>OCZT010003723.1_pt1 | contig 15549 bp, 14 predicted proteins | sample 1539031 | NCBI WGS metagenome assembly OCZT01 (sample SAMEA3539308, study PRJEB22396) | soil metagenome | biome: tundra; feature: field; material: soil | place: USA | collected 2010-05 | depth 0.15 m | reverse complement strand
CTATGGGCAGGCATAACTTTCGTCAACGTCAAAGACAAGGAAAATCTGGTTAAATTTGTCCGCGTTAAGAATGCCCGGACGGCAATAACATGCCAGTCTTCATCACCAAGAATTGAAATGTCCGAGTTTACACAAAATAATGGAGTGCTGAAGATTCAAGGCGCGTTTTCCAAACCGCTGATTACGAAAAATTCCATATACAAAAATAAGGGTGTGGCGGTTCAGATCAGTGACGGAGCGGCGCCTTTAATTAAGGAAAATTCCATCCAGGATAATGATGGTACAGGCTTGATGGTCCAATCGGCATCGCCGGAGATTATGCAAAATACGATTGCCAGAAACAATAATAACGGCATTGTAGTGAAAGGCGCGGGAGTAAATATCAGCCAGAATAATGTTGTCGATAACAAGCCTTACAATATTGTCGGAAATATGACCGGGACTTCCGTTAAAGCTCTGGATAATTGGTGGGGGAGCTCTAAAGTTTTGGAAATGCTGGCCGGCATGCAGGGGAAAATTGATATTAGTTTTGTGCTGGATGCCGCCTATCCGCAGGGAAAAACGCAGGCAATAACCGTGCTGGGGAAAAAGGCAGGTGGCGCTATTAAAGCCGATGCCTATATGATCCTGTCGAACAGCCTCTATCGTATAACTAAAGATGTTGTTATTGATAATGGCGCGACATTGTATATCGAGCCCGGCGTAGTGCTCGAATTTGAACAAAAAACATCTTTGATTACTGAAGACGGAGGTATCATTGCCCGCGGAACAAAAGAAAATCCGATAATATTTACGGCGGCAGCTTCCTCACCTTCGCCGGGGTTTTTATAGCAATGCCGTGCGTATTTCCAAAAAGACCAAAGTGAACAGTTCCTTTGCCTACTGCATAATCAAATACGCCACAACAGCGTTTGATATTTATTCCGGAGCTCCGGAAATTACCTATTGCTATGTGGCTAATTCTTCGCAAAATGCGGTATTTTGCCGCAACGATGCCAATCCATCATTGTTTTACAACACCTTTGCCGAAAATCAGGGAGAAGGAGCGGTTAAGTGTGTTGGCATGGCTAATCCTAAAATTAATTATAATAATTTTATCGACAACACTGTAGCGATACAGAGTTTTTCCACAATTTACATTGATGCCCGCAATAACTGGTGGGGCGCCGACCCGCCGGATCAAAATATGATCTGGGGAGAAAATATCAATATCAAACCCTGGCTGGGTAAGGAAGACGGTAAGGCTTTTAAGGAAAAGAAATGAGAATTCTATTTTAATAATTCTTATTGCAACATGGAAGATATTTTGTTATTTTTGGGCATAAATTTAACGAGTTTTAATTTGTTTCACAAGACATTTTGTCTTAAGGTAAACATCCAAAGGAGGATCTTATGAAGTCAAGGTTCATGTCCATAACGGTAATTGCCGGTATATTGCTTCTTTTTACCGGAGCAGGTTTTTGTCAGGAAAAAATAAGTATGAACGAATGGGTGGAAAAAGTTGGCCAAGGTTCTGTGAACTGGTCGGCAGGCTACATTGAAGCAGTTGGTATCGGCGCTCCGGCCGATAAGTCGATCGGCAAAGCTAACGCCCGTCCCATGGCTCTGCGCGCGGCAAAAGTAGATGCCTTGCGTAATTTACTGGAAATCACCAAAGGTGTGCAAGTTGATTCGGCAACCTCAGTAAAAGATTTTACCGTGGAAAGCGATGTTATTAATACGCAAGTAAGCGGTCTGGTGAAAGGCGCTGTAGTTGTAGACCAGCAATACCTGTCCGATGGTACTGTAGAAGTCAGATTACGAATGCCTCTTTACGGAAACCTGGCTCAGATAATTATGCCGCTGGCCATAGCCAAGCCACCAGCAGCGCCTGCCCCGTCAGAACCGGTTGCTCCAGCTCCGGCTGTAACAGCTTCCGCGGCTCCTATTGCCTACACAGGTATGGTTGTTGATGCCCGCGGAATTCAGGCTCGTCCGGCAATGTCACCCCGAGTATTCGATGAGGACGGCAAGGAAGTTTACGGCTCATCCAATGTTGACCGCGAATATGCGGTGCAACAGGGAATGAGCGGCTATGCACGTGATCTTACCGCGGCACAGAGCAATCAGCGTGTAACAGCCAATCCAGTAACAGTTAAGGCGCTGAGAACAAACGGCCCCGGTAAATCCGATCTCATCATCAGCAACGCGGATGCCCAGCAAATCAGAGCTTCTGCGGAGAATATGACTTTCATGAAGAAGTGCCGTGTCATGGTTGTTTTGGATTAAAATTATACCAAAAACATAATGAAAAATGAGTGGCCGCAGTCACACAAATATTGAGTGGCTGCGGCTTTTTTAATGATGTATAAGTAGCCAAGTAGTATAGGGGGAAAATTGTCTAAACGCATTGTTGTTTTATCCGAAGAAATAGCCAACAAGATTGCAGCCGGTGAAGTGGTGGAGCGGCCTGCATCTATCGTTAAAGAATTGGTGGAGAATTCCGTTGATGCCGGAGCTACGGATATCAGTGTGGAATTGGAAAAAGGCGGTTGCCAGTCCATTAAAGTAATTGATAATGGCGAAGGAATAGAAAGAGAAGATGTCGCCCTGGTTTTTGAAAGACATGCCACCAGCAAGATTCATGATTTTGAAGATATATATAAAGTAGCCTCATTCGGTTTCCGTGGCGAAGCAATGCCCAGCATTGCTTCCATCGCGCGCGTGGAATTATTGACACGTCGCAGGGATGATTTAGCCGGGACAAAGGCCATTTTGCGAGCAGGTTCGATTCAGGAAATTGCGCCCGCCGGTTGCCCCGCGGGTACTCAAATACTGATAACGGATATATTTGCTAATGTTCCGGCACGCAGGAAATTCTTAAAAACGGAAGCTACTGAGCAGGGTTTATGTCTGGATGCAATCACCCGTCTGGCTCTTGCCCATCCTGAAGTTCGCTTTAAAGTTAAGGCCAATGGTCGCGATGTATTTAGCGCGCCCGAAGCCAGGGATTCGTCCGAGCGCATTGCCATGGTCATGGGTGAAGATTTTTCCAGTCATTGTGTTTTGATCAACGCGCAAAAAGAAAATGTCACTTTGACGGGATTCATCTCCCGTCCGGAATTCACCAAATCAAATTCCAAAAGCATCTATTTGTTTGTCAATAAACGCTTTGTCCGCGATAACAGCGTAACTCATGCCGTATTGTCGGCATACAGACAGATTATTGAGGCCAGACGCTTTCCCGCTGCCGTGTTGTTTCTTGATCTGCCTCCCGAAGATGTTGATGTCAATGTTCATCCGGCCAAAATGGAGGTACGCTTTAAAGATTCGCGCGGCATTTATGATTTAGTATCCAAAACAATTGCTCAAAATCTTTCCGGAGCTGAATTGGCCAGTGGTAATTTTGTTTATCGCTTGACGCCGCGGGAAAAGACAACAACGTCATCAGGCTTCTGGCGTCCGAAAGAATCATTCCCGGCCCAGTCCGCCGGTTTGTTCTCCCGGCAAAACTTACAGCGGGCAATTGACAATGATTTGCTTACGCGTTCAGTAAATCAAAGCGTGGCTGATGTTGTCACTGATTATGCCCGTTCAGAAAAAAAGATAACCTTTACCAACTCCAGATACCTCGGTCAATTTGCCGATACCTATCTTGTCTTTGCCGGTGAAAATGGACTGGTGCTGATTGATCAGCATGCAGCTCATGAGCGGATAATTCTGGAGCGATTAAAAAAAACAGCAGCAGAAAGGATTATCAGCCAGCCGCTGCTCATGCCGGAAGTCGTCAGTTTAACTCCCGGGCAAATAGCTCTATTTTCCGGCTATATTGATTTCCTGCGGGAAATTGGTTTAGAAGTGGAAATATTTGGCCGGGATGCAATAGTCGTCAAAGCATTTCCCGCGATCTTGCCGCAAATTCAACCACGTGAATTGATTTCTGACATTGCCGACCAACTGGGCGAACAAACTCCAATGCCTTCTTTGCAGGAAAAGAAAGAAAAGATATTGGCCGCGCTGGCTTGCCGGGCGGCAATCAAAGCCAACCATGTTCTTTCCGGTGAAGAAGTCGCAGCTCTTTGCCGTGATTTGGAGGAAACCCCTTTTAATCTTACCTGCCCGCATGGCCGCCCCATCAGTATCATTTTTTCACTTAGTGAAATCGAAAGACTATTTAAGAGGAAGTAGGGCATGGGGAAATTGCCTCTGGTGATAATTTGTTCGCCGACGGCGACAGGAAAAACCGAATTGGCCATAAAGCTGGCGAGTGAATTCTGCGGCGAAATCATCAGCGCTGATTCTCTGCAAGTTTACCGCTATCTGGATATCGGCACGGCGAAACCGTCAAGGGAGCAAAGAAACAAAGTTAAACATCATATGATAGATATTGTTGATCCCGACGAAGAATTCAACGCCGCCATTTATACCGGGCAGGCTCGCATAATCATTGATAATTTGATTCGTCAGGGGAAGCCTGTTTTTGTTGTCGGGGGAACCGGACTCTACATCAGAGCGCTGCTCAGAGGAATAATTGATACGCCCACAGTAGATGATAAAATTCGAACCCATTATCGTGAACTCCGTAATCTCCACGGTAAAGAATATCTTTTTAAATTGTTGCAGCAAAGGGACGCGCAGGCGGCATTAAAGATAAACCCTAACGATTCCATCCGGGTAATTCGGGCTTTAGAGGTTTTAGAGCAAAGTGGTGAGTCAATTATCGAAATGCAAAAGAGACACTCTTTTGCCGATTGTCCTTATACTACATACAAAATCGGCCTTCAATTTGATCGTGAAGAATTAAAAAACAGAATCGCCAGGCGAACAGAAAAAATGGTTGTCGCAGGGCTTTTGGAGGAAGTTAAAAGTCTTTTGGATCGGGGCTACATTGAAAAGCTGAAACCATTACAATCACTGGGCTATAAGCAAGTTATTGAGTTCTTGGGGGGTCAGTATGATTGGGAACGTGCCCTGCATTTAATTGCCCATGATACCTGGCATTATGCCAAAAGGCAAATGACCTGGTTTGCCGCTGACAAAGAAATAAATTGGTATGATCCCGATAATTTAGAAGATATTAAAAACAATGTAGAAACGTTCTGGAAGGAAAATAGCCTACGTTGAGAATTTGCAATATTGCTTGACTTCAGCTGGCTATAAAGATAATTATATATCATTGTTTTAAGAAAGAAATGGACCAAATTGGTCTTTTTTATGTTAGCATTCAGGACTTAACGAAGGGAAAAATATATGTTGTGTCAAACCAGGATTGGCAAGGTATTTACTATCTTCATGCTTTTTGCTGCTGTAATGCTTATAGCTTCCTGCGGACCGAAGGCGCGGGTTGCAACCAGTCAGCTGGATACTCCGGAACATCATACCTATACCGGCTTGAAGCTGTTGGGTGAGGAAAAATACGCTGATGCCCAGAGAGAATTTGAATTGGCGATTCAATTGGATGCCAAATATTCCAAAGGCTATACAGGCATTGGATTAGTCAAAATATATACAGGAGATTTCAACGCCGCGTTGGATTATCTTAAGAAGGGCTGGAATAAAGCCAATACCGATGAAGACAGAGTATTTGTTTATGTCAGCCGCATTCGTTACTATACTCAAAGTAAAATTGAAAAGAAATGGTTGAAGCTGGCCAAAAATCAATTTGACGATGTCATTAAATTGGATCCCAGGCATGCTCCCGCTTATTATTTTATGGGTTTGGCATATAAGGCCGGGCTCGATTTTAACATGGCCGGCCAAATGTTCACCAAAGTTCTGGAGTTGAAATCAGAATATGTCGCGGAAGCTGATATCCAATGGAATTTTTTGCAGAAAGTTCAACGGGCCATGCCCGGGACAACTACGGGAAAACAGATTGCTCTTGTAGAGCGTCTGACACGTGCGGATGCGGCAGCATTATTTATGGAAGAATTAAAAATAGATGTGCTTTACAAAAAACGGACACCAAAGACTTTTGATGCTTCTTTCAAAGATCCGGAAAAGGCAGCGGCTAAGCCCGTTAAAATTACGGCTAAAGACATTGCGGATCATCCTTTAAGAACGGATATAGAAGGAATACTTCAGTTAGGTGTTCGCGGCCTGGAAAATTATCCGGATGGCAATTTCCATCCGGGAGAACTGGTCACACGCGCCGCTTATGCGATGATACTTGAAGATATATTGATTAAAGTCACTGGTGATAATTCTTTAGCCTCAAAATTCATCGGCGCAACTTCGCCTTTCCCCGATTTGAGAGCCGATTTACCTTATTTTAACGCGATCATGGTTGTAACTTCCCATGGCATTATGGAAGCCAAGGATATGACCACCGGTGAATTCGCGCCGCTTAGTCCGGTTGCCGGCGTGGATGCGCTTTTGATTATCCGCAAACTTAAAGATGAATTAAAGTTTAATTAAGTGCGGTTTTAAAAAGGAGATTATAAAAAGGCGGGACATTTATTTTGTCCCGCCTATATTTTTTAGGAGACTCATTCTTGGATAATTCCAGGCAAAAAGGGCTATGAGGCCTTTTTATTTATTAAATTTATCGGAGTAAAGGATTACATGGCAACAAGAGAGTTAGGCAAGACATTTGAACCGCAGGAAGCTGAGAAAAGGTTATACGATTACTGGCTTACGAAAAAACTGTTTCATGCTCAGGATGAAAGTGGCGCTAAGGCTTTTTCTATAGTTATACCGCCCCCCAACGTTACCGGTATGTTGCATATGGGCCATGCCCTGAATAACACTCTGCAGGATATAATAATCCGTTTCAAACGGATGCAGGGTTTCAATACTCTCTGGATGCCGGGAATGGATCATGCCGGAATTGCCACTCAAAATGTTGTTGAACAGGAACTGGCCAGGGAAGGAAAGTCGCGCCATGATTTGGGAAGAGAAAAATTTATTGCCCGCGTCTGGGAATGGAAAGAAAAGTACGGTGGCGTAATTATCAATCAGTTAAAACGGCTTGGCTGCTCCTGTGATTGGGAAAGAGAGCGCTTTACCATGGATGAAGGCCTCTCTCAGGCAGTGCGCGAGGTATTTGTCCGGCTTTATAATGATGGCATGATCTATCAAGGCGATTACATTGTCAACTGGTGTCCGCGCTGCCACACGGCCATTTCGGATTTGGAGGTGGAGTTCAAGCAGGATGCAAGCTTCCTGTGGAATATTCGTTATCCTTTTGCCGAAGGCAAAGGAGAAATAGTTGTCGCAACGACACGGCCGGAAACAATGCTGGGAGATACCGCTGTGGCCGTCAATCCCAATGATCAAAGATACAAGGATGTTGTCGGCAAATATGTTGTTTTGCCTCTGGTTAATAAAAAGATTCCGATCATTGCCGACGAATATGTGGCGATGGATTTTGGTTCCGGCGCAGTCAAAATTACACCCGGTTCCGATCCCAATGACTTTGCCATGGCCCAGCGCCATAATCTGGAAATTATTACGATCATGGATGGTCAGGGAATAATAAACAGTCACGGCGGAATTTATAAGGGACAGGAACGCTACGAAGCGCGGAAAAACGTTGTTGCCGATCTGGAAAAGGGACATTACCTGGTCAGCACTGATCCCTATTCACACAGTGTCGGCCAGTGTTACCGCTGCAAGACAGATATCGAACCGATGGTTTCCAAACAATGGTTTGTCAAGATAAAGCCACTGGCCAAGCAGGCAATTGCCGCGGTAGTTAAAGGGAAAACAAGGATTGTTCCCAGCAGCTGGGAAGCCACTTATTTCGAATGGATGAATAATATTCGCGATTGGTGTATCTCGAGGCAATTGTGGTGGGGACACCGGATTCCTGTATGGTATTGTGATGGTTGCGGTAAAGTGATTGTTTCCACAACCGATCCGGATAAATGCCCGGATTGCGGCGGCAAATCTTTAAAACAGGATGAAGATGTGCTCGACACTTGGTTCAGCTCCGCGCTCTGGCCTTTTTCGACATTAGGCTGGCCTCATAAAACAAAAGCCCTGAAAACATTTTATCCGACATCACTTTTGATTACCGGTTTCGATATTCTTTTCTTTTGGGTGGCCCGCATGATGATGATGGGGCTTTACGTCATGAAAGAAGTTCCCTTTAAAGATGTTTATCTGCATGCCCTTGTGCGCGATGAAAAAGGGGAAAAGATGAGCAAATCAAAGGGCAATAGTATTGACCCGCTGGTAATGATCGACAAATACGGCACAGACGCCTTCCGCTTTACGCTCGCGGCTTATACGGCGCAAGGCCGCGATGTGCGCATGTCTCCCGAGCGAATTGAAGGTTATAAATTTTTTGTCAATAAGATCTGGAATGCCGCCAAACTCACTTTTACCAATCTGGAAGATTTTGATGAGACGGCATCTATTGCTGCCGAAGATGCTCTGCCCGATAAATGGATCAAGACGAAATTAAATAAAGCGATTGAGGAAATAACTCGCAGTCTGGATGAATATCGTTTCAACGATGCGTCCGCAAGTATTTACCGTTTTATCTGGCATGAGTATTGTGATTGGTATCTGGAATTGAGTAAATCAGCGCTCTACGGCAAACTAAATCCGGAGCAGAGACAGGCCACACAGAGAACACTTCACGCTGTATTCAAAACCGCGCTATTGCTTTTGCATCCGTTTATGCCTTTTGTTACCGAAGAGCTTTGGCAGGTATTAAATAAAAGCGATGAAAAATCGGTAATGGTTACTGATTTTCCTGTTGTGAATAAAGATTGGGAGAATCCTGCCGCAGAAAAAGAGATGGAACTGTTGATGGATATTATTATCAGTATTCGCAATATCCGCGGCGAGATGAGGATTCCACCTTCGAATAAATTGCATGTATTAATTTCAGCTTCCGACCCGCAATTGAAAAAAATAATTGAAACGGGCAGGGGTTATATAATCAGTATGGCTAATTTAGATGTCCTGACCGTGGAAGTGGATTTGGTGGAACCAAAAGGTGTGGCCACCGGAGTCGTAGGCCCAATGAGGATATTTGTTCCTCTGGCTGGTATTGTCGATATTGCCGGAGAAAAAGCGCGCTTGGAAAAAGAACTGGCAAAAGTAGAAAAAGATTTACAGCAATGTTCGAAGAAGCTGGCCAATCGAGATTTTTGCGCCAAAGCTGCGGCTGATATTATTCAGAAGGAAGAAGAAAAATTCAAAGGCTTTCAAGAGCGACATGCCGTTCTGGAAAATGCGCTGAAGAAACTCAAAGAAATTAATGCTTGATGACATTGTCCACGAAAACTTAATCGCAAAAGGATAAGGAATTATTCAATTATCCGGTAGAAATAATATGACACAAACAGTTATTTCAAAACAGATAAGAAAGATAATAGCAGCGGCGCTGGCGGAAGATATCGGCACCGGCGATATAACCACATCGGCAATTGTCAGCCGCGATAAAACCGGACATGCTCAAGCCATTGCCAAAGATGATTTCGTAATTGCTGGAAGCGATATATTTAAAGAAACGTTTCTTTTTCTCGATGATAAAATTCAAGTTAAAAAATTAATCTCTGACGGAGAGAGAGCAAAAAAAGGAAATATTATTGCCGAAATTTCGGGCAGCTTGTTCAACATCCTTCAGGCCGAACGTGTTGCGCTCAATTTATTCCAGCGTATGTGCGGAATTGCCACGCTCACCAAAAAATACGTTGAAGCTGTTCATGGATCAAAAACAAAAATTCTGGATACCCGGAAAACTCTGCCGGGTTTGCGCATCCTGGATAAAATGGCTGTAAGCATTGGCGGCGGGTTTAATCACCGGATGGGTCTTTATGACGGTGTGCTGATTAAGGACAACCACATCGTTGCTGCCGGCAGCATTGCCGCCGCAGTGGATATGCAAAGGGGTCGCTTACCGCATACTTTGAAAATAGAAGTCGAAACAAAAAATATACGGGAAGTGAAGGAAGCTCTGAATTGCGGTGTAGATATCATCATGCTGGATAATATGACCACTGACGAAATGAAGAAGGCCGCGGCTTTTGTGGCCGGAAGAGCGCTACTCGAGGCCTCCGGCAATGTCAGCCTGCAAAACGTTGCCGAAATTGCTGCCACTGGCGTCGATCTAATCTCCGTAGGTGAGCTTACGCACTCAGTCCGTGCAGCGGATATTTCATTGAAAATTAATAATTAGATGCTTTAAATCATTACGCAGAAATGTTACACATGAGTAACTGAAAAATTTAACAAAAAAATATTACAGGGGAATGGATATGGCAATTGAACAAACATTGATACTGATTAAACCGGACGGACTTATTAAGTCACTTACAGGGAATGTAATTTCCAGATTATCAGAGGCAAAGCTGACTATTATGGGCGCAAAGGTTGTACGTGTGAGCCGGGAGCTTGCCGAAAAACATTATGAACATCTTAAGGAAAAGCCCTTCTTTGAAGAACTGATAAAGTATATCGTGGGTGATGTGCACAAGACATACAGGGTGCTTGCTTTAGTCTATCAGGGGGAAGACGCAATAACTAAGATCAGGGATATTGTTGGCGACACGGACCCGGAAAAAGCCAATCCGGTATCAATAAGAGGATCATACGGAAGAATTACGACAACAGGTGTATTCGAAAACGTGGTACACGCGTCTTCAAGCCCTGAAGATGCTGAAAAAGAAATAAAGCTCTGGTTTCAACCCGAAGAGATTGTCGAAGATATATACCCAATAAAAGAAGCAACGTTGAATAATGTAAAAAAAATAGTTTGGGCATAATCAGGAATAAAGATTTAAAACGATACACTATTTACGGCAATAAAATAGCGGTACTTTGCCGGCAAGACCCGAAGCAATTTTTTTATCATTAAGGATTACTTCATGGTCGTATGGACTTGATCGCAATGAAAACATTGTAAAATTTTATGGGTTGGAATTCAGAAGTTCTCGAAAAAAGTCTGGCGGGGAAATTTATTGGCCGGCCGCTTTATTATTATCCGGTAATTGGTTCAACCAATGATGTGGCTTTTCGTTTAGGGGTCTGGGGCGCGCCGGAAGGTACGGCTGTTATTGCCGATAGTCAGACTAAAGGTAAGGGACGCCTGCAGAGAGTCTGGCATTCGCCTCCCGGTTCTAATATTTACACATCAATCATATTACGTCCGAATTGTAAACCAGATCAGGCACCGCAGATATCAATCGCAGCAGGTGTGGCCGTGGCCGAAATCATCAATGAGTATTGTCCCGGTCATGTTCAACTCAAGTGGCCCAATGATGTTCTTTTGAACAAAAAAAAGGTGTGCGGCATACTGGCGCAAATGAAGACATCAGCAAACGGTATTGATTTTGTTGTGCTCGGTATTGGCATTAATGTAAACATCGGCTATAATCAATTACCGCCCAATATTCGGACTACTGCCACATCTTTAGCAATAGAGACCGGTCGGGAAATAGCCAGGCTGGAATTGATAATTAGCCTGTATGAAAATCTTGCAAAATGGTATAAACAATTAATGCAAAGAGGATTTGGTGCAATAAAGAAAAAATGGCTTAATCTCGCACCGATGATTAGTCAGAAGGTCCAGGTAATGTTTCGTAATAAAGTGGTAAGTGGAAAAGCCCTTGGGCTTGATGACGATGGTTCACTGATAATATTAACTGTAAATAATGAAACAGTTAAAGTTTCAGCGGGAGACGCCACAATTCTAAAGGAGAGTTAAATATGTTGTTGGTAATTGACGTCGGCAACACCAATACGGTTTTAGGATTATATGACGGTGATCGATTGATGCACGATTGGCGCATTCGTACGGAGATTGATCATACCGTTGATGAATACGGCGTACTCATTTATAACTTGTATCAATCCAGCCGGATGAACGCCAAAGAAATAAAATCTGTTACGGCAATTATTATTTCCTGTGTAGTTCCGCCCATGCTCAATATTCTAGAGCCTCTGTGCGTTAAATATTTTAAAATCAAGCCGTTAATAGTGGGACCGGGCATTAAAACGGGAATGCCCATTTTTTATGATAATCCCAAAGAAGTAGGCGCGGATAGAATTGTCAATGCGGTCGCTGCATATGAGAAATACAGGAGGGAATCAATTATCGTTGATTTCGGTACGGCCACGACTTTCGATTATGTTTCTCCTAAAGGGGAGTATATGGGTGGATGCATTGCGCCGGGAATAGTGATTTCCAGTGAGGCTCTTTTTACCCGGGCTTCAAAATTGCCGCGTGTCGAATTTAGCAGACCGAAAACAGTAATCACCAAGGATACTGTAAGCGCTATTCAGGCCGGAATTATGTTCGGTTATGCCGGCTTGGTGGACGGTATTGTGGAACGAATGAAAGCGGAAGTGAAATCCAAACCGCTGGTGATCGCTACCGGAGGATTGGCGCGGGTAGTAGCGCCGGAGACGAAGAGCATCGAAAAAATTGAAGAGATGCTGACTTTGGAAGGTTTGCGGTTGATTTACAACTTAAATACGAAACAATGTTGAACGTGGGATTGACAGGCGGGATTGCCTGCGGCAAATCTAAAGTAGCCCAGATGTTTGTACTGCTGGGGGCTCATCTGATTGATTTCGATAAGCTTGCGCATGAAGTGCAGGACCTGGGGCAGCCTGCCTGGCAGGACGTCGTCAAATGTTTCGGTTCGGATATTCTGCAGCCTGATAAAAAAATCGACCGCAATAAACTGGGAAACATAGTTTTTAACGATCAGGAAAAACTACAGGCGCTCAATTCTATCGTCCACCCGCGTGTTTATGAGGAGTGGCATAAACGTCTAGAGAAAATCAAAGCGAAAAGTCCGCACGCCATTGTTCTGTCTGATATTCCTCTTCTGTTCGAAGGAAGCATGCAATATCTTTTTGATCTGACGATACTGGTTTTAATATCTCCCGAAGAACAAATATGCCGGCTGATGGCACGCAATAATCTGTCCAGGGATGAAGCACAGATAAGACTCAAAAGCCAGATGCCCATTGCGGACAAGATTGGACTTGCGGATATTGTAATTGATAATCAAGGTAATGTTTCACAAACGAAAGAAAAAGTGGCGAAAATCTGGCGGCAGCTCATAAAGCGGGAAAAAAATAAAAATAATTAATTTCAGGTTTGTCCAAAATTGGATACTCTGAGCAAAATATAAAAATGTGTGGAGGAGAAAAATGATTGGAAAAAATGTTAAAACTGACTTCAGCGCGCGCGTATCCGAACCTGTTATTGATCCGTCTTCCTATGTTCATCCATTGGCCGCGGTTATCGGCAACGTAATTTTAGGCAAAAATATCATGGTAGCGCCAACAGCATCCGTTCGCGGTGATGAAGGGCAGCCCATTTATGTCGGTGATTATTCCAATGTGCAGGATGGCGTTGTGATCCATGCCCTTGAAACAGAAGTTGACGGCAAACCTGTGGAAAAAAATCTTTATGAAGTCAGCGGTAAAAAATACGCAGTCTATGTGGGCAGCAGGGTATCGCTTGCGCATCAGGTGCAAATTCATGGTCCGGCAGTGATCATGGACAATACTTTTGTGGGCATGAAAGTGCTGGTATTCAAATCTTTTGTGGGCCAGAATTGTGTGATTGAGCCGGCAGCGGTATTGATGGGAGTGAAAATTGCCGATGGCCGTTATGTACCGGCTGGATCGGTTATCAAAACTCAGTTCGAGGCCGATATGTTGCCTTCTATTACACCGGATTATCCGCTCAAAGACATGAATAGGGGTGTTTTGCATGTTAACAAAGCTCTGGCGAAAGGCTATCTTGCAGCAGAAAAAAAATAATGTTTTAAGATGGGGTATATAGTCGATTTAAACCGTTGACTTAAATCGACTATAATATTGAATGGGCGATGTTAATAAAGAGTAAATCTAATAAGAGTGATCAGAGCCAGAATCGTTGTCTTTCCTGCGGAACAACCGAAGATATGAAAAATCGCCGGTACTGTTCCATGAAGTGCCGACAGAAATTGCGGCAGAAACTCAATACACGGAGCGGTCTGCTGCAGGCCTTAAATACACGTTATGCCACATTTTATTTTTCCGATACGATGATTATTCTGGATGTTGTTCCCCACGGGATTAAAGAGATCTTCAGATATACACGTCTGCGATCCGCAGGTAATTCTCCTTCCGAAGATTTCAGCAAAATGACGAACATGTTGGGTAATGCCTGGTGGGAGGAAGAAAAACGGACAACCAAGAAATATCTGGCCTCGCGTCATGTTCTGGAACTGGCGACCAGATGGGTAATTTCTCCAGTACTGATGCGTCCCAGGTTAATTAAAGTTCCAACTATTAAGACAGCAGCCATGAATTACCTGGAAATTGATAAGGCTGATATTAACTCCGATCAGTTAAGCAAAATCATCAAAAACGCTTACCGCCGCCAGGCTAAAATTCATCATCCCGATCTGGGTGGCCATGCTTCAACCTTCAGAAAACTTCATGCCGCCTACATGGAACTTTTGCGATGGGCGGATGATCCCACTTTCATTCGCCGTCGCGGTTTTCCTGATAAATGGTACTATGACGGAGAAAATAAAAAATGGGTCCAGCCCATACCTATTCAAAATTAAATTATATTACCAGTTCATTGCAGTTATCTTATTCCAATTCTAAATCAAAGCGCTATCTTTGTTGGCAGCGTCATCGGCTTCCTCAACGTATGTAAAATACGCCTCGTCGCCTCCTCCTTACCGCCTCGATATCATCTCTGATTTAAAAATGGTATTAATTGGCAGCTTAGCGTCATCAAAAAAATGTATTAGTATAGAGCCGGTTTCGCTTAAGCTAAATGTGGATAATTTGAATGCTTTTGTTTTTGTCGAAGCACTCTATACAACACAGGTAAAATTTTCTTGACAATCGGTTAAAAATGAATAATAGTCGCCAATATATGAGAATAAACCTGCGTCATTATCTGACGGTTCAGGATTGCAATTAGTCTTAAGGAGGGTCTATGAACAAATCCGGTCTTATCGAATCTTTGAGCAAGAAGCTAAACTTGACGGAAAAAAAGGCAATTGATGTTGTTAATCTTGTGTTCAAAGGTTTTACCAATGAACTAAAAAAAGGCGGCCGCATTGAAATCAGAGGATTTGGCAGCTTTGTGGTAAAGAAATATGGCGCCTATACGGGAAGAAACCCTAAAACAGGAACTAAGATTAAGGTTGAACCAAAGAAGTTGCCGTTTTTCAAAGTAGGGAAAGAACTGAAGGATAGAGTTGATAGAAAGAAATAACAAACTTTGCCTTTTACAATAATATAAGAAAGGGGCTTAGTTCTAAGCCCCTTTCTCTTTTATTCATTAATGTTTCTTAATCATCCTAAATTAGCATTCACAAAATCCCAATTAATCAAATTTTGAATAACGGCAGCCAGGTAATCAGGCCGTTTATTTTGATAATCAAGATAATAAGCATGTTCCCAGACGTCGATAGTTAAAAGAGCCTTTTGACCGTGTGCCAGAGGCGTATCAGCGTTGGCGGTTTTTGTTATTTTTAACTGACTTCCCTCCAGAACCAACCACGCCCAACCGCTACCGAACTGAGTAACGCCGGCATTTTTCAATTCTTCGGCAAATTTGTCGTAGCTTCCCCATGTGGAATTAATCTT
>OCZT010003722.1_pt1 | contig 15549 bp, 13 predicted proteins | sample 1539031 | NCBI WGS metagenome assembly OCZT01 (sample SAMEA3539308, study PRJEB22396) | soil metagenome | biome: tundra; feature: field; material: soil | place: USA | collected 2010-05 | depth 0.15 m | reverse complement strand
AGTGCCGAAATCGCACACCGCGCAAGGCCAATGGGATGAGGGCAATGATCACGAGCGCGTTGAAGATCACTGCCGAAAGCACCGCTGTTTCTGGACTGTGCAAGTGCATGATGTTGAGCGCTCGAAGCTGCGGATAGGTAGTAACGAAGAGCGCGGGGATGATCGCGAAGTACTTGGCGACGTCGTTGGCGATGGAGAAGGTAGTGAGCGCGCCTCGAGTGATGAGGAGCTGTTTGCCGATCTCCACGATGTCGATCAGCTTGGTGGGATTGGAATCGAGGTCGACCATGTTGCCAGCTTCCTTTGCCGCCGTCGTACCCGTGTTCATCGCGACACCGACGTCGGCTTGGGCCAGCGCGGGGGCGTCGTTCGTGCCGTCCCCGGTCATCGCGACGAGCTTTCCGCCCTCCTGTTCAGCCTTGATCAGATTCATCTTGGCTTCGGGCGTAGCTTCAGCCAGGAAGTCGTCGACACCGGCTTCTTGGGCGATGGCGGCAGCGGTGAGGGGGTTGTCGCCGGTGATCATGATGGTGCGAATGCCAATCGCGCGCATCTCGGCGAAACGCTCGCGGATACCTTCTTTCACCATGTCCTTCAGCTCGATGACCCCTAGGAGGTCGGAACCGTCTGCCACGGCCAACGGGGTTGAGCCCGCCCGAGCCACTCGCTCGACAATCTGGTCGACCTCGCTCGATGTTTGTCCACCCTGCTCTCTCACCCAGCGCCCAACCGCTTCGGCCGCGCCCTTGCGGATCTGACGACCATCAACATCGAGGCCTGACATACGGGTCTGAGCGCTGAAGGGGACGAAGTTGTGCTCGACGCCGAGATCGCGCTCACGGATATTGAATCTCTCTTTCGCGAGTATGACGATCGAGCGACCTTCGGGGGTCTCATCGGCCAGCGAGGCCAACTGCGCCGCCGCGGCCAGCTCTTCTTCGCTATGACCGCCCGCCGGGAAGAACGCTGACGCCATGCGGTTGCCAAGCGTGATAGTGCCGGTCTTGTCTAACAGGAGAGTCTGTACGTCACCGGCCGCTTCAACGGCACGACCGGACATCGCGAGCACGTTGCGCTGAACGAGGCGGTCCATGCCGGCGATACCAATTGCCGACAAGAGTGCACCAATGGTGGTCGGGATGAGACACACCAAGAGTGCGATGAGGACAATCACTGAGACGCTCCCGCCCGAGAATGTTCCGAAGGGCAGGAGGACAACGACGACGGGTACGAAGACGATGGTCAATGCAGCGAGGAGTATTGTCAGCGCAATTTCATTGGGCGTCTTTTGACGTTGGGCGCCCTCAACGAGCGCGATCATACGATCGAGGAACGTGTGGCCCCGTTCGGCTGTGATGCGAATCACGACCCGGTCAGAGAGAACACGCGTTCCTCCGGTCACCGCGGATCGGTCCCCGCCGGACTCGCGAATGACTGGCGCGGACTCACCCGTGATCGCCGATTCATCCACCGAGGCCACGCCTTCTACGATCTCTCCATCCGAGGGGATGATGTCGCCCGCTTCGCACACGACCAGGTCACCTCGAACAAGGTCAGCCGCCGCGATCCGATCTTCGCCACCGTCGGGTCGGAGCCGGCGAGCGGCGGTCTCGACGCGCAGCCGGCGGAGCGCATCGGCCTGGGCCTTACCCCGTCCCTCGGCTACTGCTTCGGCAAAGTTGGCGAAGAACACCGTGAGCGCCAACCAGATCGTGATGAGCCAGTCGAACAGGCTGGGGTGAGCGATCGACTCGAGAAAGGTCACGACCGTGCCGATCAGCACGACGAACATCACGGGGTTTCGCACCTGAGTCCGCGGACTGAATTTCTTGAGCCCATCCCACGCCGCCCGGGCGAGGATCTCTCGGTCGAACAGCCCTCGCCGCCGAGTCATGCCGCCGGCACCCTGGAGCGTGCCCGGGTGCGCGTCGCTCGACGAGGGGGCAGCCAAATCAACGTTGCTCATGAAGCTGAACCTCCTTCAAGGTGGCCAACCACGTTCTTTTCAGACCGCGCGGCGGGTCAGTGGACTCCGCCACTGGTGGGTGCACGACAAGTTCGTCGTGCGCTACGGCGTGGGCGACGCGCGCACGTCCTCTGTACTCAGACGACGACCAGGTGCCGCGGCGACAATGCGTCGTCATCAGAAGAACCTCCCGTGAGAGAGCTGTTCGACGATGGGTCCAAGAGAGACGGCGGGAAAGAAGGTGAGCGCGCCCACCACGAGGATGACACTGATGAGCAGTCCGATGAACATCGGCTTGTCAGTGCGGAACGTCCCGAGCGACGCTGGCACGACGTTCTTGGCGCCCAGGCTCCCGGCCAACGCGAGTACCGGGACGATGATGGCGAAACGCCCCAGCAGCAGGCCCACCGTCTCGGTGATGTTGTAGAAGGCGGTGTTGGAGCTGAGGCCGGCGAAGGCGGAACCGTTGTTGTTAGTGACCGAGGTGAACGTGTAGAGGATCTCGGAGAAGCCGTGGGGCCCGGCGTTGAGCGGCCCGGCCCGCCCGGCATGGACCGACACCGCGATGGCAGTGAGGACGAGAACGGTGATCGGCATGACCAGCACCCCGAAGGCGGCGAGCTTCACTTCCCTGGCCTGTATCTTTTTTCCCAGATACTCCGGCGTTCGTCCAACCATCAATCCGCCGATAAAGACGGTGATGATGGCGAAGAGAAGAATCGTGTACAGCCCGCTCCCCACCCCGCCGGGACTGACTTCACCGAGCATCATGCCAGTCATGGCTGCGAACCCACCCATCGGGGTGTACGAGTCGTTAGCCGAGTCGACGCTGCCCGTCGAGGTCTGGGTGGACGTGATGTTGTAGAAGGCTGAGGAGGTGTCACCGAAGCGAGCTTCCTTACCTTCCATGTTGCCGGTTGGCTGGTGGCTCAATCCCGCCGCTGCTACGGCGGGGTTGGCTTGGTGCTCCGCGACAGCGCCGATCGCGAGCCACGATCCGAAAATGATCACCATTACGGCGAGCACGGCCGCGCCTTGGCGGATGTGGCCAACCATTTTGCCGAACACGTACGTGAGCGAGACGGGGATGCACAAGATGAGCGCCATCGAGAAGAAGTTCGTTAGACCGGTCGGATTCTCGAACGGCATGGCGCCATTCGCGTTGAAGAATCCGCCGCCGTTCGTGCCGAGCTGCTTGATTGTCTCCTGAGAGGCGACGGGTCCGCGAGGAATCGCCTGGCGCACGCCGTTCAGCACGTCGTGGATGTGCACCGGACCGGCCAAAGTTTGAATGGCCCCTTGGGCGATGAAGATGATCGCGAAGATAAAGGCGATGGGCAGCAGGACGTACAGGCTCCCGCGGACGAGGTCAACCCAGAAGTTGCCAATCGTCTTCGAGTCCTTACGAGCGAATCCTCGAATGAGTGCCACCGCGACGGCGATGCCTACCGCGGCGCTGAGGAAATTCTGTAGGGCGAGCGTCCCCATTTGGGACAGGTACGACATGGTCGTCTCGCCGGAGTACGACTGCCAGTTCGTGTTGGTTACGAACGACACGATCGTGTTCCACGACAGCGCCGGGCCCACGCCGGGCAGGTGCTGGGGATTCAGCGGCAGGTGTCCTTGCAGTCGAAGGAGCGTGTAGCCAATCAGCAAGATGACGCCGGAAAAGATAATGAGCGAAGCGCCGTAGCGCTGCCATGACTGCTCCGCGTCGGGGTCAATGCCCGCGATCTTGTAGATCGGCCGCTCAATGCGGGACAGCCAGCGGGTGCGCCCCTCGTACACGGACACCATGTAGGCGCCCAAGAACCGCCAAGCGATTGCCAACACGACAATCATCGCGACGATTGTCCATGCGAACCCCATTAGAAACGCTCAGCCTTGAACAGCGCGAACCCGAGGTAGATAAACACGGCGACGGACAACGCAAGTAGCAACCCGTTAGTCACCGTCATACTCTCCCCAGTCCCCAAATCAAAGCCAGCATCGCGCCCACAAAAGTGACGATGCCGAGAACAACTAGAAAATCAGCCATGTGGCCAGTATCAACTTGGTAGTGGTAACGGCGCGGTGGAGACTGGCGCTATCACGGTAAAAAAATGGTGAATGAAACAGCCCAGCAACTGATTCCGACATCTCGTCAACATCAATCCCTAACTGGAATTAGCATCATCTAGTGAATTAATCTCATGACCGAGGCCCACCATCTCGGCCCGACTCGAGCGCAGGCACCGAGCTAGTTCCCGATGCAGTGCACCTCGACCTTGCAAGGAGAGCGATTGACGGATGGTCTCGCGACTTAACTGCATGACTGGATCTCCGGGAAACGCTCGATGCAGACGACGCGATTTCTCGCCGGGTGACCAGAACTTTTCGAGCCATGGCGTCACCTTCTAAGACCACGCGGAATTGTAGAGCTCGGCGGCATTAGGCCGTTTCGTACCGATTCGTACTCGCTGGTGCGAGGGCCAGAGGCAATAGCTCCCTCGTCCACCGTTTCCGGCCAACTTCCTCGTGACCATTGAGGGCGCATGCCCTAGCGCTTGAGCTATCGCTCGTACCGACATTCCGTGGTGAAGCCCGAGAAGTATTTCTTCGCGCTGGTGCACGCTGAGTCGTCCCTTTGCGGAGGTCCACGCGTTAAGTCGGACGTCAGCGGGTTGGCCCCGCAGGACCACGTGTATGCCCTGCTGGCCGAAATCTGGCGGTCTTGCAAATGCCACCTCTGTCGAAGTCGAAGGATCAGTTGTTGTTCGTTGGGCAATCCTTCAAACAAGTGCGACACAGACGCCGCTGAGGGCATGGGTGCGGGGAGGGCACCCAAGCCCTCAGCGGCGCCGGACTCATGCCAGCACCGATGGAGGCAGGCCTCGAGAACTCGCAACCAGTGCGGTGGATCGAGGCCCGCCTCCGAGCGGTTTCGCCAGCCCTACGCGGTCACCGGATCGAGGTGCGCGATTATCTCGCGCAGCGTCGAAGCCAAAGCGACAGAACACGCGCTGTTGTAGATCGGACCCGAGCCATCGCTCAGCAATGAACTGGCCATCGCCACGCCACGCGAGGTTGGCATCGGAGCCAGCAGGGCTTCTGCCAGCGCCTCTATCTGCGCTTGCGCGGCGATGATCCGGCCGCGAACGAGCGGAACGCTTGGGTTGAGAAACTTAACCGGCCCTCGTGCCTCGACGAGAAGGGCAAGCCAGTTCTCAGCCAACGCCCGGCGCTTGGTCAGTGAGACCAGCAATTGGGCCCGTGCGGCCAGCAGAGGACTGGTGTCTGGGGCATGCCCCTCGGCAAGCTTGTCGTCAAGGGAAGCACCAAGTAATGCGGCGCCTACGAGGACCCACAGCGGAACGCGAACTGCGCGCCGTTCCTGAGACACCGTAATGTCGACCTTCGCAGTCGCCGGGTTCGCAATCGCGTCCATTTTCTGGTTGAACGCAACTCTCTTCTCCGCCCGGCGTTCGTGGAGACTCACTCGCGGCTCCTCGCGCTTGTGATGGCGGTTCGTGAAATTAAAAGCACTTTCGATACTCATTATTCCCTCCTAGAGGCGTTCCCATTACCTTTCAATTTTCGCGGGTCAGTTGCAAATGGGTTTTCAATAATCGCAGTTCGTCACATCTCCTAAACACCGGCCGAGGTTGACTCCTCCCAAGCGCCAAACTCGCCACTTGACAAGGCGAGCTTCTCGTTGACCAACTCCAGTGAAGGCGAGTAGAGAATCCGCACTCCCATCGTGCGCGGCCGCGACCGTGCAGGTAACGAAGCCAGGAGAAGCAAGGAAATCGGCCATAGGTTTAGTATCGACTCGATGACGGTAAATGCGCGGTGGAGACTGGCGGTTTCGCAGTAAAAAAGGGGTGAACGCAGTAGCCAAGCAGCTGATTTCGATATCTGATGGTCATCAATCCCTAACTGGATTTAGCATCATCGAATTAATTAACACGAACCTCTCGTTTGCCATAGGTCTTACTGAGCTGAAGGACGTCGGACAATGAGATTGGCGGCGCCACGTAGAAGGCAGATTGACGGAAACCAATCTTACGTAACTCATTCTGCAAGTTCGTCGGAAGCCACACGGAGTCAGTTAGTCGTTATCAGGCTTCCCGACAGGCCTCACACTTCCATAAACTCAAAGGACCAGAGTGACGAAAGACAACTCAGACATAGAAATGAATTGGTCCCCCTCTTTCCCGGCGCGATTCACTTCGTGGTGTACCCATGAACGCAACCGCGCGACCGAATCGCACTTTGAAGATCATGTCCTGTTGCCGGAAAGATGCCGGGCCCCCGCCAAGCCGGGCCGAGAAAATGGCCCGGTCTTCCGCACGTTTCACGCGCAACTGATTCGCCGGCTGTCGGAGGCCCGACGTGACAGACACCCCATTCATTGGCGACTGGTCGGCTAAGTGGCGCAATCCGGCACCGTTAGGCTTTCGAAGTGACCCCCGCAGACCAATTTCGAATCAAGAGTGCGTCAATCGCGGGTCGGGTCATGTCGCCCGACGAGGCAGCCGAATTCATACGACCGGGCGACAATGTCGGGATGAGCGGCTTTACGGGGGCGGGCTATCCCAAGAAGGTACCCGGGGCTCTCGTGCGACGAGTCGAAGACGCGGCCAAACGAGGTGACCGTTTCGCGGTGAGTGTCTGGACAGGGGCGTCGACGGCTCCCGAGCTTGACGGTGCGCTCGCAGCGGTCGACGCGATCGACATGCGCATGCCGTACCAGTCTGACCCGGTGAGTCGCGCCAAGATCAATGCCGGACTGCTCGACTACCTCGATATGCATCTCTCGCACGTCGCGCAGATGGTCTGGGAGGGCGCCTTCGGGCACCTCGACGTCGCGATCGTAGAGGTGTCCGGTATCACCGCGGACGGCGAATTGATTCCGTCGTCCTCGGTCGGCAACAACAAGACGTGGATTGACATGGCCGACCGCATCATTCTCGAGGTGAACGCGTGGCAGCCCGCCGCGCTCGAGGGGATGCACGACATCTATTACGGCACCGCACTACCGCCATTTCGCAAGCCCATCCAAATCCTCCAAGTGTCCGACCGCATCGGCGTTCCCTACCTGCATTGCCCACCAGAGAAGATTGTGGCCGTCGTCGAGACGAACTCCCCCGATCGCAACACGGCGTTCAAACCGGTCGACGACACCTCGCAGCGAATCGCCGAACACCTCTTGGAGTTCCTGGCCTACGAGGTGAAGGGAGGGCACCTGCCCGCGTCGCTCCTGCCCCTGCAGTCGGGCGTCGGCAACATCGCCAACGCCGTCCTTCGCGGACTCGACGGTGGGCCGTTCCGTCCGCTGACCGCGTACACGGAGGTCATCCAGGACGGCATGCTGGCGTTGCTGAACTCGGGCACGATGAGCACCGTCTCGGCTACCGCCTTCTCGCTCAGTGAGGAGGGAGCGGCCGACCTGCACGCCAACATCGCCGAGTACCACGACCGGATCATCCTTCGACCCCAGGAGATCAGCAATCACCCCGAGGTGATACGCCGGCTCGGGTGTTTGGCGATGAACGGCGCCATCGAGGCCGACATCTACGGCAACATCAACTCCACCCACGTCATGGGCTCGAGCATCATGAACGGCATCGGCGGCTCGGGTGACTTCGCCCGCAACGCCTACATTGCGATGTTCCTCACGCCCTCGACCGCCAAGAACGGCGCGATCTCCTCAATCGTGCCGATGGTCAGCCACGTGGACCACACCGAGCACGACGTGCACGTCGTCATCACCGAATGGGGCGTAGCGGACCTGCGCGGCCTGGCGCCGCGCAGGCGTGCTCAGAAGATCATCGACAACTGCGCGCACCCCGACTACCGGCCGATGCTGCAGGACTATTTCGACCGCGCGAGCGCCACGGCCCCCGGCAAGCACACCCCGCACTTGATCGAGGAGGCGCTCTCGTGGCACGCGCGCTACCTACGCGAAGGCACCATGCGACCCTCCTGAGACTCGCGCGGCTCGACGCTCAATCTGTTTGAGTGCGCCCGACCTGGCGCGACTTCGTTGTTGTGAAGTGGGTATCGCTTTGACGCAGTTTCTCCTGGTAGCGAAACTTTCCGACTGACTCGCTAATTTGCCTTCCCCACACATATCAGCAGCATCAGCGGCGCTGTTCACTGACGATCCATGACTTAGTCACCTCTGGTGTCGAAGGCCCGACGCGAACTGGAGCAATTTGAACTTAATGATGGCCGGACAATTACGGGTCACCAGGCCCGAGCAGGCCTCATTTTAGGCCTCATATTTCTGCAACACCACGAGACGAGACCGACACAGAACAACACGTTTTCTTGAAAACAAAAGACATGCGCAACGAGACCGACACAGAACAACCGATGGAAGGTTCCTTTTAATCCCAAGGTGCCGGGATCGAGACCCGGGCGGCCCACGTATGCCCTGTTCACGGGCTCGGTATAACTATTGGCTACATCCGATGTAGCCACTTGTGTAGCCAAGCCAACAGACGCGTGCGGACGGACTGGAATGATTTCGTCAAAGAGCACTGAGCGCATGGCTTCGGCAGCTTTGGCCCGCGCCTTTGGCATGAGGTGCCCGTAGACGTCTTTTGTGACTCGAATTGACGCGTGTCCCATTTGCTCAGGCACAACCTCTAAGGGAACTTCCATCGCGATCATGAGTGACGCACACGAGTGTCGAAGCTCGTGGATCGACCAATGGCCCAGACCAGCGCTCTCGCAGATCTTCGGCACGGTTTTGCCGAACTGCTCCGGATCGAGCGGAGTGCCAACGGTCGACGTGAAAATCAGTTCCCATTCGTTGTTCCACCGCTTGCCACGCACCAACTCCTCGGCCTCTTGACGCATACGATGACGCTCAAGTACCTCAACAAGAGGCGTTGAGAGGTGGAGCGTTCGCCTGCTCCCCACCGTCTTGAGATCGCTCAGATGCACGCCAGACTTGTCACGGACTAACTGTCGACGTACCGTCAAGACGACTGCGTTTTCTGCGTGCACGACATCATCCCAAGAAAGACCAAGGATCTCACCCCGGCGGAGCCCCAGCGCCAGGGTCAGGACGTAGGCCGCTTCCAGACGATTATCAACGACCGCTGCGAGGAAGAGCTGCGCTTGCTCGGGAGTGAGCGATCGCCCTTCGCGATGATCCAGCTTCGGACCTTCTGCGATCGCCGCCACATTCCTGGTGAGCAAGCCATCCTGCTCAGCAAAGCGAAGCGCTCGACGAAGCGTCGCGCGAGCCATCCGCCGAGTCGAAGGTGAATAGCCTTTCGCTTCCAAGTCACCGAGCATCCGGCTCACGTCAGATGGCGCGAGTTTGGTCAGCCTCACTTTTCCGATCGAAGGGCATATGTAGACGTTCACCGCCCGGAGATACAGAGCCTCAGTCCTTAGGCTCACCGTGCCCGGAACTCGCTTCGAGACCCATTCGCTCAGGTACGTTTCCACGGTCATTCGATCAGGCGCGAGGGCAAGACCCTGAGCCACCGTTGGCTGCACTTCTTGCATTCGCTTCGCCGCCTCCGCGCGAGTTCGACCGTTCACAACCTTCCTCGCTCGCTTGCCACTACTCCAGCCGAGATCGACCGCACCAATCCACAGTCCGTCCTCACGCTGGTAGATCGAGCCTTCACCTTTGCCCCGTCGTTTGCCCATCTCTCCCCCTTATGCCTCACACCTAGATCCGCGACCTGAGAGCGACATCATCACGACCTAGCTACCAGACTTTGGACGTAGTCTTCAAGGTCACTACGTCGAATTCGGCGGCAGGTGCCTATCTTGACCGATAGCAGTACGCCCGCGTAGATCAGTTCGTACACCGTGGTTCGGCTGATCTGCAATATCCACGCAGCTTCTTTGACCGTGAGCAGCAATGGATTACTTACCCCACCAGCTTGTGCGAACTCATCATTCATTGCAGGCTCTCCGGAATCGTGAAGCTTCGTTCGCCGAGCTTTTCCGCTACCCGAGAGTCAAAGGACCTTCCCGTTTCAACTTCGTACTTGTGAAGCTCCTCGGCCACGAGATTCACCGCGTCGGCAATAGATCGACCACCCTTGATCGCCGTCACTCTCGCCGCGCAACCAGTCAATCTTGGACGCAACCATTTCAAATCCGCAAGCGCGTGATCTTCAATCATCCGGTCAAGACCGATGGCGTTATTTCCCAGCGCTGCTTGCTGAACAACGATCCATTCGGGCGCGATCGGCCACCTCGACTTATTGCTGTCCGCCGTTTCAACTCGATAGGTCAGCCATCGCTCGCTCAGACCTCGCCAAAGACCCGGAGCGGCGTCAATTGCCTCCTGTGCTGTGTCAATCCCGTACTGAGTTAAGGGCGTTCGTCCTACCTCGAACTCGACTCGAAGAACAGGGACAGAGGGATCGTAGTCGTCATTCCAGGTCTGTTCGACGTACGATCCTCCCTTCGCTGCGATCTCAATCGTCTTGTCATAGATCCGCAGGCGAATCGTTTTTGCGCCGCGGGCGCCAAACTCCAGTCCGTTGAAAAGGTCACTCTTTTCACGACCTACTACATTCCTCGCGTGGCTCACAAACCTGCGCCGTTCGTCGACGGAAAGATCCCAGCCCTGTACGTCGACGTATAAATCGAGACGTGACGCACACAGTTTTACCGCGCCCATTTCGCGCTCGATGACGGTACGGAAAAACCGCACGACACCCTCCGGTCCGACGCGGTGCAAGAACTCCGCTCGAGGCTGAATCAGTACTGGTGGCAACTTTTCGCTCGGCGAAATCGCAACGACCCCGAGCGGGTGCTCCAGTCGATACTTATGCATGCGAAGTCCCCTGGGAAGAATGTCAAAATCGACTCCTCCGAACTCAATGCCTACCGGACCCTCCGCCTCCTCTGCTACCTCCCGCGAGCTTTGAAGTCCTTCAATAACGGCTTCGGGCACGACTACTCGACCGGACATGTACAGCGCGTCGAATCCGGACGCCACCTCCCACACACCTGGACGTACCGGAGTTTCGACTACGCTCGGGGAAGAATTGCCTGCCATTATTTGACAGTATAGCCGGTACTGCCAGAAAATGGCAGTATATTTCTAAGTGTCGAGAATCGACAGAGGGGGCCAGGATGGCTAAGAGCACTCGCCCAATGTCTTGGATGGAGTTGGCGTTTCGCAACGCAGGTTTTCGTAAAGGTCAGATAGCTCTTGTTTGGGCCATCATGTGGGCGGTTGCGAGAGAGTCACAAGGTTCCGACCCTTCCGCCGAAGAGGTCGCTGCATGGTGGAAAGAACCCGTTCGAACGGCCTACCGTGAGCAATCAGCATTCAGAGCAGCGTTTCCGACACTTGAAACTCCCGGGAAGATATTCGAGGTTCCAGAAGTTCGAGCGACAATCGCAGGTCTCGCCAAGGCCGGCGACGAAATGCAAGCTCCTAAGAAGCAACGAAGACGGATACCAGAATCCTTGATCTTGGACCTCGGGCTAAGCAGAGCCACTATCTAAGACACCCAGTTCTTCCTAACTGGACTTCCAAAATGTATTTTGCGGGTGCTGTAATACAGGGCACGCACCCGAAGTTGATCCGACTCACACGTCGATCGGCGCTTGCTTGTCTCAAACAAGTCTCTGGAACCCAGACCATGTTGATTGGCACGCCATCCCCGAGGTCGGATCTCAAGATTTGGCTATCTGACAGATGGGGTTCCAGCCAATTGGACATTGTTCAAATAGGCTTCCCAATAATGGCAACTGCGCGCAACCTGGAACCAATGCGACCGTTTCTTCGTTGGGCTGGCGGAAAACGTTGGTTGTTACCGTTGATCCATGAAATTACGGGTGGGATCAAGTACGAACGCTACTTTGAGCCCTTTGCTGGCGCTGCATCGGTCTTTTTTGGTCTTGTTCCATGTGTGTCTACGCATCTGAGCGATTCCAATCGGGAGTTGATTGAAACCTATCAAACTGTTACAAGATCTCCTGAAGCTGTCGCCGAGCAAATTGCGACACACGAGAACTCCGAGGACTACTACTACGAGTTAAGGGCATCAAGAGCGCGCGGGCACATTCAGCGAGCCGCCCGATTTATCTTTCTCAATCACACTTCATTCAACGGTGTCTACCGAGTAAACCTGAAAGGTGAATATAACGTTCCTTATGGATTTCGACGGCGACCAAATATCCCATCACGCACTCACCTTGTAGCGGCGGCCAAGCGATTGGCAACTTGCACGATATCATCGTCCGATTTTGCTGACTTTGAACACGATGTCTGTCGAGATGACCTCTACTTTCTCGACCCTCCGTATACCGTTGCCCACGACGCCAACGGGTTTCTTAAATACAACCAGAGAATCTTCTCCTTTGAAGATCAGGAACGACTGAAGAGTTTCATCGATACAGTCCGATCTCGTCGTGCCTACTACATACTTACAAATGCTCATCACGCATCCATAATCCAATTATTCGGACAGCGAGACGTAGTCATCGAAACCCACCGCAAGAATCTCGTTGGTGGATTACATGCCATTCGCGGCCACGCAAATGAGGTTCTCATCACCAACCTAGGCAAGTGAGGGTTGAATTTTGACTACGGAACTGGAGCCGCAACTAATTCAAAGCAACAAGATCACATCTGCCATCCGAGCAAGGTTGCGGCCCTACGAGCAGCTCAACATCCGGATGGGACTTGTCGATGAATACATTGCAAGTGGATGGTCCGTCGAGAAGAACTTAAAGCGAAGCGTTCGAGTACGCCGAACGAAATCCCACGATGTGGCGTTTGAAGATAAGGTCTGGGCCGTCATGGCTAAGCTTGGAATGCAGCACTTGAATCAGGGTCGTGATTTTAGACTCAGTTACGGCGCGGGTTCGAACGAGACCAAGCAAATCGATGTTCTTTCGGGTGACGATGACGTCATTCTTGTCATCGAGTGCAAATCTTCGCTCGAAACAAGTACGAAAGCATTCAAGACTGAAATTGAAGCGATTCAAGGTACGCGAAATGGTTTAATTCGAACGATTCGAAATGACTTTCCCAAGCACAAGATTAAGTTCATCCTGGCTACCAACAACATCGGAATAACGCCGGCAACACGGGATCGCATCGAGAGCGCCGATCTAACGCATCTAGATGAAGATGCAATTGAGTACTTCTTAGAACTGTCCGACCACCTGGGTCATGCTGCAAAGTACCAACTTCTTGGCAATCTTTTTGCCGGCGTCAAGGTCCCGGGCCTCAACGGGACGGTGCTTGCAATACAAGGCAAGATGGCCGGACATACTTACTACAGCTTCTTGATTCAACCGGAAAAGTTATTGAAGCTGTCATATGTTCTCCATAGAAATCGAGCAAACAGCCTGTTAATGCCAACGTATCAGCGACTCATCAGAAAATCTCGACTCAGAAAAATTGCAGCATTTGTTGAGGAGGATGGATTTTTTCCGAACTCAATCATCCTCAATATCGAAGAGGGCAAGCGAGGTGTTCGGTTTGAGCGAATCGCTCAACCAGAAAGTGACTCGCGTGTTGGCATTCTTCACATTCCGCAGACCTACCGCGCAGCCTACGTAATTGACGGTCAGCATCGATTGTACGGCTATGCGAATTCAGATCGTTCAGCTGTAGACCTGATTCCTGTTGTCGCCTTCGTCGGTCTAGAGCGCTCAGAGCAAGTTCGACTTTTCATGCAGATAAATGAGAACCAGCAAGCGGTGCCAAAGAATCTACGCAATACGCTCAATGCAGATCTGTTGTGGGATTCGGAAGACCTCCGCGAACGATCAAGCGCACTTAAGCTTCGGATAGCGCAGCATCTCGGAGAAAGCCGAACCTCACCTCTCTTTGGACGCATCATCATCGGCGAAAACCCAAAGACTTCTACTTGTTGCATAACGATTGATGCGATAAACGTTGGCCTCGATCGTTCGAACTTCTTCGGTCAGTTCTCTCGCGACATAGTAAGGAAGACTGGGAGTTTCTACCTCGGAAACAGCGAGTCAACCTTCAGCGCACTAGTTCCTTACATTGAAGAGTGTTTTGATTACCTGAGACGAAACTTACCCGAGCAGTGGGATTTGGGAAACAGCGAAGGTGGCTTCCTATTCATCAACAACGGCGTCGAAAGCGTCATTCGAATACTCAGTGACGTGACCGACCATCTAGTCAATCAAGAAAACATCGATCCGACGGAATATAGTGCCAAGTCCCTCTTCGAGTACGCAGAGTACTTGCTCGAGCCATTAGCAAACTACGTGAATGGTCTCGATCCATCTCAGCGAATCGAGTTTCGTCGCCAATATGGCGTCGCGGGCAGGACCAGATACTGGAGACGTCTCCAGCAAGCAATCCGAATGGCGATTCCAGAGTTCTCCCCGCTTGGCTTAGATGATTACTTAGCTGACGAGCAGCGTCAGTTCAACACGAGCTCGTTCGCAATGATAAGTGATATCGAACAGTTCTTCAGAACCGATATTCGGGAGAGTTTGGAGCGCAAATACGGGACTAGGTGGGTGAAGGATGGTGTACCTCCGAAGGTAGTGACGGACGCCTCAGCACGAATGATCGAGAAGAATCTTCAGTTGGATCCCAATGAAGAAGTCGAGATGTGGGATTGCCTAAATCTCATTCAGTTTCAGCAAGTTCTCCAGTTCAAACATGAACAGTGGGTGGACCTGTTTGCTGAGCAGTACACGAGACCGGAGGAGGTTGATACGCCAGGGGGCTGGAAGACAAAGACCTCGTGGATGACGAACCTAAACGATATTCGGAACAAGATTGCTCACGATCACTTTGTGAAGGAGGTTGAATATGAGTTCCTTACTGAGTTGCACGGTTGGCTGATAGAAGGACAAATGGTGAGCGCAATCTAGTTCCGAGATTTTGACACTGTCAGATCCGCAACTGCTGCGCGAGTTCACTCTCGACGAAGCCTGAATTGCACTCCGACTCCAGATGACGTCCGCGCCATGGTCGATCTCGGCATGGAGCACGCGACGGTCGATAGATGTAGTGTCGAGGGAGTCAAGTTGACAAGAATCTTGGATTACTTCATCTAACCAGGAGGGAAATGTCCACGCCAGAGCAATATGAATCGGTAACTGAAGCCTCCACCGGGTTAGTTCATTTGCGCCGATCAGACCACTCATATCTGGGTGGCGAATCTATTGAGACAGTCACTCGTACCCAGCCGGGTGTGGTACCAAAGATCACGTGCGACAAGTGCCGAGAGGCTTTCGAGGCCGAAGGCGACTGAACTGACCCCAGAATACGAGCCCGAAACTTCTCGGGAACACGACAATGGGTCGCCAGATTGTTAGCAACGATGCCGGCAACACAGACGACCGATTCCGTACTTGCCCGCACTTCTATGGTCCGAGATGAGTTTGCGACCAGGGCAAACGAACAACGTTGAATGTTCGTGAACTTCGCCTCGCGTCTTGATACGCAAAGGATTCTAGTCTTCGCTTGTCGTACTCCAGGTTTGTATGCGCCAGTCGGAAATTGTTGACATCGGCCCTCCGACACTTGGTTTGGGCCGACCTAATGTTCCTGCTTCACGAGCGGGCTTTTAAGGTGGTGGTACGTGTTTCGATATCTTCAAAAAGGA
>OCZT010003721.1_pt1 | contig 15550 bp, 13 predicted proteins | sample 1539031 | NCBI WGS metagenome assembly OCZT01 (sample SAMEA3539308, study PRJEB22396) | soil metagenome | biome: tundra; feature: field; material: soil | place: USA | collected 2010-05 | depth 0.15 m | reverse complement strand
GGGCCAGATAACGCTCACCCAGCCACTTGCTCAGTCCATACGGACTGATCGGCTCGATGACGTGCTCCTCGTCGGTCGGCAGATAATGCGGCTCGCCGTAGAGCGCCCCCGCCGTCGTGACATAGATGAAGCGCCGGCATCCCGCGGCCGCGGCAGCCTGCACCGTCCTCACCGTTCCGACGACGTTGGAACGCGCATCCAGGGTAGGATCGCGGATCGACGACGCAACGGAGACCTGTGCGGCGCAGTGGATCAGGACGTCACAGTGCCAGTCGGCCAGCAGCGCGTCCATCCGGGAGTCTGCGACGTCGCATTCCTCCAGCCGGGCAGCCGACTGGACATTGGACCGAGAGCCGGAAACCAGGTTGTCGATGACCAGAACCTGGTGGCCAAGCTCCAGCATGCGGTCGACGACGTGCGAGCCGATGAAACCGGCACCACCTGTCACGACCGTTCTCGGTTGCTTTCCCTGGAACATGCGCGCCCCCGCTAGACCGAATCGCGAGGGATGGGCCGGCCACAGTCCAGGACGTTTTCCATGGCGCCAATCTTGACACCTGTCGCGATCGTTCGCGCCGGCAGGCAGACCCGCGCGGCCGGTGCTGGCTAGCGGCCGGCCCTGCCCAGTAGCAGCCGCTTCACGACGCGACGGATCCTGCCCAGCGGGCTCAAAACTGGCCTCACGTAGACGGCTCGAAGCAACTCCAGCCCGGCCTGGCTTCGCCAGGGCATGCCGTTTCGGCGGCGCACCGCCATATCCTCCCGGGCGGAAGCTCGGGCCATGCGCTCCGACTTGGCTTGTGGGTGGATCCGGTACCGGGCCAGCACGCGGTCCGGCAGAACGACATAAGGCCCGATTCGGGCCAGCTTGATCCAGAGATCGAGGTCCATGGCCAGGTTGAGCGTCCGATCGAGGCCGCCCACCTTCGCATAAGCGTCCGCCCGAAAGAACGTCGACGGTTGGGCCGGGTTTCTGCGCGTGTGAACCAAGCCTCTGTAGGTTGGGTCACCGGGCGTCGGCATGGCGCCGATGACTCGGTCGTCCGAGTCAATGAAGAGACAGGCGCCGCTGATCATGACTGTGTCCGGTCTGTCCACGAAGAGGTCGTGGACAGTCTCGAGCGTGCCGGGCTCGAGCAGATCATCTGAGTTGAGCCAGCCAAGGAGTTCGCCGTCGGCAAGGCCGACCCCAGCAGCCAGCGCATCGGCCTGGCCTTCGTCGGCCTGAAACCGCAGGTCACATCCCAGTTCCGGATGCTCCGTGAGCCATTCGCGCGACCCGTCTGTCGAACCGCCGTCGAGAACGAGGTGCTGTATCTCGAAATCGACGTCGTCGCGCTGTCGCGCAACCGAGGCGATTGCCGCCGGCAGCCAGGGCATGCCGTTCAGCACCGGGGTCACCATCGTGAATCGCACGCTCTGCTGTCTCCTCCTCGGGTGGGCTGGCCAACTGGCCGGCACCCACTCGATGCCTGCATGATGCTACCGTTTCCTGGCCATGAAACCCGAGAGCGGCGACCGACCGTACCCCGAAGTTGCGGCGCTTGCCGGCAGGATCGCCTCGCTCGAAGGCCTCTCCACGATCCTGGATGTCGGTTTCTCATGGACGCCGGAGATCGCCCTCCTCTACCCCGAGCTGGACGTCGTCGGCATCGGCCAGTGGGGCACACTAACACGGCGCCGCCCGCCAGGCTTCCCGTTCCGGGGCCAATCCGATCTCGAGGGCCGGAGCGGGCTGCGTTCCTTGGCCCGACTCGATCCCTCTCGGAGTGTCGTGGTGCTGACCGGCCCGTCCGACTCAGTGGCCGACCCGAGCAGAGTGCTGGCCGGCCTGGAGGCGATGGTCAGGGCCGCACCGGTGTTGATTGTCGCGACCACGAGTCCCGAGCCCGTGCTCGCCTGGCTGACGGGCGCAGGACTGCAGCCCTCGTTCGTGGGCCGGACCCGTGCCAACGAGCAAGACGGCGAAAGGGCCGCCACCCTTCTGATCCTCGACCGATCGATCGAGAATGGTGGTGCCGCTCCGGCCGGCTTCCGCGTGGTGGCGATCATGACTTCGTACAACGAGGAAGACGTCATCGGGCCGTCGATCGCCAAGCTCGTCGCCGACGGTGTCGACGTTCATCTCATCGACAACTGGTCGACCGATGGAACGTACGCCATCGCGGAGCAGTTTCTAGGCCGCGGCCTGGTCGGCCTGGAGAGGTCCCCGGATGCTCCCACCGACCACTTCCAGTTGGGCTCGCTTCTCCGGCAGGTGGAGACCGTGGCCGCCGGCCTCGACGCCGACTGGTGCGTCAATCACGATGCCGATGAACGTCGCTGCGGACCTTGGGCCGGGGTGGGGCTGCGCGAAGCCCTGTGGCGGGTCGACCGGTCGGGCTTCTCGGCGGTCGATCACACGGTGATCAACTACCGGCCGATCGACAACGGGTTCGCGCCGGGTGGCGACTTCGAAGCCTACTTCCGCCATTTCGAGATCGGCCGTTCTCTGGACCTACTCCTGCAGATCAAGGCCTGGAAGAACACGGGCCACGTCGACCTGACCAGCTCGGGCGGGCACGAAGCGCGGTTTGCGGGCCGTCGGGTCTTCCCATACAAGTTCGAGCTCAAGCACTACCCAATTCGTTCTCAGTCCCACGGCGAGAAGAAGATCTTCCGCGATCGGATCGCGCGCTGGGATCCCACGGAGCGTGCGCTTGGCTGGCACGTTCACTATGACGACATCGTGCCGCAGCAGTCGTTCTTGCGGGCCCCACAGGACCTGATCGAGGATCGCGGGGCCGAGACTCGAGCCCGCTTCCTGCCGGAGTTACTGGCCGGGGCCGGCCTTGTCGAACCGTCGTTCCCGTCCTGGGCACTGGGGAGCATGCCGGGGCGTGCGTTCTACCGATGGGCGCACCGCTTCGCGCGAGGTCGCACGTTCGCTTTACTGCGCCGGTTCCCGCCGCTCCGGATCGGCGCCAGAATGCTGCGACGCCTGGCTCGGTGACCGTCTCCGTTCGAGAGCGCAGGCCGGTCGGCCGCCCGGTCGATCATTCCCGATCGTAGGCGGCTGCTTTGCGACTCTCCCCGGCATCGCCGCGGAGGACGGAGATGACCCCGGCCGCGAGACCGCGTGTCTCGGCCATGGGCCAGGGGCGGCGGCCTTTGACGATGCAGGCCAGCCACCGTCGTCCCGCCCTCGACCACAACGCCAGAAAGGCCTGAGCGCCGCCGCGCGGCCCCAGGTGCCGCCGCGCAACGACGACCGCGTTCCGATAGTAGTAGTAGCCGGCCACGGCCGGTCTGACGCTGCCGTGCACGGCATGTTGAATTCGCGCCGCGGGCGCGACGCCAAGGTGCCAGCCCGCCTCGCGAAGGCGAAGGGACAGCTCGACGTCCTCCCAGTACAGGAACAACCGTTCCCAGAACAGGCCCGTCTCGACCAGGGCGCGACTCCGCAGGAACATGGCGCAGCCGTTCACGAAGCCGGTCGGTACCAGCGGGTCGGCCGATTCGAGGAGGTCGAGCGTGTGACTCGTCGTGGCCCGGCGCAGGTCGGCCGCCCCTCCCGCGTACCACACGCCGCGTGGCGATTCGGGTCCGACCGCGGCCTCGATCTGTGGACTTGCCGCTCCACACGAAGGATCCGACGCCATGGCCCGAACCAGGTCGACCACGGACAGCTCATCGACGGTAGTGTCGTTGTTGAGCACCCAAACGTAGTCCGCGCCGGCTTCCAGTGCCCAGCGCAAGCCGACATTGGCGCCACCGCCGTAGCCCAGGTTTGTGTCCGATCTCAGGACCCGAACGCCGGCAGGCATCGCCGCCACGAGGGCGTCGGCCTCCGCCTCGCCCGAGCCGTTCTCCACCACTACCACGGAGTGGCGCGGATAATCGACAGCCAGAAGGGATTCGACGCAGACTCGGGTAGCCGCGAGCCCTCGGTAGTTCACCACGACGGACACGACCATCGGCTGGTCGTCGACCCCGACCAGGCCGCTCCCTCGCCGGGTCGAGCGGGGCCCGCTTCCCACCGTCTCCTTCATCTTCTGCCTGTATAGTCGCGAAGGGGCCTGCTGCCGAGCGAGCCAGGCACTCGACGAGCTGGCTCTCCGCCGACGCCGAACATCGGTAGGCTAGCAGGCGGCCGGCCGCCGAGCGCGAACCCCTCGCCGGATGAGGCCGAGCCTTCGTACCGCCAGCCGAGGTCACCATGCCCCAGCGCCTTCTTCTCGACATCGGGCCCACGGCGGGCAGTCACGGCGCGCGCGGCATCGGAAGCTATGTCCGAGGACTGATCGAGGCCATCGGCGAGTGGCCGGCAGAGCGCCGGCAGATGGTGTGGGCACTGGCTTTGCCCGGGGCCACGTCTCCAGTCTTCGAAGGCCGCACCGTTTGCTCTCGTACCCTGAGCATTCGACCGGTCGACCTGGGGTGGCTTCTCGGGTCGTCGGCCATCGGCCGCGCGGCTCGCGTCGCAGGTGCGGACGTATTCCACGCGACCGATCCGCAACGTCCCGCTCGCTTGCGCGCGACCAGACAGGTGGTCACGGCCTACGATCTGATCCCCCTGCGGGAGTCCGGAATGCTGGGTTCCTGGCAGCCCCACCATCGCCATGCGTACCGGCTCTATCTCGATCAACTGAAGCGGGCGGATGTCATCGTTGCCATATCGAAGGCGACCGCCGAAGACCTCTCCGAGCGGCTCGGCATCCCGGCGAACCGGATTTCGATCGTGTATCCGGTGGTCCCAACGCCTCTGGCCGCCACGCGAGCCTCCGGGGTCGGGCGAGCACCGGGTGCCGAACCCACGTTCCTGTTCGTCGGAGCACTCGACAGTCACAAGCAGCCCGAGCTGGCCATCGCTGCCCTGGCCGAGTTCCGGAAGGTCCACGCCGCCGGCAGGTTGCGGTTCATCGGACCCTCCAGGTACGAGCAGCAGACCCAGCTGAGACGACAGGCCGAGGGCCTGGGCGCGGCAGAAAGCGTGAGCTTCGAAGGTCGAGTCTCGGATGACGAGCTCGACGCGGCCTTCGCCACCGCTACCGCCCTCGTGTCGACGTCACGGATCGAAGGCTTCGGCCTGCCGGGCGTCGAGGCGGCGATGCGAGGTGTCCCGGTAATCGCGGTCGATACGGCGGCGGCTCGGGAGACGGTTGGATCGGTCGCCATCCTTGTGCCGTCCGATGCCGGAGCGATTGCCGAGGCCATGGCGGCGCCGACCCCGGTGTCAGAGCAGGCCAGGGCCGCTCTTGCGGCTCGGTTCTCGAGTCAGGCGGCTGCGGCCGCTCTCTGGGAGGCCTACGCGCAGGTGCTCGCCTGAGCGCAGCCGTGCGCAGCCGAGCGGGGCCGAGCGCAGCCGTGCGGGGCCGCGTCCACACCGTGCCCTCCATCCTGAGCGGTCAAGGACGGTAGACTCAGCCGATGCGAATCGCTCTTCTCGGGACGAGAGGGATCCCGGCCAACTACGGCGGCTTCGAGACTTTTTATGAGAACTTTGGGCCGCGCCTCGCCGAAAGGGGCCACCAGGTCTGGGTCTACAACAGGCCTCACGTCGTGGGCCATCGCGATCTCCTGACCTATCGCGGTGTGAACCTGGTACATCTGCCTTCATTGGCGAGCAAGCACTTCGAGACCATCACCCACACCGCGCTGAGCGTCTTCCACTCCCTGCCGCGTCGGTATGACATCGTGTACATCTGCGGTGTGGGCAATGCCTCGCTGGCCTGGATTCCCAGGCTTACGGGGGCGCGGGTCGTGCTGAACGTAGATAGCTCCGATTGGCGTCGCGCCAAATGGGGACGCCTTCCGGCGACCTATCTGCGACTGATGGAGCGGTTCTCTGGATCCGCGGCCAATACCGTCGTGGTAGACAACCGGGCCATTGGCCGCCGCTATCGAGAGGATCACGGCATCGAGGCTGTGTACGTGCCGTACGGCGCCAACGTCCTCCGCAACGAAGGTCGCGAGGCGCTCGATCAGTGGGGGCTCGACGACGGACGGTACGTGCTTTGGGTCGGCAGGCTCGAGCGCGAGACCCTGGTTGAGGAGCTGATCGAGGCATTCCGTCGGGCCGATCTTCCGGGGTTCAAGCTGGCGATCGTGGGAGACGCACCCTTTGCCGACGACTACAAGAAGGAGCTGCGGTCGATAGCCTCGCCGGAGGTGGTGTTCACCGGCCGCCAGCATGGCGAGGCATATCAGCAGCTGAGTTGCCATGCCTTCGCGTACGTCCAAACGTCGCCAACGTCGGGCACGAGCCCGGCTCTACTCGACCAGATGGCGTTTGGCAATGCGGTGATCGCACGCGGAACAGCCACGAACACCGAAGTGGTCTCCGATGCAGGCCTGCTGTATTCGCCCGACGATCCGATCGGAGACCTGGCCGCCGCCCTTCGACTACTGTCCGAGACCGAGGGGCTTGCGGCGGACCTGCGCACCAGGGCAGTCGACCGAGTGCGCGACCAGTATTCGTGGGAGCTTGTGACCGACAAGTACGAGGAGTTGTTCGCGCGTCTGATGAAGCGCCGACCAAGAGGTACCAAAGGCTGATGCGAGTTCTCATAACCGGCTCCGGCGGAATGCTGGGCAGCGCCGTCTATCCGGCCTTCGTTCGCGCCGGTCACGAAGTCGTTGCGACCGACCTTGTGCCACGGCCGGAGCCCGGTATGCCGATGGGCCTTCTGGACGTCCGCGAACACGGTGCCGTCCGCGACTGCGCCCGGGAGACCAAGCCCGGCATCATCCTCCACCTGGCGGCCGAGACCGACCTCGAGCGCTGCGAAACCGATCGCGACCACGCCTACCTGACGAACGCCATCGGCACCCAGAACGTGGCTCTGGTCGCGTCCGAACTCGGCGTCCCGCTGGTCTACATCTCAACAGCCGGAGTGTTCGACGGCACGAAGGGCGACGAGCCGTACACGGAGTTCGACCGGCCGAATCCCATAAACGCCTACGGCGGCTCGAAATACGAAGGCGAGCTCATCGTCCGGCACACCGTGCCGCGGCATTTCATCGTCCGCGCCGGATGGATGGTCGGTGGACGAGAACGTGACCACAAGTTCGTGGCGAAGGTGATCAACCAGCTCCGAGACGGAGCCCGGGTCATCCACGCCGTCACCGACAAGCTCGGGACGCCAACGTACACCGAAGATTTCGCGCAGAACCTGCTGGCCCTGATCGACACGCCCTTCTACGGCCTGTACCACATGACCTGCGAGGGAGCAGGCAGCCGCCTCGACGTGGCCCGCGCAATCGTCGAGTTCTACAGACGAAGCGACGTCGAGGTGATCCCGGTCTCGAGCGATTTCTTCGCCGAGACGTACTTCGCGCCGCGGCCGCGCTCAGAGATGATGCGCAACTTCGCGCTGCAACTGCGCGGCCTAAACCTGATGCGTCCCTGGCCCGAGGCTCTGCGCGCGTATCTGGATCAAGCGGGCTTCGAGCTCGAGCGATCCTCGGCGCGCGGGGCGTAGAGCGGGGAGACGGCCGTCGGAACCGGGACTGTGTGATGAGGATTCTGTACGTCGAGCCAATCGGCGTCCGGGGCGGGATGGGCCACTACAACGAAGCCCTCGTCGGGGCCTACGAGCAGGTAGGAGCCAGCCTCGAGGTGGTCACGAGCTCGCACGATGGCTCGGGCGATTTCCGGGCGAAAGTGCACGTGAGCCACCTCTTCCGCCTCGCGCTGGACCGATCGCAGCCTCGAGTCCTCCGCGCGATTGGCTACGTAGGTGGCTACCTGGGCTGTCTGCGGCTGGCACGGCGCGCCGACGTCGTGGTCCTGCACTTCCTGCATCGGCCTGCTGCAGACCGATGGGCCCTCAAGGCATTCCGGCGGCTGGGATGTCGACTCGTACTCGTCGCCCACGACCCGCAGCCCGTCCTGGCCAGCCAAAGCGGGTCCGCGTACCAGCGGTGTCTGCCCCTTTTCGATCTCATCGTCGTGCACGGCCCTAAGGCCCGCGCCGACATCGTTGCCCTGGGCGCGCCGAGCGACAGAGTGATCGTGGCGCCATTCGGCGACTACCGAGCCACGACGCCCCTGGACCCTGCTGCAGCGCGTCGCACTCTCGGACTTCCGGACGTTGCCCAACCGACGGCCGCAATCATCGGAAACCTCAAGCCGGGCAAGGGGATCCGTCGCGCTCGCGAGGCGCTCGAGGGCGCCGGTTCGCCCATCCGGACGCTGCTGATAGCCGGCACCAAACAAGGGGATTGGGACCTCGACGACGCCCTTCGCGCATCGGAGACCACCCAGCTCCAGATCGTGCGCGTGGACCGGCGAATGTCCGACATGGAAGAGCGCGCGGCCTATTCACTGGCAGATGTCCATCTCGCCCTGTACGACTCCGGCTACTCGTCCGCGGTCATCGCCCGAGCGCACTCGATGGGCAAGCCCGTGGTGCTCACGGATGTCGGCGACCTCGCGCTGCAGGAGCGGCCTGGCGACGCGTTGCTGCCCGCCGGCTACGAAGCGGACCAGCTCCGAAAGGCCATCGCCGGATGCCTGAAAGCGGACGTGGAGGCGCCGGCCACGTGGGATCGCGAAGCCTGGCTCTATCACGCCAGGAGCGTGCTGTCCCGGATCTGACCAGCGAGTCTCGGCTTCGGTCGCGGTCAGGCCGTTGCGGCTGCTGGTTCGGGGGTCGCCGCTGTGCCCGTACTTGCCGAGGCACCGGACGCAATGCCCGTCAATGGGGATACCGCCAACGCCGCCAGCGACCACGGAAGTATCGCCATTTCAGGCTCCATTATGGTCGGCAGCCAGTAGCTCACGATGGCGAGGGATATCGACAGCGCGAGCAGCGCCAGCCCCACTGTGGTGCTGCCCCGACGGATAGCTCTGCCGGCCGTGATGAGCAGCCCGAGTACAAACAGTACGGCCCACCCAAGTCCGAGCCATCCGAGCATGACCCCCATGCTCAGGTAGTAGGACTCAAGCACGTATTGCGGTAGCTCCGTCGTTTCCGGGACCCCTCTGGAGCCGACCGTGCCAAGCCCGATACCCAGCGGGTGGGACGCGACTATGGACCATGCCGCGGAAATCGAATCCAAATGCCCCTGAGTCGACGGATCGACCGGTCCTCCCGATGGGAGAGACGTCGAAGTGTCACCCGGTCCCGGCGCCCCGGTATCAGCTGAGGAGGAGGAGAACGAGATGGAAGCGATAGTACTGGCGATCAGAGCCGTTCCGCCTCGCGCGAAGTAGATCCCGCCACTTAGGACGATTACCGGCACGATCGCCAGGCTCAGGTACGTCAGGGCGCGGCGCGGGCTGGGCGAGAGGCGCCCGATTGCGACGAGAAGCACTACCAGACTGACAGCGCAGGCGACGATCGCACTACGGGAGAAGGTGACGGCCAGGGCCACGAGAATGGGCACCAGGGCAAGGGCCACCCACCGGCGCTTCAGTGGGTTCATCGCCACCAGGGCGGCCGCCATGAAACCCCAGGCGGACAGTGCGAATCCAAGCTCGTTTGGCGAGCCATACATCCCGGCAGCGCGGGGACCGACCAGGTGTTGCGCTGTAAAGGTGGATGGGATCGGAAGGCTGGGTGTCCCCCAATAGGTTCCCACGAAAGACCAGCCGAAGGCCTCCGATTGGACGATGGCGAAGAGTGCGATCGGCACCGCAATGATCGTCATGGCCTTGAAGTAGACGCTCGTGTCGACCGGCCTCAGACGGATGGCGACATACACGCCCACCGGGAACAGCAGCAGCCTTACCTGGTTGAGCGCGAGTGCGTCGTGGCGACCAACGAACCCGACGACGATCAGGACGACGAAGGCCGCGCCGACCATGTCCATGAGCGCGGGCCGCAGCCGGGGACGGTGGCCGGCCCGGTAAAGGGCCGCGAGCGCGCCAAACTCGGCAAGCAGAGCGGCGGCGAGCGCCGCCTCCTTCCACGCGGAAAACAAGATCAGCGACATCCCGGTGACACCGAAGTTCACCTCAGCGATCTTCGTGCTCAGCGGGTGCACGGCGAACAGGAGGAGGACCAGCCACAGCGCCCAGGTCGGCCGCAGAAGGCCAATTGCGACAACACCTGCGAGCAAGAGGAGGGCGCCCGCCAGATGGAGCGGCGAGATCAGCAACAACAGACCGGCAATTGAGGTGACGCAGGCTGCCGCTGCCGCTCTATGTGTCATCTGGTCACGCATTGTCGCGGTCTCAAGGGCTGAAGACATGAACTCGGACCTCAGGAGGGCCAGAAGACGAAGTTGGAGACATAGTCCGGACGAGAGAAGTCGGGAAGCAACCCGATCTGATCTCTCTGCAGATCGAACTCCTCCAACTCCACGATCTTCCAGCCGCGAATGAACGCGGCCCTCGCATAGCCGTGGTGATCGCGCATCCTCTCGATTACGTTCGCCGGCGCGCCACGAGCATGCCGAGCTTCGCTCTCGACGAAGACGATCGGTCGATTCGTTGCGATCGTCTCTTCCGCGCCCTGAAGGACGGCCATCTCGTGCCCCTCGACGTCTATCTTGAGGAAGCCGACGTTGACGAGTCCGAGGGAGTCCAATGTCTGCGTCTGGACCGACAGTTCAGTCGTTGCGCCGAGTTCCGCTTCCGCCGCGACCTGGACCTCATCCGCTTCCGGAGAAGCGAGACGAGCCAGTCCGTCATTGGACGGTACGAGGAGTCGGGCGGTCGTGGCGTGGTCCGAGAGAGCGATCTCGTGCACACGCACGTTGCGCAGACGAGCGCTTCGAATGTATCTGGCCAGCTCGGGCTGGGGCTCGAACGCGTCCACGATGTCTGCCCGCTTGGCCATCCAGTACGCGTAGACTCCCCGGTTTGCGCCCACGTCGATGGCGTTCTTGCCCGTCGGAACGAGGCTCGTGATCAGATCTGCTGGTGGATGCAAACCAAACACTCGCCGGACGCTTCTCTTGCCCCGAAGCCTCAGAGTGATAGGAGCGGGCACGCGGTCGGCCAGACGGCCGCGGAGTGTCATTACAGCGAAGGTCCTCCTGGTTTTGGCGAAGCATCGAACGAGACGCCGCATTCGACCTAACTCTACCCGCTGCGCACCTCTGTCGCAGGAGGGAGCGAGGGCGCCGATGCCCGCGCGACCAAGGCCCTATCGGCCGGACTCGGCAGCCATGGACGCCATGAGCCTCGCCATCTGTTCTGCCGTCACATCCCATCTGTACCGAGCGACCCTCTCCAAACCTAGATCGATCTGACGCCGACGTAGGTCGGCGTCGCTCATGAGTCGCTCGACATGCTGGCGGACGGCTGGTGCATCGCTCGAGTCATGGAAGAGAGCCGCGTCGCCCAGGACTTCAGGCAGGGAGCCACAATCCGACGAGACCACGGGAATGGACCGCTGCATCGCCTCGAGGGGCGGAAAGCCGAAGCCCTCCGTCCGGGAGGGGAACAAGAATACCGAAGCCCCGCGGTACCACGCCTCCAGTTCGTCCTGGTCCACGCGGCCGCGAACGATTACCCGCCCGTCCATGTCCGCCGCGCGCCTTTGGAGTGTCGGGTGATAGTGACCGGGCTGGCCAACCACTACCAGAGGCAGCCCCGCAGGGCTCGAATCCGACCACGCATCGAGCAGCAGACCAATGTTCTTGCTCGGCTCGGTCGCACCTACGTACAGCGCATACGGCCCATCGAGCGGGCTGGGGGATGTCGCCGGCCGGGGTGGATGGAGGCCCGGGTACACCACAGAGATGCGCTCCGGGTCCACACCCAGGTGGCGGCCAATCTCCGACCGACTGAATTCGGAGATGGTCACGAGGCGATCCGCATTGTGAGCGCTTCGTCTCATGGCCCACGTCGCGTAGCGGGTGAACAGACGCCCATACGTGCCGGGTCCCGTCAGAAAGTTGACGTCGAGAATGGCCACCAGCTGCGGGATCCGGCCTCGTCTGGCGGCATAGCCGGCCGGCATCAGGAGAGCGTCCGCCCCACGCCTTTCCGCGAGTCGCCGGATGCCGAAGCCATACCACCACTGCTGGCGGGTCACGTTGATGGGCCGGAAGAAAAGGCCATTGCCGATCCTACGCGGTCCGTCGGCTCTTTCCAGGTCAAGAGTCGGGATCTGGGCAAGCGCGTCCACGAGGCCATTTACCCAGCGCGCGGTGCCGGTGTGGGGGCGCCGGAGCACGGCTGTGTCAACGACCACCCTCACCAATCCGCCTGCCTTTCAGCTCGCCCTGATGCCTGGGTTCTCCGGCCTGGAGTCGCCTGGACGCCCGAGTGACCGCCCCAGGCATCGCCACCTCTATACTAAGGCGATGGACCAGATCGCTTTCATAACTGGCATAACTGGCCAGGATGGCTCGTATCTTGCAGAATTCCTGCTCGACAAAGGTTATCGCGTCGTGGGCATGACGCGTCGGTCCAGCACGGATTCCATGGAGCGGATCGAGCACCTCCAGGCCCGCATCGAGCTACTACAGGGCGACCTCCTCGATCAGGCTTCGCTCGTGGCTGCGATACAGGCAGTCAATCCGACCGAGATCTACAACCTCGCCGCGATGAGCTTTGTCCCTACGTCCTGGAACCAGCCCGTGCTGACCGGTGAGTTCACCGGGCTGGGCGTGACCCGGATGCTGGAAGCGGTCCGACAGGTGAACCCGGCGATCAAGTTCTATCAGGCGTCGTCCAGCGAGATGTTCGGCAAGGTCCGCGAAGTCCCGCAGAACGAACTAACGCCTTTTCATCCTCGCAGCCCGTACGGCGTGGCCAAGGCCTACGGTCACTTCCTGACCGTCAACTACCGCGAGAGCTACGGCCTGTTTGCCGTGTCGGGGATTCTCTTCAACCATGAGTCGCCCCGTCGTGGTCTTGAGTTCGTAACGAGGAAGGTCACCGACGGCGTGGCCCGCATCTCGCTCGGGCTGACGAATGTGCTCCGGATGGGGAATCTGGATGCTCGTCGGGACTGGGGGTTCGCCGGAGACTACGTCCGAGCGATGTGGGCGATGCTGCAGCAGCCTGTCGCGTGCGACTACGTAGTCGCGACTGGGATCGACCATTCCGTGCGAGACGTCTGTCAAATCGCCTTCGAACGCGTCGGGCTCGACTACGAAAAGTACGTGGTCCTGGACGAGCACCTGTTGCGCCCCGCGGAGGTCGACCACCTGTTGGGCGATCCGACCAAGGCTCGCCAGGAGCTCGGATGGCAGCCGACGGTCAGCTTTGAAGACCTCATCTGCATGATGGTTGATGCGGACATGGAGCGGCTTCGCAATCACCCGGTTCGACACGCCGACGTCGCGTTCGCCAGCGCACACTCCTAAGGAAAGCCATGCGCGTCTTTGTCACGGGCGCCGTCGGCTTTGTAGGTGGCTGGCTGCAGGCTGAGCTCAGGCAGAACGGCCACACAGTAGTCCCCGCACCCGGCCCGGAAGAACTGGACATCACCGATCGCGAGGGTCTCGCGCGGTGGCTGGCCCAAACCGGCGACCTTCCGGAGGCGATCGTCCACCTGGCCGGCATGGCCTTCGCCCCCGATGCCCGGGATTACCCGGGTGAGGCGTTCAGAGTCAACGTCGGAGGAACGCTCGCCCTATTCGAGGCTCTTCGCCTGGTCGGGATCAAGCCGGCCGTTCTGGTGACCGGCTCGTCGGACGTATACGGTCTGCCCCGCTCCAGGGACCTGCCGCTCGGCGAGACCGCACCATTGGCCCCAAATCACCCCTATGCGTTGTCCAAGGTCGCCCAGGAGGCCGTCGCCATCGAGGCTTCGGCTCGCTACGGGTTCCCGGTTGTAGTCACCCGCTCCTTCAACCACGCGGGTCCCGGTCAGCGTCCGGTGTTCGTCATCCCGGCCATGGCCCGCCGGGTGGTGGCGATGCAGCGGGGCGACAGGACGAGCATCCCGGCGGGCAACGTGGACGTCCGCCGCGACCTGACCGACGTCCGCGACGTGGTGCGCGCCTACCGTCTCCTGCTGGAGCGGGCCGCGGATGGTTCCGCGCCCGCGGCGCTGGTGGTGAACGTGGCCTCGGGGGAGGCCGTCAGCATCCGCTCGATTATCGATCAGCTCTGCGAGCTCGCCGGCGTGCCACCTCGCATCGAGATGGACGCATCTCTGGTCCGCGCCGACGATCCAGTCGAGATCTGCGGCGACTCCAGCCTTCTGACGCGGCTCACCGGCTGGCGACCGGCGATCCCGCTCCGCACGACGCTGATCGATGTCCTCGCGGAAGCCTCGGGAGTCTGAACCGACTCTGCGCTCGGCCGCGCGTTGGCTCGGCCGGTCAGTCCGATCCGCTATCCTGTGGGCCGGTATTTGCCAACGGAGACTGGGACTTTGATCAAACGAATTGGACCAGCGATCGCGCGCATCTGGACGGGCCATAGAGTCGCGACGATCGCCGTGAGTGTGGTAGCGGTGGTGGCAATCGTGGCCGCAAGCCTGCTTATCGTGGTCGGCCCCGGCGGCACCGCGCGAGCTACCGCAACACCGAGCCCCTCGCCAACGGCAACAGCGTCGCCTTCTCCGTCGGCATCGCCGACACCGCTCAATTCGCCGTCTCCCACGGACAACGGCTCGCCCACGCCGATGCCTTCGGGCTGGGCCTACTCCGACCTCGACGGCGTCGCGACCACACAGGACCTCGCGCATCGCCTGCCAATGGCGGTAATGATCGCGGACAACATCGTCTCTCGGCCGCAGTCGGGAATCTCATCGGCCTCCATCGTCTACCAGGCCTATGCAGACGGCGGCGAAGACCGCTATCTGATGATCTTCCAGGAGGGCACGGCCTCCGCCATCGGTCCCGCCCGGAGCGCCAGACCCTACTACGTCTACTGGGCGACCGAGTACAAGGCCTTGTATGCCCACGTTGGAGGCGATCTGGTGTCCCGCACCCAGACCATTCCGGCAATGGCCCGCAGCATCTACAACATGGACGACCTCAATGGCGGCAGCTGCGCGTACCACCGCATCACCGAGCGAGCGGCGCCGCAGAACGACTACACGACATCGGCCGACCTGATCCGCTGTGCCGCCAAGATGGGCTACCCGGCGACCTACCAGAACCTGCCCGTCCGCCCCTTCAGGGACAATGTCATCGCCTCCGTCCGGCCCGCCTCGCAAACGCTCTCGATCGCGTATCGAACCGTCACTGTCGGCTACGAGTACAGCCCGTCCCGGGACTCCTACCTCAGGACGATCGATGGCTCAACCGAGATCGATCCGGCCAACAACGCCAAGGTCTACGCCAACACCATCGCCATCATGTATCAGGCGGTCGGCTCCGATTCAGTAACTGAGCCCGGCTACAACCGGCCGGTGGTGTCCAACGTCGGATCGGGCAAGGCCACGATCTTCATGGAGGGTCAGTCCATTGACGCTACCTGGAAGAAGACGTCCAACACCGCGCTGACCCGCTTCTACGACTCGGCCGGCAAGGAGATCCCATTCGTTCGCGGCGAGATCTTCATGCAGAGCATCCCGACCGGTACCGCCGTCACGGTCAAGTAGCCGCGCCGCGAGCCGCTGGCTCGTGCGCGCCACAACGCAGAATCAGATCCGGCCGGCGAACACTCGCCGGCCGGATCTGTTTGTCACGAGGTGAGACCTACATCATC
>OCZT010003720.1_pt1 | contig 15553 bp, 9 predicted proteins | sample 1539031 | NCBI WGS metagenome assembly OCZT01 (sample SAMEA3539308, study PRJEB22396) | soil metagenome | biome: tundra; feature: field; material: soil | place: USA | collected 2010-05 | depth 0.15 m | reverse complement strand
CTTAGCGGAGGATCCTGCAGGACTGCACCTCAGACCCCTAGCTACAGGAGTGGAGCCGCACCCACATTTCACGAACTGGCCACCCAACAACGTAGAAGGGTTGGTTGGTAGCTGACCAAGCACACAGCGTGATCGGCGCTCACCTCGTGCCTCCCCGCCGTTTCCTTTGGCGATCCGGCTCGCCCCGGGGCGTCTCTAGGGTCCCCTGCGGCGCAACCGGTGTCGCTCACTGATACAAATGCTCTTGCTCAGGATCCTGTTGGAACGTCGCTGAAGAAGCTGGCGGCATCGAGTGCATCCAGCAGATCCACGAGCGCATGCGCCTGCGTGCCGGTGAGGCGCACGCCCAGCTCGAGGTGCTCGCCCAGGCCGAGCGAGGTTAGGTTCGCGGTGCCGAAGTACCCGCCGGTGCGGTCGCTGACGACGAACTTCGCGTGCATCAGGCTGGCTTCACCGCCAGCCCACCAGTGCTCGTGCACCTTGCCATAGCTGCGCACCTCGGTGAGCATCGACAAGGCAACCGTGCGGTGGTCGATGTCCTGGGGGTGGAGGTAGAAGTGCACCTCGACCCCGCGCGTCGCAACGGCTGGTAGGAGCACAGGGCGCAGTTGCCCCCACCCGGCCGCGTTCCAGAACGGGCCGCCGATGTGGAGGGTGCCCTCTGCGCGGGCGATGACGTCGACGACGAGCAGATCTAGCCGCTGAGCTGGGGTAATGAACTTCCGCGCCCTTTTTGGCACCGTGAACACCAGCGGGGCTTCGGCCGGTGAGTGACGAGCTGGGGGTGGGGCACGGCCGACGATGTCCAGGACCACGACCAATTCGGCAAGCCGGACACGGTCGACTGTGCCGTCGCCCGTGACGATCCCGGCAGAACGTGCCTTGTCCGCCAAGAGCAGCGTGATGTCCCCATGAAGTCCGAGCTGGCTGAAAGCGCCGGCGCCGTGCGCCGCAATGCTGTCCGTCCAGGACAGGGCCGCAGCTGAGGTGCCGGCGAGGTCGCGGAACATCACCGCCAGCGGGACAAGGTCGCGCACCCTCACGCGCCTGCGGTCAGACCGCCGGAGAGGACTCCACGCGGCAGCAGGAAGTCGGCCAGAATCCGGCGGTCGAGGTCGGCGTTGAAATGCCGGCATCCGAAAGTCAGGTACGCGCACCGTTCGCACGACCGGCGCTCGCGCTGGTAGCAGATCGGGTCGTTCTCGCAGTGGATCGTCTGGTCGCACACGCTTCGCAGCCACGAAAGGCTTCGGTTGTTGAGCAGCGTCCACAGTGACCCAAGGGTGAAGTCCTTCAACGAGTTGGCGTACACCGCGAACGTGAGGGTTTCGGGGACCATCCACTCGGCCAAGCTCGCCTCGGCGAACCCAACCTGCCCATCGTCCAGGCCGCGAAGCAGCAGGTGACTCAGGGTGTGTACCAAGGTGCGGATGGTGTCGGCTGGGGCGGGGTGGGTGCCCGCTTCGGCGAAGATCTCCAGGAGCTGACGGCGGGCAACGTTCTCATCAGCGGGTGCGACGGGCACCTCTCCACGGTCGTGCAGGAACGTCAGGACTTCCCTCGGTGACAGCGTCACTAGCAGAGCCTCAGTCTTCGTGGCGACTGCGTACACAGGGTACTTGCCGTCGTGCTGGCGTGGGTCGCGGAATCCTCGGATTGCTCCCTGCCCGGGCTCATGGCGTTCGCGGGTGTACCCGAACGCGACCTTCGCAATGGGGAAGTCCCACGTGACGGCGAGTTCGCTGATGCCCATCTTGGTTGCGAGGTCAGCGGCTTCCTGCATCGCGTCCGCCTGCTGTGAATTCCCGCGGCTGCGGACCTGGGTGATCTCGTCAGTCAGGATAAGCCGGGGTACCTCGTTGCGGTCGAAGACCGCCGCTCGCTCGTAGAACGGCCGGTTGGTCGCCACGGCGTCCAGTACCGTTTGCGACACGTCGCCGAGCGCCGCCAGTCCGGTCTCGACCGGTCCGCGCAACTGCTTCAGGTCCGCGATGTCGTCATGTGGCAGACCGAGGGCAAGGTACTGCTGCTCCTTGGTGGCCCACTCGGCCGCGGTCATCCGCTTAGTGTCGATCTGGGTGTCGAATTCGCTGAGACCCGCTTTAATCGAGTCAATCAGACCGAGGTAGTGCGCGACAGCGATCAGGCCGCGCTCTGAGTGCCGCTGATAGGTCTGGAACACGGATGACTCGATGTTTACCAAGTCGATGTAGTGGGCCCGGTACGCGCGAGAGTCATCCAACGTGTGAGCCCGCATGCGCACGACGCCATCTGAACCGGGCCACTTCTGACAGTTGCATGGCGACATGTTCGTGCGCTGGATGACACCACCGTTGCAGCCGATGCCCTGGCAGCGCCACGTCGCTGTCAGAAAGCTACCGGTGTTGTCGAACGAGACGTCGGTGTACCCGTGCGTGGCGCACTTGGGGACGTAGACAGGTCTGATCTGGCCGCAGTTGTGTGCGTTGTAGAACCGTAGCTGCTGCAGCGCTGCCCCGCACGCAGGGCATCGGGATGCCTTGGATGCCTCCTGAGCTGAGGTGAAGCTTCGGACCCTTCCACACGAACGCCGCGTGCACTCCAGGACTAGAGGGAACAGCTCCCAGCGGACCTGCTCGGGCAGAATGATCCGGTACTCCTTCGTGCGGATGTCGCGTGGGAGCGGTAGGTCGTGCCTGTCCTCCTCGGGCCAGCTCTCTAGGTACTGAGCGATCTCGGTGAAGATGACTGAGTCGTTGAGATCCGTCTGGCGCTGCCCGTCCACGGAGGTCACCCGACCGTAAACGCGATCCTCGTGCCTGAACACCGCTCCGGGTAGAAAGTTGTACAGCACCTGGCTGTGGCTGCGCAGCATTGGACTACTCCTCCTCTGCAGGGTCGGCGGCCTGCACATCGTCGGTGCCCGACTGCCCGGTCAGCGCGGCGAACGCGTCTCTGCTGCGGTACCCGATCTGGAACTCGGCGGGCTCGTCGATATCGCGAAAGTTCGTCAGCGGCGGCAGACTGAACAGGTCCGAGGTTCTGCGATGTTCCGCGGGGATAGACAGTGAGTGGTATTCCGTCCCGCTCCAGCGTTCCAACGCCCGATCGGCGAGCTCACGTTCCATAGCGGGGTCATTGACCCCGACGATCTGCGTTTGGTAACACCGGCGCAGCCTGTCCTTGATCGCGGCGTCGATCGCGACCCGGTTCGTGCGCCACCACGCCTGAAAGTCCTTGGCGCTCCGCACTCCGGATGCCGGAGCGCGCAAGTCCGGATCCCTGGCCAGGTCGTGCAGGAGTGCCAGGACGAGGCCGGGCACGGTCCGGTCGGCCACGAAGAATGCGTACTTGTTCACCGGTACGGGCGTGACCATCTGGTCGAGGAACGTGTGGTAGCTGGCGAAGTTGGAGAACAGTGAGCGCTCGCGGCGGGAGAACGCGTCGTACACGGTGACGACCAATCCCGCGTGGGTACGCCCAGCACGCGCGGTGACCTGGATGTAGTCAGCCGCGGTGGTGGGCATCCCGGCCATGATCAAGACGTTGAGCCTGTCGAGGTCGACCCCGTGGCTGACAACGGAGGTGCCGACGAGTGCCCGCAGCCGCTGGGACCGGTCGGTTGTCAGTTTCTCCTCCTGGACCCGACTGATGGCTTCCGCTAGGTCAGGGATGGGTACTTGCCCAGTCAGGACGACGTGCTTGACGGCGCCCATTCCGGCGTCGTCAAGGTCGGAGGACAGGGTGCGCAGCTCCTCTTCTAGTTTGGAGCCGTGCGCTTTGCTGTTGACGTAACCCAGGGAGACTTCGTAGTCGAAAAGCAGGTGCAGTGCGTCGGCGTGCGTCGGCGGTCCAGTACGCGTCGTGTCGTCACACCACTGAGCCTCTCCGTCCAGCCCGAGTCCGATCAGGGCCTCGGGATTGTCCTGGAGCTCGCTGACGGCACGCAGCAGCTCCGCCTGCACTACTGCCGCTACATCGGCCTTGCGGCGGTAGTGGGGCAGGATGCCCAGAAAGGTGCGCCGCGCTTTGGGCTCGGTCTGGGTGTAGAAGCTGCGTTCGCGTTCGTACCCTGCGGACGGAAACGCGCGCGGGATGCGGCCGTACACCTGGCGGAGCTGGTCCTGATATTGCTCGATAGTCGCGGACGCGGTGAGGATCTTCGCGGGCAGCTGCGAGGGGCCGCCGCGCTGCAGCTCGACGATCAGGCCCTCGTAATGGCCGCTGAAAGCGCCGAGCTCCTCCTTAAGCAGGTGCATTTCGTCCTGGATGGTCAGTGCCGGCACGGGGTCCTTAATGGTGGGCGCCCTGGGGTATCCCACCTTCGGCGCTTCGCACAGGTCGGGCCCTACCAGGCACGCCCCGGCGACCGGGAAGCTGAAGTACCCATGCTTCGTGCACTGGAACGCCGGCCCGCGGCTGAAAGCGGTGTACTCCCCGAACCAGGTATATCCGCTGAGTTTGTCGACGGTTGAGATGACGACGGACGGCAGGTACCGGTACACCTCTTCGTCCGTGATGTGAAGGGGCAGGGCACGGCCACACGCGGTGCACTGGTGTAGGAGCTGGACGGCGTCGACGTCCAAGATGAGGTCCACGCTCTCTTTGGAGCAGTAGGGGCACTTGGTCACCAGGCGGTCCTTGGCGTGGTCATCGGTAAACGTGCCTTTTTGCACGGCGCGCGCTTCTATCTCCCATCCGCGCCACCATCCGCGGGACCACCGAAGACCGTTTGGTGTGCCTCCTGACCCGACGAGATACCCGAGGCTGAATGGGTCCGTGTGAGGACCGATGCCTCGCGCCAGGCGTAGGTCTTCGGCGATGACCAGGACGGACAGCATCCGGAACAGCTGCTGGACGGACAGCATCCGCAGCGGGAACCGCAGCCATGACGTCACTCCGGCACCCTTACCGCGCATCCGGTCGTAGAACATCGCGGTGACGATCAAGCCGAGGTACGCCTCGGTCTTTCCTCCGCCCGCGGGGAACCACAGCACGTCGGCGTAGTCCAGCTCGCGGCGCATCTCGGCGTCGTTGAGCTCACGCGTGGCCAGGGCCGGCAGGTGGGACACGATGTAGACAAGCTGGAACAGGCGCCACGTGTCGAACGTCTTGCCGGCGTTGGCGCGGGCGAAAACGTCGTTCGCGAGCTGGAAAGCTTGGGCCAGGCGAGGGTCTTCACGCATCGCTCGCCGTCCGAGTTTGAACCGGCGCAACTCGTCTGTGAACTCGTCGAGCCCCACCTTCGCTTCGCCGTGGTGGAGCTCGCCTCGAGCGGCGATGACGAATTTGGTGAACTCCTCGCCGTAGTCCTCCATCGCCACCTGGATGGAACTGAGAATTGGCGCCGGGTCAGCAGCCAGAGTCGACCAGCGCAGCTGCTCGACATGGTCCAGGCGGGGGTCGACGACTCGCTGGACGTGGGTTGGGAGGGTTTGCGTACGGATCCCACCAGCGCTGGTCGGCACTGCCACGCATGCGGTGCCGCGTCCGAGCACGTCGGCCAGGTCCGCCATCCGATAGTCATCCGGTGCAAGGTTGAATCGCTGGGGAACGATGCGCGTGCTTGCGCCGGGGTGGACGGCCATTTCCGTGTCGTAGATAGACAAGTCTTGCCGGGTGCGTTCGGTGAGCTCTGTGGCGTTGCGCAGCGCGACGCTAACGAGGAAATCGCCATCGCCCAGCGGCTGGGCGAACGCGGTCAGTTCGAGATCGACGTACCTTGGCTCCCAGGTGCGGTCCAAAGCCGCGGCGACCGCGGAACGGAAGGAGCCTTCGTCGTCAAGGGCCTCCCGGGGAAGCTCGTTGCGGCCTGACCCGGTGAAGGGGCGCATCGCATTCGGCTGGGTGTAGTGGGCGTCAATGACGACCTTGGCAGAGTCGGATAGGGCGGTGGTCACCGTGGTTACCTGCCCATCGAGGGCGACGTCGACGTGAAGCGTCTTGTTGGAGATCTCGTGGCGTCGCCAGGCTCCCAGCAAGCGGGTCTTGCGCCGCCTTGCAGGCTTCGGCCCGGTCGCCGCGGGGGCGACAGCCGATGCAGCCGACCGGCTAGCGCCAGCATCGGCGACGAGGCCGGGGTTCACGGCCGGTTCAGGAGCGGGCTTGTCCCCGAGGTACGTCCGCTGCTCGTGGAGAGTCGCGACCTCTTCCGTGTAAATCGCGAAGTCGACATCGACGTCAAGGGAGATCGGCTGGCCGCCTTCGGGTGCCCGGACCCTGAAGTCGAGGGCGAGGGAGGGGACTTCGCCGGTGGGTGCAGTCACGGTCTGCGCGGTCGGGTCGGGGGCGGTCAAGTCAGCATCGTCTTTGCCGATGTCGCTGGATGGCGTGGGAACGACGTGGATGGGCTCTAGCACCCCCAACACAACCTCCAGCTTGGGCTCCCACGGCGGCGCGTGACGGCCACCGCTGCGGTCACCGAGGCGGTTGCCGACGCGGTCGATGAGCCAGTCGACGACCGCACCCTCGCGCTGGTTGATCAGCGGCGCGCCGGCCGGCGCGGACGGGTCGCGGTGCGCGCTGCGGGTCAACGAGGCTCCTGAAGGGTGAGGGCCCGGGGGTGGGGCGTGGACAGCCGGCGGAGCTGGCTGCTGGGGATGACGCAGGAGATGCCGATGGAGCGAATCTGGCGCATATCGAACTCTTCGAGGATTTCGGTGGGGTCGATGCCGTCACACAAATCCGACAACTTTTGAAGATATGATCCGCCTCGACCCGACGCGACCTCTCCGATCGCGGCAGACAGCAGATGACCAAGCCCTTGATGGAGGCGGCGCAGCTGGCGGGCGACCGCGCCGATGCGTTCCCATGTGCGGTCCACGATGAGAGAGTCATCCCATGCCAGACGCCCGACACGGCGGATGTCAGCGACGTCTTCGGGGGCGATGACCGACCCTCGTGCCCACGCGGCGCATGTCGCCCCGGTGGTGACGACGCTGCCCTGCTTCCGCAGTTCACGCGCGACGCCGTCCCAGCTGTCAAAGCGATCGTGAAGCTCCCACACTGCTTTGCGGAATCGACGCAGGATCATCTCGACGGCCAGCACGTCACTTTCCTGATGAACGGCGCATAACAGACGCTTGTATAGATCGTCACGGCTCTCCCCCCGCGGAATGATCAAGGTCATCCCGGGGCTCAGGGCGGACACCGGCGTCGAGCTGTACCGGTTCCCGATGAGGACCTCCGCGCTAGCGGTCCCGGGCAGCCAATAGAGCAAACCGTCTGGCTCGAGGGTGATCGGGCGGGCGGAGGTGGGTCGGCCACTGGTCGCGGTGGTGTTGTCGGGGTCGTCCTCGCCGGTGACTTGGGACACGGCGGCGCAGTAGTCGTCGAACAGCCCGGTCAGATCAAGTGCGGGTGCGGTGACCACTTCGGGCTCGTCGTCGTCGCCGCGATCGTCGATGCGCACCGGCCCGTAGACCGGCGACAGATGCTGGACCTGACCGGTGGGCACGCCGGCGAGCGAAAGAGTCTGGGCTGCAGCGGCCACGGTGTCCCGCAGGTCAACGATGACGGCGTTCATCGACGCCCGCAGCCATGGTTCCTCGTGACGGTCGATCGCCACGATGTGCTCGGACGCTTCTGCGGACAGCAACGAGCTACGCCGCCACGGGGCCGGCACCCCTAGGTGGAACTCGACCACGGGCGAGCGTGCCCACGGGCCGCGGTCGCTGTACGGAAGGACTTGGAGCTGAGCAAGGGTCGGGTCTGCGTCGCCCAGCCAGTCAACGAGGCTGGGACGGGCCGCCACCAGATCCACGGCCAGGGCACCAGCAGCGGACCTCGTCGAGGTCCGGACGACGACGCGGGCACCGGGACGGTTCGTCTCAGCCCAGTCCAGCAAACTCAGCAACAGGTCCAGGCGAGGGTTGTACTCGGTGAGCAGCTCAGCCATCCGCAGGGCGCCCCTGCGCAGGTCTGACCACTGCGTCTCACGGAACAGTCCCCACCCCTCGCGTAGGTCCTCGCCGTTGGAACGGCTCAAGTTCGCCGTGAGCGTCGCGGCGCTGACGCCGCGCGGTTCGGCGACGGCCCAAACGTTCGCTGTGTGGACGTTGCCCCACAGCCCCCCGAGAAGGTTGACGAGCTGTACAGCGTCGGCGACAGCCCGCGGGAAAGGGCCGCCAGTCTTGCGGGCGGCAGCGATGCCGGACAGGCAGGTTCGCCGCACTGCGAACAACTCCGGTGCTGAGTATGTCGCGACTCCGACGGGTCGTGTTCGCAGTGACAGCAGACAGTTGGTCGACAGTGGCCCTGATGGTGGTCCATCGCCGACCTCGCGGAACAACTCGGTGCGAAGTCGCGGCGTCCACGGCCACCGGATCCATCCCGCACCCAGTCCTGGGAGAAGCGGGTCGCCGAGGGTGTTGATAACGATGATGCGGCCGGCGTGATGGGCTTGGCACCAGGCAAGGGCCCGATCGAGGGTTTCAGGGTTGCGGAAGCTTGCACGGTCGATGACTGCGACGCCGATCTCGGTGCCGGTTAGCGCCGGCCAGCCGAGCGAGGTGTTTAGGTACAGCAGCCAGTCGGTACGTTCGGACGGTTCGTGGATCGTGCCTCGCAGGTCGGCGAACTTTCCGTCCGCGCGGACCCTCTGTGCGCACAGGCCCTCCGACAGTGTCTGGGGCCCGACTTTGATGCGGCGTAGACGTTCGGTCAGGTTGGTGTTCAGACCGATGACGGCCACCGCTCCGCTGAACCCTTCCCGGTCGTATTGTTGCTTGTAGAGGGCACCTTGACGCATTAGCTGGAGGAACACCCCGAGCAGAACGGCGATGTCGTTGCGCCCGCGGGGAAGTTCCAGGGACAAGTTGTCGTCGGTGGCAGTGATGACCTCACGAATGAGGTTTAACGTCGCCCGGTCCATCGGACCCGGTTCGACGCTTGCGCCGTCGTCACGGATGCCCATCTGGAGGAGACGCTCGAGGAGATCGCCGGGCGCGGGGTCGGAGGGGACGAGCACGTCGAGGTAAGTCATCGTCCTCCGATCCGGATGGTGTGGCGTGATGGTTACGTTAACCATCGCCACTGACAGCCCGTAACGAACCCCACACCAGGACTCTCTCGCATGCCGCAGCCGTTGCGCAGCGGATTCGGCGGAGTGGCCTGCTCGGGTTCTGTCGCGCGGAGGCCTACGGTGGTCATGGCCGGTGGTCATGGCCGGTGATTGTGTCCGATGGCAGAGGGAGCATTGCGTTTTATGACCGCGCTCGCACAGTGGCAGGCGACAATCTTCACGCCGGAGGAGGTTGCGTTGAGAAGGTCTCTGCCCGCGGTGTCCTGCCTTGAGCAGTTCGACTTCCCTGCCGCGGTCAGCCAGGTCGCCGAGCACGAGTCGTGGCGCAAGGAACTGCATCGACCAGCGACGTACGTCCACAAATGGTGGGCCCGCCGCCTGGGAACCGTATTCCGCAGGATCCTGCTCGACGCTGTATCCGCCCCTGACGGCACCACCGCTGACACAGCGCTCGCGGGCCTGGTCGTGTACGACCCCTTCGCAGGCTCGGGCACGACCCTCATCGAGGCAGGCAAGCTCGGTGCCCGCCTCGTGGGGCGCGACATCAACCCCGTTGCGACCCTGACGCAGCGCCAGGCTCTTCAGGCTTGGGACTTTCCCATCGTCGAGCGGCTATTCACTAAGGTCGAAGAGGCGTGCCGGGTGGACATCGACGCACTGTTCGTCACCGAGGCCGGCGAACCCGTCCTGCACTACTTCTGGGTCGCGGTCGCCTCGTGTCCGGTGTGCGACGTCATCGTTGAACTGTTCACCAACTATGTCTTCGCCAAGCACGCCGTGCGCCGTAAGAGCGCCCTGGCGCACGCGACGTGCCCGACGTGCCACGACGTCGTCTCGTTGACTCTCGGCGTCGACACTTCAGCCACATGCGGTCGGTGCGACGACCATTTCGACTTGATCGGCCCAGTTCGCGGTCGCACTATGACGTGCGCAGCAGGGCATCGCTCGTCCGTCATGGATGCGCTCGCGGGCCAGTCTCCGCAGCGGCGGATGTACGCCAAGATGGTCAAGACAGGCGACGGGCGCCGCATTTACCGCCCGATCGACTCATTCGACTGCGACTTGTACGACCATGCGAGCAAGCTGCTCGCCGACGCGGCGGCAGGCGAGCTTGTAGTCCCCACTGGCTTCCTCGAGCACGGGACCAACACCGTTCAGGCTCTCAATTGGGGGTACCGGAAGTGGGCTGGGTTCTTCAACGACCGGGAGCTGTATTGCCTGGGGCGTATGGGTGCGGCACTGCGCGACTTGCCAGGCGACGGCCCCGAACGTGAGGCTCTAGTCGCAGCCTTCGGAAAGACCCTCGAGCACCACAATCTCTTCTGCTCGTTCAAGGGTGAGGGCACCGGTGCGGTGCGGTCAATCTTCCACAACCACGTCCTAAGGCCGGAACGGTGTTCGCTGGAAGGCAACCCATGGGGAGCGGACGGAGGTTCCGGCGGATATGCAGACACCCTCACCAAACTCCGGCGCGCGCACACTTACAAGCAGGCCCCGACGGACCTCGTCGCTGACGATGCGAAGGTCGTCTGCGCGGCGGGCCTGTCTTCACCCGTCGGCAGCACGATCGCTGAGACGTGGGCCGAGTTCTCTACCGACCTCGGCTCGGCATACGTGGTCACGGGCGACGCGGCAGCGACCGACCTGCCCGAGCGATCCGTAGCCCTGATCATCACCGACCCGCCGTACGTGGACAACGTCCATTACTCCGAGCTTGCCGACTTCTTTCACGCGTGGATGCGCCCGATGCGCCCTTACTCGTCGTACCCGCAGTTGGACAGCACCCGTGATCCGCACGAGGTGCAGAACGCGGCGGCGGCGGGTTTTCAGAAGATGATCGCGAACGTTTGGCGTGAGTGTGCCCGGGTTCTCCGTGACGACGGACTGCTCGCGTTCAGCTTCCATCAGTCCCGGACATCGGGGTGGGTGGCGCTGATGTCGTCTCTCGCTGACGCGGGCCTGGTCGTCACAGCGACGAGACCTGTGGTGGCGGAGGTCACCACGAGCCTGGCTAAGCACGCAGCCATCGACCCGAACCGTGTTGACGTGATTGTGGTGTGTCGCAAAAGGTCGTCACCTTCATCGAGAAGCCCTGCCCAGGCTCGAGCGGCGGCGATGGGCGCGCTCACGGCGTTGACGGCAGCCGGAGTGGCATTGGGCCCGGCCGACATCCGCTCGGCTGTGCGCGCGGCGGTCTTGGCCGAAGGGACAAGAGTCCCCCACGTGGACTGGGGGCTGCTCGCGTCCGACGCCGACGCTGAAGCCGAGAGGGCCGTCGCCGAGCATCTCGTGCCGTGAGGCGGGCAGCGATGCACCGAGCCGAGTCCGGCACCCGTTGGTCCTCCTCTGCTCGTTTTCATTCGTGCGGCCGTCGTGTTGCTGAGCAGTCAGTTTGTTGTCCCCGGGAAACCTTACTTCGGGGAAGGTCGTGTAAACCGAACTCAGCGTTACCGTCGTGGTAGCAGTTACGACGGCAAGGAAAGAAGCCGTTTGGATTCGTGGTGGCACGGAGTGGCGGGTCAGCGCTGTGCACTCTGCTGCTGGCTATGTCAGGCCAGCGGCGGCGGCCCGGCGGGTGCAGTTGCCGGAGGGTAAGCGGAAGCGTCAGCGCGCCGCCTGACGCCTCCATGGCGTGGTGCGTGTCGCTAGTTGATGCGATTGGCGCGTCGTGAGCGGCGACACGCCGGCGCTAAGGAAACAGGTAGTACTGGCCCCGCCTTGAGCGGCCGAGCCTGCACCGTTGTCGGTCCCGTGTGACATAAATTGAGCCCATGGCGGACGGTAGTGGCATCGAGTGGACCGAAGCGACGTGGAACCCCACAACCGGCTGCGACCGCGTCAGTCCAGGCTGCGACAACTGCTACGCCCTGACACTGTCGAAGCGGTTGAAGGCCATGGGCAACCCGAAGTACCAGGAGGACGGTGACCCGCGCACCAGCGGACCCGGCTTCGCCATAACGCAGCACCTATCGGCGCTCGACGTCCCGCGCCGCTGGTCAGCTCCCCGGCTCATCTTCGTAAACAGCATGTCGGACCTCTTCCACGCTCGGGTCATGTCCTCATTCATCCGCGACGTCTTCCAGGTCATGGAGGAGACGCCCCGGCACACCTACCAGCTACTCACCAAGCGGCCTCGGCGTGCAGCGCGGATGGCTGCAGAGCTGCCGTGGCCGAGCAACGTGTGGCTGGGAGTCAGCGTGGAGACGACCGATCAGCTGTGGCGCTTGGATGATCTGCGCCGCGTTCCCGCCGCGACCCGCTTCGTATCAGCCGAGCCTCTGCTGGACTCGTTGGCCAGGATCGATCTGACGGGGATGCACTGGCTCATCGCAGGCGGTGAGAGCGGCCCGAACCACCGACCACTCGACCCTGAGTGGGTGCGCGAGCTTCGTGATGCCTGTCGGCGACAGGGCATCGCGTTCTTCTTCAAGCAGTGGGGCGGACGTACGCCCAAGAGCAACGGTCGCGAGCTCGATGGGCGACTGTGGGACGAGATGCCTGTGGCTACGCAGGCTTGATCAAGATGCTCCAGAGATCGCCGTCCTTGACGCCCTTCGGGTTGGTGGTGGTCTTGCTGGCCCCCAGAACCTTGGTGATGGCGGCCCTCAGGTGCGTCCCGCGCACCAGGCCCGCAAGGTCGTCGCCCAACACCTCATGCCCGCGGTCGATGGTGCGGAACGCCTTGCCCTTGGCAAGCTCGGTGGTCAACCGTTCAGAAAGCGTGTCGACCCACTGATTTCTGAGCTTGGCCTCCTCTGCCTTCCAGCCCGTCTCCCACGCGCCGTCATCGGCGAAGAGCGTACCTTCGGCCGCGACCTTGGCCTGGTACTTCCGCCACCGCTCCAGCCCGAGCGACGACGAGTTGCCGAAGGCGATCATGCCGTCGATGTGACGAGTAGCGAAGATGAGGTAGTAGAGCGGCTTCAGGTCAGCGCGGGGTCGGATCTCGATGGTCCAGGTTCCCGCTCCGCCCGCACGCTCGCGAAGCTTCTCGGCGTACCCAGCAACCACGGCAGCCTCAGCCGCGTCCTTGTCGGGCAACTTGTCGAGCCACGCCTTACGCCACCACGACCCACCGCACACCTCGTCGATGCGCCGTAGCGAGCCCTCCACCGGGTTGTCGCTGGTGAGCATGCCTGCGAAGCGATGCAGGGAGGCGGAGAGGTTGATCAGCACCTCGGTGGCCGGGGTTCCGAGGCCCCGAGGACGATCGAAGATCCGCGCCACCTCGTCCAGAGGAATGATCAGGCCGCAGGGGTCGAGGTACACGAACAGCGGGATGCCTTCGGCCAGCTTCAGTAGGGCTGGTAGGTGCTTGCGGATGTCGCCATCGGTGACGGTGGGGGTGGGGGTGATGCCCGCGCCCTCGGCCGCGACGACCTTGCGAAGCCGCGCCACCATCCTGGCGTTGTCCTCCACGAAGTGCAGTTCGAGCTTGCGGGGGAACTTGGCGAGCTCGTGCGCTTTCCGGAGCAGCATCGCGCCTGACCCCTCCTCGCCGTCCTCGTACCGTCCCGGCCCGGCGTAGCCGTCGATGAACGCCACCCGGTTGTCTTTCGACCTGCTGCCGGTCTTGCTGGCGAAGGGGGTTGCGTACTGGTCGATGATGGCGTGCTTCAGCACCGCCGCCGACTTCTTGCTCTTGTGAAACGTGGTCAAGTCCCCGCCCCCGAAAGCGATCCGCTGTGATGTCACAGGCTATGCGAGTAGGGGCCAGGACGCAGGGAGGTTGGCGATACCACAGCGGCGTCGCTCGGTGCCGTTACTAGCCATACGCGCAGCTCTCGGGGGTCGTCTGTCGTTCTCAGTAATGCTCGGCGGACCGGCCTCCGATAGCGAGGTCTCTGCGACCTGCGCCGCGCTGCCGACCAGAAGCTCGTCCGACACCGTCGCCGTCGTCACAGCATCGCCGCCAGGCCGTTCTCGCACGCAGCGCGGGGGCTCTGTCGGTGCTTGCGCATAGCCTGTTGCCCGTCAGTACCAGAGCAGGGGGCAGGAATGTTCGATCGTGACGTGGACTACCCGACGGCTGTCGCCAGCTACGACGACGATGGTGTGAACGCGGCTATCGACTGGTGCCTCGAACACATGGAGGACGGCGACACGCTGACCGTCTGGACAAGCTTGAAGTCCAACCTGCGCAACTGCTCGAAGCTAGAGCAGTTCGTGAACCGATACTCCAACGTCGAGCACGTCACCGGCAGGGGTGGCGGGTTCGTTCGTGGCAACGGACCTGTGCTCATGGCGTGGGCGGACATGGACGACATAGGGAAGCTGGTGCAGTACGGCGGCCACGGCATCCGGGCGCTCTGCGTCATCACGTGGAATGAAGACGGGATCAGGCCGTGGGTGTCAGCCGTCAAGCCGACCGTCCTGGGTGACGGGTCGGCGTGGGAGGACATGACGCCCGACCTAGACCCCGTCGTTGTCGAGGCGATGAAGGGCCTGACCCTGACTGTCAACCACAACAACACCATCTCGGGAGGCTTCGAGAAGGACATGGTCGTCGGCGGCCTGCTCGCCCTCCACGACGCTCGAATCCCTATGGACAGTGAGGCCATGCAGGGTTGGGCACTCGCCAACGGGTGGTCCGGTAAGAACCCCGAGCGGCTCGCAAAGTACGTGGACGACATCAACGGCGGGAAGCGTCCGCGAACCAGCAGCGTGCTGCGGGCGGACTACATCGACACCCTGCGACGGCGGACGGAGACGGGCGAGTAGGGCCAGTTCATGATGCGTACTTCTTCTTCGCGGCATCGATGAGTGCGCTTCGGGCAGTCTTGAAGTCGCCGACCTTCTTGATTAGTGCGGCGAACCCGGCCTTGTCCTTGTCTAGCTCGGCAGTAGTGAGCGCCATCATGAGAGCGACCGTTTCATTCTCGACCTTGACGACTTCATCTTTGGACCACTCAGGACCCAGAATGGCGATCTCCAACCTGAGCCGGTTCAGTTGCGTGAGCGCTTCATTGAACTGATTTGTCAGCGCAGCGGCCTGCGCCTTGTCAACCGGCCTGCCGTCGGCTGCGGCCGCATGCACGGTCCCGAGAGCGTTGCCTGTTGTCGAGATGAGTTCAGCGCAATGGATGAACTCAAGGACGCGGGTCCGCTCCTCGGCCTGCTTCCTTTGCTTGCCCTCAGCAAGCCACTTCACCAGTTTGGTGAGTTCGCTCAGGAGCCACCCAGAGCGACGCCGATAACTCCAGCGAAGAGGGCGATGGTGTTAACGGTTGTTGTCGACGTGGTCGTCTGCATGATCGTCCCTTTCGGACGCTATCGCAGGGTGCCCGCCTTTCCGTCGCAATTCCCTTCAGTCACTCCGCCCAGCTGAGGTGCTGGTAACGGTGTTGTCACCGGACCCAATGGATGTCCGCGTTGAGGCACTCCCGATTGGCGCTCCGTCCGTCTGGTTGGGGTATACCCCAACCAGACGTCAGGCGACCATCCGGAGACCGTCAGGTTAGAGTCGTCTGGACAATTTATTGACAGACGATTCGCGAGGTCTTAGATTTCAACCTGACACTTCAGGGTTGGGGGACGCGATCACTGGACAGA
>OCZT010003718.1_pt1 | contig 15556 bp, 6 predicted proteins | sample 1539031 | NCBI WGS metagenome assembly OCZT01 (sample SAMEA3539308, study PRJEB22396) | soil metagenome | biome: tundra; feature: field; material: soil | place: USA | collected 2010-05 | depth 0.15 m | reverse complement strand
GGATTGGACGAGCTTGCGTTGGGCAACCTGTAACTGTCGAGTGCGCTCGTCCACCTTGCTCTCCAACGTCTGCTGCATTTCATTGAGCTCGGCCACCGCTAATTGCAGACGCTCGCGCATCCGGTTGAACGAGTCCACCAGTTCATCGATTTCCTGGCTGCGGCGGGTCATTGCAATCGGCTGGTCCAGTTCCATAGCGCTGACTGCCTTCGTACCTTCGATCAGTTGTTGAATCGGGGTGGCAACAAAGCGCTTCGTGAACAGAATGACGAACGCTGCTCCAATCGCCACCTCAAGCGCCGTCAAAACGACGGTCTGCAGAGTGATGGCCCTGGTTTGTTTCTGGACCGGATCCAGCCGTAAGGCAACATCTACAACCCCGAGCACTTTAGTCGAGACGCGGTGAGCATGGCAGCTGGCGTTGCTGCAGGAAGGCTCGTTGTAGATGGGCGCCACCATGTTGATCGTCTTCATCCCATCCGGTGAAGTGGCATACCGAACGCGCGAATCTTCAGTTGGCTTGTTGCGGATCGGTCCCTGACTGTGACAACTGGCGCAAACCTCGTTGGACAGGCTGGTCACGCCTGGTTGCTCTCTCGCGTCCGTGGAGAACACCATCCGTCCTTCACGGTTAAACATCCGGATCCGATCAATCCCTTGCTTGTCGGCGATCACCCGCATGATCTCGTACGCGGCCTTACGGTCGTCGTCGAGCATGGCATGCCAGGTGGCGCCAGTAATACTGCGCGAGAGTTGATCGGCACCGAGGATCATGGTCGCCTCTAGCTGTTTTTTCTGGGTACGGAAATTGAGGTAACCACTGACTCCGCTGATCGCAACGATCAGGATGGTGAGCGAAAGAATCAGCTTTGGGCCAAGTTTTCGAGGCATTTTTGGACCCTGAACTCCTTTGTTTGCTTAGCGGGCAGCAAACAGCGGACGGCGAAACCCGCGGAAACTCCCTCATCAAGGCTAACCACGGACCTTGAAACAGACAGTGATTGTCACCGCGCTGACCAGTGATCTTGATCACGCCCTTACAACCCGGTTAACCAGCGTAGTTGCCGCAGTTCGCCTGCGATCCGGGCGAGACTTTCTGATGGTTGTCATAAGAAATTTGTATTGGACTGAGGGAATAGCCGCATTTATCGTCGGCGGATTGATTCTGGCTGGCATGCTGTGTGGGGTCGTCGGCGCGGCGCTGGGGGGGCCGCGCCGCAGGTCTTGGCGGGGTTTCCGTTCACAGGGTGCTCACAGAATGGCTGCAGCGCGGTGACGGCCGATTCACGCAGCAGATGCGGCTCCATACTGACAGAGTGGTCTGCATTCGCAGAACGCTCACTTTACCCGAGGCTCGTCTATGTCGATTCGTCTTGACCGGGATCGCAGGTCCCTACCGGTGATTCTCTGCATTGTGACGCTGGCCAGCGTGGGAGTGCTCCTGCTATGGGATATCCTTCCCGGACTCTTTCCAGCGAAGGCACACGATTTGCTCGCCGCAATTCCGCTCGCCATGATTGCCTGTGCCTGTCTGGTTTACGAGGCGGTACGCCGGCCTGCACGCTCGGAACTTGTCAAAGCCATCCTTCTGGCATGTGCGTTTCTGTTTTGGGCGGCCAACCAGCTTTGGCCAGCCTTGCACCAGGCAACGCTGTTCAACGACATCGCCATCGCACTCTTTGTCTTCGACGTATTCCTGGCGATGATCGGCCGTCCGGTTCCAATTCCCTGACTGCACCAGAACTTGCAGAACGCAAACCAGAGTTAGCGAAAGCGCCGAATGAACAGCGTGTGGCGTTCCTTCAGTTCGCCAACCAACTCGTATCCGTGCCGGTCATAAAGGTGGTGTTGGGCCGCAGTGGTTGAATGATGACACAAGCAGAAAGAGGTGTCCGCGGCGGCCGCGATGTGGATCGGAGTGCCCATTCTTACTTCAAAACGACAGTGCTCGTAACCGCCCTCCCTGCTGGTTCGCAACGTTGCCGGCGGCGGATCGACGCGGCCTGACAGATGGGTTCTGATACCCCGCCCCCTGCGAGAAAACGTCCGAAAGAATTGTCTCGAAGACGCCTTTTTTCGGTAACATAATCGTTATGGCAAACAGTCGCAGAGGGAACCTTACCGGCTGGATTTTGTTGGCAACGGCATCTGCCCTCTTCCTGCAGTCATGTGGAGGATCTGGCTCCTCTGGAGGGGGCGGCGGCCAAGCGAACCCTCCCTCCGCACCCACCGGCCTGACGGCGACTGCTGGGAACCAGCAAGTCAGTCTCACCTGGAGCGTGAGCTCCGGCGCGGCGAGCTACAACGTGAAGCGCGCCACCGCTACGGGCGGGCCGTACACGACCGTTTCGTCGCCGACTGCGAATAGTTACACCAACACAGGACTGACCAACGGCACGACCTACTATTACGTTGTGACGGCAGTGAATGCGAATGGCGAGAGTGGCAATTCTAGCGAGAAGTCAGCCACACCGTTGGGAACGACGGCGGTCAGTGTGACGGTTGACGTTCTGACGAACCGCCATGTCATCAGCCCGTACATCTACGGAACCAACTTTCCGAACGATGCGAACTACATTTCCGACAGCGGCACAACCATGGTGCGCTGGGGCGGCAACGCTTCGACCCGCTACAACTGGGTGAACTTCAACACGAATGCCGCGAATGACTACTATTTCGTAAATCGCCCGATGGGAAATCCTCCCCTGTATTCCGACTCCATTCAATTCGTGACCAATGTCAAAGCAGCCGGAGGCTTTCCGTTGATGACGATCGGGATGCTGCCGTGGGTGGCCAAGGATGCGTCCAGCTACAGTTTCTCAGCCTCGAAATACGGTTACACGCCTTGCCACGCTAACCCCAATAACTCCGACGACGGTAATGGAGTGCAACTGGCTTCGAATTGCGACCAGAGCCCGGTTTACGTCACAGGCAACGATCCCAAGGATGCGCACGTTTCGTTGCTGGACCAGCCCGGTAGCAGCGACCCGCCGAACAGCGTCTATCGCAATCAGTGGGTCACAGCGCTGGCCACAGCCTTCGGCAGCAGTCCTCACTTCTACAACATGGACAACGAGTATGACATTTGGAGCGGCACGCACCGGGATGTGCATCCGAACGGAACCACATACACCGAACTGTGCGACACTTTTGTGAATGAGTCGCGCGCGGTCAAGGGATGGGACCCGCTGGCCGTTCGCTTCGGCCCCGTGAGTTGCTGCTGGTACTTCTACTGGAACTCGGCGGCTGGTGGCAGTGATAGATCGAGCCACGCCGGCATAGACTTCTTCCCCTGGTGGCTGAATGAAGTTGCATGGGAAGACGCAGTCGCAGGCTCACGCTCGCTGGACGTGTTCGACGTCCACGCCTACACGGAGGCGAGTGCTAACGGACTCACCGCGGCGCAGGCACAGGCGCTTGCACTGCGCATTCCTCGCGACTGGTGGGACTCGACCTATACCAGCGAGGCCTGGTTTGGCACCAACAGCGTGACCCAGCAGCAACCGCTCGACAGCAAGGCCTTCCGCATTCCGCGCCTGCGGGCATGGGTAAACGCGATTTATCCCGGAACATCCCTGAGCTTTACCGAATGGAACTTCGCTATGGCTGGGGAGCCTGACTTCTCGACCGCGCTGGCGGATGTGGATGCTTGGGGCATCCTCGGCCGCGAGCGAGTGAGCTACTCCAGTCGCTGGACCGCAGCTGATCCGGCGAACCCGGCGTACAACTCGCTGAAACTCTTCCGGAATTACGACGGAGCACATCATGGATTCGGCACGACTTCTGTTTCGGCAACAAACAATTCGGATCCGAATCTGTTCAGTACTTACGCGGCGCTCGATTCGACGGGCAAGACACTCACAGTGATGGTGGTCAATAAAGATCCGGGAAACATGGCGCAGGTGCAGTTCGCGTTGAACGGATTTACAGCCAGCCAGGTGACTGCCTATACCCTGTCGCCCGGTTCTCCCACCACCATTGTGGCGTCCTCTTCCCAGACATGGTCTGCCAGCCAGAATTTTGCTCCCTATTCGGCGACGCTGCTCGTCATCACGGGTACGACGGCGAGCACTCCGGCTTCCGAGTGGGATTTGAATCCCGACACCACCATGGTGGCGGCAGGGGGGAGCGTCACTCTGCAGCCGAAGATCACAAGCGGGACGGCCAGCGTATCTCTTGGCGCTCCGCAGTCGGACACCGGAATTACCCTTACAGTCACGCAGGGCAACTTGACGACGTCACAGAACGGAGCCATTAAGGTCGTTGCAGGTAATACACCGGGGTTCTACCACTACGCTGTTCCGGGCACCGACAGCGGCGCCACGCAAACTCAGGGCGGATGGATCGTCGTTGGCAAACCGGCAGCGACGCTGGCCAAGACGAGCGGCGATGGACAAACAGGAAGCGCGGGCAGCACGCTGCCACTGGCTTTGACGGTGACATTGAGTCCCGGCCAGTCCGGCGGCACCAACACGGGCGCAAGCATCCTTTTCACGGCCAGCGCTGGATCGCTTTCCAATGGGACCAGCAGCGGTTCGAAGGTGATCGCGGTCACGAATAGCTCAGGCGTGGCGTCGGTCACCCTCACGCTACCGTCGACCGCAGGATCTGTAACTGTGAACGCCGAAGGTCCGTACGGGCTGGGCCATCCGGTGGCGGCGACGTTTACGGAGACCTCGCAATAGCCGGCGAGCCAGACTCAACCGCCGCCTAAGGGACGACGGGGCACGATTCACGTTCCCGTACCTAAGGAAGGAACGTGCTATGCTCCGCGTGCCATTCTTGCGTAATCGTTTACGGAACTTATTTAGCGACGCCGCGACAAGAGGAGGCTGGATGCATCTTCGGCAGAATCTGCTTCGTTTCGCTCTGATCGGTCTGCTTCTTCCGCTCTGTTTTTCTCAAGAATCCCAGCCCGCCTATCGCAATCCGAATCTCCCCGCTGAACAGCGCGCAGCCGACTTGCTAGAGCGCATGACGCTGGAGGAGAAGGTCGATCAACTGGCGGGAGGCCGGCGGCGCGCGATGGCCACAGCCAGTCCCGAGGCGAAAGAGATCTTCGAAGGATTGGGCAAGTTATATCGCGAGGACTCGCAGGTGAGCCCTCACGACGCCGCCGCAGCGCGCAATGCGGCGCAACACTACCTAGTCGAAAAGACGCGATTGGGGATCCCGGCAATTTTCCAAGGCGAAGCCTTGCACGGATTCATGGCCTACGGCAGCACCAGCTTTCCGCAAGTACTGGGCTTGGCGAGCACGTGGGATCCCGAACTCGTGCAGCAGGCGTTCACTGCTGCCGGGGACGAGATGGCATCCTCGGGAGTCAATCAAGCCTTCACCCCGGTGCTGGATCTGGCGCGAGACCCGCGCTGGGGGAGAACCGAAGAAACCTACGGGGAGGACCCCTATCTCGTCGCGCACATGGGAGTGGCGGCGATCAACGGACTGCAAGGCACCTCATGGATGATCGACCGGCATCACGTAATGGCCACAGCGAAGCATTTTGCCGCCCACGGCCAACCGGAGAGCGGGACTAACACAGCTCCGGCGAATTTTTCCGAGAGGGACTTGCGCGAGTCGTTCCTCGTTCCCTTCCAGGCCGCCGTGCAAGAGGCTCACGTGGGAAGCGTGATGGCTTCGTACAACGAAATTGACGGCATCCCGTCGCATATCAACCGCTGGCTGCTGGAGCGGGTCCTGCGCCAGGAATGGGGTTTTCGAGGGTATGTGACCTCAGACGGAGGAGGTCTGCAGATGCTGGTTCAAACTCACCACGTGGCTGCCGATTTCGCGGAAGCAGCACGCAAGTCGCTGGCGGCAGGCGTGGACTTCGACCTGTCGGATGGCACGGTGTACGCTACCTTGCTGGATCAGGTTCGCGCGGGCAACGTTCCCGAGGCTGAGTTGGATCAGGCCGTGGGGCGCGTGCTGGAGGCGAAATTTCGGCTCGGCCTGTTTGAGAATCCTTATGTGGACCCCGACTACGCACAGAAGATCACGAATAGCTCTGAGCATCAGCAATTGGCCCTGAAGGTCGCGCAGAAGTCGATCGCGCTGCTCAAGAATGACAAGCACCTCCTGCCGCTGGATCTGAAGAAGTTGAAGACCATCGCCGTGATCGGGCCCAATGCCGCCGATGTTCATTTGGGCGGCTACAGCCGCGACCCGGGCCCGGGAAACCAGATCAGCATCCTCGACGGCATTCGTAAGCGCGTGGGGAAGGGCGTCAAGGTGCTCTACGCGGAAGGCTGCAAGATTACGACTGGCAAGCAAGGCTGGTCGGCATGGTACGAGAACAAAGTCGAACAACCCGATCCCAAGGCGGAGGTCGCAACCATACGTGCCGCGGCCGCCGTCGCTCGGCAATCGGATGTGGCCATCGTTGTGGTGGGAGAAAATGAAAGCACCAATCGGGAAGCCTGGTCCGAACAACATCTGGGCGACCGCGACTCGCTGGATCTGCTTGGTTCGCAGGAGGCTCTGATCCAGGCCATCGTCGAGACCGGCAAGCCAACGGTTGTGTTCCTGATCAACGGGCGGCCATTGTCGATTAACTATGCCAAGGAGCACGTTCCGGCAATTCTGGAAGGCTGGTACCTGGGCGAACAGGGCGGAACCGCCGCGGCCAACGTACTGTTCGGCGACGTGAATCCGGGCGGGAAACTGCCCATCAGCTTTCCGCGTTCCGTGGGACAGCTTCCTGATTTCTACAATCACAAACCTTCCCGCAACCGTAGTTACTTGTTTGACAGCCGTGAGCCCTTGTTTCCATTCGGTTACGGCCTTAGCTATGCGCAATTCCGTTTTGATAACGTTCGGGTTGAGCCGAAGACCATTCACCCGGGCGGTTCCACCAAGGTGTCCGTCGACATTACGAACACTGGCAATCGTGCCGGGGACGAAGTTGCCCAGTTGTATATCCACCAGCGAGTGGCCTCCGTCACTCGTCCAGTAATGCAGTTACGAGGCTTCAAACGCGTCAGCCTGGACCCCGGACAGAAAGTGACGGTCGACTTCACGCTGACTCCGGAAGACCTGTCGTTCATCGATGTGAATATGAATCGTGTGGTCGAGCCGGGCACATTTGATCTTATGGTCGGAGCAAACTCGGCAGAAACTAGTAGCATTGCGCTCGAAGTGGTTAACCCATAGCTATGGGAACGTGGAGATCCAGATTACCCATGAAAGACAGATCATCGCCGCGGTTCTTCGTTTCATTCCTGGTTGGGCTTTTCGTTTGCCTGTTCTGCGCCACAGCTGCCCGGGCCCAGTGGACCGCCATGAATCCGGTCCGCAAGGTTCAGCAGGAGGCGGACGGTGTTCTTTTCTCCATGGGAACGGGCACCTTGAAAGTACAAGTGTGCTCGGATTCGGTGATCCGCGTCCTTTACTCGCCCACCGCCTCGTTCCCGAAGCGGGTGGACTACGTCGTCACCAAAGAGAACTGGCCCCCCGCGCAATGGACCATGCAATCCAAGGACGATGCCGTCACTCTCACCACTTCCCTGCTGAAAGTCACGGTCACGCGGAAGGACGGAGCCATCGCTTACGCCGAGGTGCACGGCGACTCGCTGGTGCAGGAATCATCCCGCAGCCTGACTCCTGAGAAAGTGAACGGAGAAGACACATACCGCGCCGAATCCTTCGTCAGCATCTACGGTTCCCACGAAGCGCTCTATGGCTTGGGCCAGCACCAGGCCGGCGTGTGGAACTATCGCGGAGAGTCGGTCGACATTTCCCAGGACAACAGCAACATCGCGGTGCCCTTGATGCTCTCGAGCAAGGGTTACGGCATTTTTTGGAACAGTACGTCGCGCAGCCGCTTCAACAACCGGTTCGCCAATTACCTTTACATCAGTTCTGAAGTTGCCGATGTAATCGATTACTACTTCCTCTATGGCCCTGAGTTCGACAAGATCATTGCCAGCTATCGAGAGCTGACCGGACAAGCGCCCATGTTCGGCAAGTGGGCCTACGGGTTCTGGCAATGCAAGAATCGCTACAAGTCGCAGGATGAAATCCTGGGCGTCGCCCGCAAGTATCGCGACCTGCACATCCCGGTGGACAACATCGTTCAGGATTGGTTCTGGTGGAATCGCAAAGGCGAATTCGTCTTTAACAAGAATTATCCCGACCCGAAAGCAATGGTGGACGAACTGCACAGCGAAAGCTTCCACCTGATGATTTCGATCTGGCCGTTCTTCGAGCCGGGCTCTAAGAATTACGATTACATGCAGAGCAAGGGCTGGTTCGTCGACAAGTTCAAGTACGCGAAGCCGCCATACCACACCGATGCAATGGCGGTGTATGACGCGACGAGCCCAGAGGCGCGCAAGTATTATTGGGATGAGGTGAACAAGGGCTTGTTCAGCATCGGGCTCGATGCCTGGTGGATGGATACGACTGAACCCGAGACGGAAGGGCAAGAAGAGAACATTCTGCTGAATCACAAACTCGCGGCCGGCAGCGGGAACCGCTATGTCAACGCTTATCCTCTACTCGACACGCAGGCGGTTTATCAGGGACAACGAAGCGCATCCGACAAGAAGCGGGTGTTCATCCTGTCTCGTTCCGCGTTCGCGGGATCGCAGCGAAATGGGGTTACGGCCTGGTCGGGCGACATCAACTCGGATTGGCTCAGCTTTCGGCGACAGGTTCCGGCAGGTTTGAATTTCGCGCTTTCCGGAATTCCTTATTGGACCACCGACATCGGCGGATTTGTCTTTGGAAGTCCCAGCGACCCAGCTTTCCGCGAGCTGTTCATTCGCTGGTTTCAGTACGGCACATTCAATCCTATCCTGCGCGTTCACGGCACGCGTAATCCCGATGAGAACGAATTGTGGTCTTATGGGACCGATGCGCAAAGAATCTTGGTGAACTTCGACCGCCTACGCTATCGCATGCTGCCCTACATCTACTCGCTGGCGTGGAAGACAACCAGTGAATCGTACACGACGATGCGGCCGCTGGTGATGGACTTCCGCGCCGATCTTCGCGCTCAGAATGCGGGCGACCAATTCATGTTCGGGCCGGCATTCCTGGTGAATCCGGTGACCGATCCAGCCGCCACGACCCGGCAACTCTATCTGCCCGGCGCCAAGTGGTACGACTTCTGGACGGGATCCGTGCTTGAAGGAGGTCGGACGATAAACGCTATCGCCCCGCTGGACCGTCTGCCGTTGTACGTACGCGCGGGATCGATTCTTCCTCTGGGCCCGGATGAAGAGTGGGCCACGGAGAAAGCGGCCGACCCCATCGAACTCCGGATCTACCGCGGCGCAAACGGAGACTTCACACTCTACGAAGACGAAAACGACAACTACAATTACGAAAAAGGCGCCTACGCGACCATTGCATTGCACTGGGACGACGCGGGGCACACCTTGACCATCGGCGATCGCAAGGGACAGTTTCCCGGCATGCTGGAGAGCCGTTCATTTCGCGTCGTCTTCGTAAGCGAGAACCATGGTGTGGGAGTGAATCCGGCCGACGAAGCTGACAAAATCGTGCAGTACTCGGGAAAACAGATCTCGGTGACTCCATAATCAACGGGAGCTTGAGTTGACTACTATCGCTCGGGCTCGGTCACTTTCAATATCTGGTCAGCCGAAACATTTTGTAGCGTTTGAACGATTCCGGAGGGCCAGTGGATTTCGATCAAGTCCGCTCGAACTTCGGAGCCAAGACCGAAATGGACCGGGCCATCGCTGGATGACGCGTACCCGACGCTAGTCGTCATATGGTTATACTGCGCACCGCTCTTGGTCACTAGCTTGATCCGAGCGCCGATACCGTCACGGTTGCTCTTGGTTCCACGCAAAGCGATATCGAGCCAATGGCCGGACTTCTCGCTGCGGTTCATCCAGATTTCAGCGTCGTGGCCAATCGCGCTGACCACCACATCGACCCGGCCGTCTCCATCCAGATCACCGAATGCACAACCACGATGGCGGGCGGGCGGAGCCGATTTGAAGCCCGCTTCCTCGGTCAGCGGCGCCCATTTTCCACTGGCGCCGAGGTTGCGGAATACGGTGTTCGGTTGATCGACGGGCTGTCCGGGCTGGTTCAGCGATTCCACATGGCCCCGGCTTACGAACAGGTCCTTCCATCCGTCATTATCAAAGTCGTATAACGCCACGCCGAAACCCGACATCTGGCGGCTGGGATCTCTCATGCCGCTCTCGGTGGTGACTTCGCGGAAATCGCCTTTGCCCGTGTTCTGGAAAAGAGGAAAGGTCTGATTGTTCAACGCCACGAAAGCGATGTCGGGATAGCCGTCGTTGTTGAAATCGCGAAAATCCAGCCCCATGCCGGAGATGAAGCTGCCATCCTCCGTGAGTGCGACGCCGGTCTCGAAGGCGACTTCCTCGAACTTGTTTCCCAGGTTATGGAAGAGCGAGTTATAAGCCGCGTCGTTGGTGACGAACAAGTCCGGGCGGCCATCGAGGTCGTAATCAGCCATGCCGACGCCCATCCCTTTGCCGACGTGTGCGCGGACGCCCCATTCTTTCGAAACGTCCTGGAAGGTGCCGTCGCCTTTGTTCAGAAACAGCTGGTTGGGCTGGCCCTTGTAGAATTTCGGACTGCAGTAGTCGGCAACTCCCTGGATCGCACAGAGCGGCTTGTCCGAGTACTCCCATTGCATGTAGTTGACGACAAACAGATCGAGCAGGCCGTCGTTGTTCACATCGACCCAGACGGCCGTGATGGCCCAGTACGGGCCGAACTCCGGGTCGGGACGATTCAAGCTCGCATCCAGGCCCGACTTCACGGTTACGTCGGTGAATGTGCCGTCCCCGTTGTTGTGGTAGAGCGTGCTGTGGTGCAGGCCGGCGACGAACAGATCCGGATGGCCGTCGTTGTCGTAGTCCGCGACCGCTACGCCCATGTCGTAGCCGGAGCCCGCCAGCCCGGCAGCGTCGGTCACATCGGTAAATACGCCGTTGCCGTCGTTACGGAACAGGCGGTTGCGGTATTTGGGGTCGTCCTTCTTCAACGCGGCGATGTTCGCGCCGTTGGTGAAGAAAATATCTGGCCGGCCATCTCCGTTGTAGTCGAACATCGCTACACCGCCAACCATGGTTTCCGGTGCATTGCGCGCTGGCGTTTCGTCGTTCTGTAGAACGAACGGGAGCGCTTTGAATTCGAACTGAATCGGGCTTTTCGCAGGCGGCGAGGCGGAAAACAGCCACCAGCAAGCTACCGACAGGAGGGCAGAAACTGCGAGGGGGAATGTTCTAGTCATCTGCAAAAAAAATCTGCAAAAAAGAAGGGTGGCCGAAGCCACCCTTCCAATCTTACCCGACGCTTGCTTTTAGAAGTAGAACTTCGCAGCAAACGTCACCACGCGTTGGCCTTGCTTATAGTTCGGCTTGCCGGTCGTGGTGCTGTTGGTATTGGTCGGTGCAATTGAAACCGCCGTGTAGTCGCAGAGGGCGGGGTTAGCATCCGGGTGGCCTTGGTTAAGACTGGAGCATGTGGCGCCGTTCTGAAGCCCACTGACTGGATAAGTCGCCGCGGTGTTGTTATTCTGCAGCTTGATCATCTCGTCCCCAGTTCCACCCAGGCCGAACCAGTAGAGAGGATGGTTCAGGAAGTTGGTAGCTTGAATCCTGAATTCGATTCGCTTACTTTCTGTGATCTTGAAGCTCTTGTACACGCCCAAATCACTGTCAAAGTAAGCGGGTGCCTTGATGTACGGCCATATCCTGGTGCCGAGCTGGCCGTAAGCCGGAGTGGTGAAGCAGTTGGGATTGAAGTACAGCCCTTTGGCATGGATGCGTGGGTCGCACGTCAATAGCGGGAAGAAGTTCTCGTAGCCGCCACCCCCTTGATCGGTTCCGTACCAGGAGCCCGCGTTCACCTGATTTGTCCGCAAGCCATTGGGCAGGGGAATGCTGTTGTCAGGCAGGTTCGGCGCGCCCTGGAGCGGAACGGTTAGGCCACTGGCCCAGGTGAATTGCAGGGTGCCGTTCGGTTGCAGTGGAGCGCCACTTTGGTAGGTCGTGTAGCCCGACAGCTGCCAGCCATCCACGGCGCCCTCCAGGAAGCGATTGCCGTGAACAAACTTAGGCATGTTCCACACGTAGGTGGCATTGAAAATCTGCGTGTGGTCGTACGCCAGCGGTCCATAGTTTTCTTTCAAGTTAAACGGATCGACCATGGTGCCGTTGGTAGGCCCGTTGTCCGATTGGCCGTCGCGAATACCCATCACCTTGCTGAAGGAGTAGTTAAGGAAGTAGCTGACCGCCCCCGACTGCTTTTTCCACGACGCCTGCACCGCGTTGTAGTTCGCATAACTGCCGTGGGTTATCAGGTACATAGCCTGATAGTTGGTTAACGGCCGGTAGTTGTTCGAAGTGAAAGAGTGGTTGTAGTTGTTGGACAGCGGCACTCCGTTCGGTCCAGCCGCGTTGCAGTTGAGGTAGTCTGTGGGACCCGTGGGGGAGCTGTTGTTGTTGCACGGCAACGCACCCGGCGAGGCATACAGAGGAGTGCCGTTGGGCTGAACTGACGTTGTCGGATCCCCGGAGAAGTAACCTCCCGGCTGCACGGCGTTGAGGTCGTCGATCTTGCCGTTTCCGCCGTTAATCAGCTCATTCCGGCTCTGGTTCCCGATGTACGAGACTTCAAACACAGAACGCCAGGGCAAGGCTTCGGCAATGCTGAGGTTCCAGTCGTTCGTGTAGGGGGTCCGGTTATCTCCCCTCTGCATCACAGAAATCGCGGTGCCGTTCGCCGCCCCAACGAACGCGCCAGTAGGCGGCGGAGTCCCGTTGATCTGATTATAGCTAGTGAGGTTGTATACGTTGGCGTTGAAAATGCCGAGACCCAGGTTAGCCGGCCCTCCGACGTCATTCACCGCAACTTGATAGCGGAACGACGCAAAACCACCCCGTATGACCGTCTTGCCATTTCCGAATACGTCATACGCGATGCCGACACGAGGTTCATAGTAGAACATTGGGGACACCCAGCCCGACAGTGGAATGCTGCTGTTCAGCGAATGCCACAGGAGACCCGTGTTCGGGTTCGTAATCGGGCCCGTTTGGGGGGGCGTGCATGTGGTACACGTTGTCGGTGTGCCATTGACGTAGCTGGCTGGGTCCCAGACCGCCATTCCGTTACCCGGACCGTACCACTGGCCCATGTGTTCCAGACGCATACCGTAGTTTACCGTCAACTGCGAGTTGGCTTTGTACGAGTCTTGCCCGTAAAGCGACCATTGATGCATCTTAATGTCGTTCACGATGTCAGAGCTCGGCTGCGAGTATTGGGAGATATGTCCGATAAGGAAATCGGCCACGGTGTTACCGGTGCTAACAGCCCCCCAGTTTAGGGCGTAGGTGCCGTTCGCGCCGCTCAGTATCCCACTGCTGGATTGAAGATTTTCGCTGGTATCCCAGTAGACGCCTAGCTTGATGGTATGGGAACCAATGACTTTGGTGAAATTGTCGTAGAGAGAAGGATCTTTCTTGGTGGCGCCGAAGCCGCTACCGTTAAACGGACCGTCCAGGTTCATTTCTCCGATGTCGGGGAATGTGCCACCCCAAGGTCCGGTAACGTTGGGCATCTGTTTGGTCGTTTTGCCAAAAAGTCCCTGCATGGTCATCCCAAGCTTGGTGCGATCCACGGCCGCAGGATTGCTTAGGGTGTTGGGATTGATATAGCGCGCCAAAGTGAACACAGTCTCGTTGGTTGTAGTCGGGTTGAACACGTGGGTAGCGTTGATCATTACTTCCTGCGACGTGGTATTAGCAACCACGTTGGACGGATAGGGAAGCGTCCACGGCGGAGTCCACCAGATACCCACAGGGTGTTGATCGGATTCGATCTGCCGAGTGTACGATCCGGTCAGCTTCGTGTTGTCGCCAATGGCATAGTCAATTTTGCCAGTCGCTTCCCAACGGTTCTGGGGAGTGCTCGACACGTACTGATAATTGCTCCAACCGTTTCCCGCATTTGGGGTGATATTGGACTTCGGCAGCAGGCCAGCGTAAGCCACACCGTTCGCGTCGAAATCTGTCGTGGGAATAATGTTACTTCCGGACGGAGAATTGTACATGCCGCCATAGGCGTAGCCCCAAGCATTGTTGAGTTGCTGCGCCAGCGTGCTGCCGGTACTCACTACTGTCGAGCCCGGAACTCCGTTGACAGTAGTGTTGGTGAAGTCTCCCCCGAGTTGCTCGGCAGTCGGCACGTTGTAGTTGATGATGCTGCCTGCGGGGTGTTGCCTCATGTATTCATAACCGCCCCAGAAGAACAGCTTTTGCCGCCCTTTAGCTAGAAAGGGAACCGGACCACCAAGGTTGCCGCCCATGTAATAGTAGCTTTCTGCCGGAGCAGCCACGGCGGCCGAGGTTGCGCCAGATACGATTTGGCTGTGCGTGTAAGCGTCAATCGCGTTCAGGGCGCTGTTGCGGGCGTAAGTATAGACCTCGCCATGGTACTTTGAGCCACCACTCTTGCTGAAGGCTTGGAAAATCACGGGGCCCTTGGCGTACTCAGCGTCGTAATTCGACATCAGCACCTTAACTTCGCTGACCATGTCCTGGTTGATGTTGGCGATCTGGGTACCGGCGTTTCCTGGATCAACCAGGTTTGCGCCGTCCAGCATGAACGCCATGGCGCCGTTCGGCTGCGTACCGTTGGCGGAGAAACTGCCGATCGGCCCGGTGTTGGTGCCCACCACTTTGTCGGAGAAGCCCGAGCCCTGACCATTACCGGTGCCATTTGCGAACGCCATGCCCGGCATGATCTTGAGCAGCTCACCAGCGTCGCGGTTGCCCATGGGGAACGCATTCACCATGCTCTCCGGGATGCTGGCGCTGATTTCCGCGTTTGCGGTTGGCACGGCCAGAGCGCCGGCGGAAATCTCCACCGTCTCAGTCACCGCCCCAACCTGCAGAGCTATTTGCGGCAGAGTGCGGTCATCGCCCTGCGCAAAAGCAATACCGCTCTGCTTCCATTCCTTAAACCCCGGCGCACTAATGGCCACCGTGTAGGTTCCCGGCTGGACGGCCGTAATTGAAAAGTAACCGGTTGAGGTCGCGACTGTCGTACGCGTGTCGCCGCTCAGCTGATTCGTCATTGTGATCTTGGCATTTGCCACCACGGCGCCCGTCGTGTCCTTAGTTGTGCCGGACAAGGTGCCGGTCAACTGCTGACCGAAACTGAGCGAAGAGAGTGAGACGAAAATGGCCAGAAATGCAAGCAGCGCTACTTTTTCCCAAGCCGACAGTGACTTCGAAGTCATGGAGAAGCCTCCAATTGAGCAGTGGGACGGCGGTCTCGGGCGTCACCTTTTAAGCGGTCGGGTCGCCGCTTTGCGGCCCGTCCTCCGTTGAGGCAATGCACGTGGACGTCATACAAAAGTACTATTCCACTTCTGGGTGCTTTTTATCTTACCTTGATGAATGGTGTCAAGAAAAAAACGATTTTTTATTGCTCCGTAATCGATTTCTCTAGAGGCCACGAGAGGCCACAGAGTGATCGAAATCACAGGAAAACTCGGCTTGCGGCAAATTCTCTGGTTAGCACCAACCGGCACGCGATA
>OCZT010003717.1_pt1 | contig 15556 bp, 13 predicted proteins | sample 1539031 | NCBI WGS metagenome assembly OCZT01 (sample SAMEA3539308, study PRJEB22396) | soil metagenome | biome: tundra; feature: field; material: soil | place: USA | collected 2010-05 | depth 0.15 m | reverse complement strand
GCATGGAGTTATTCCTCCTAATAATCGGTGGACTAGGGCCCAAGCTTTAGATCCTAAGGGGAAACATCGAAAAATTAGAATTTCCGCTAGGTAATAAGTGTGGCGTATGCGGGGAGTAAAAGGCTGAGGGCGGTAGCCTTTTGGCAGAGAAATAGTGGCGTCCTTAGCGCGACTTCGGTTAAAGTAACGTGTTAGGACAGCGAAGGACTACTACATGACGGGGACTACACGCCTGCTATTGACGTTGACGGCCCTGGCCGGTTTCGGATTACGGGGACAGGATTTGAGCGCCGTTTCCGGCGCGAATTGCACTTTTAGACAGAATCCAGCCAAGTTTCAAGGGCAGACAGAACGGGCGATCAAGGCCATTGCGGCCCAGTTGTCGGCTCTGGATAAAGCTCGCAAGACGATGAGCACAAATGCCTTATCTGTTTTGGACCCGGCTACGGTACAGCACGCCAACTTCATCGACGATCAGATTTTCCCGGCCCTGTCGGCTGCGGGCGTACAATCGGCACCGATTTCGAGCGACGAGGAGTTTTTCCGCCGGATCAACCTGGATCTGACCGGGAGGATTCCGGCGCCGGCCGATGTCCTGGCGTTCGAAGCGGATACGACGGCAAACAAGCGCGCAAACCTGATCGATACTCTGCTTTCTTCGAGCGCGTTTGTCGACAAGTGGACCATGTGGCTGGGCGATATTTTTCAGAACAATGCTTCGGCGGTGGCGATCAACCGGAATGTCAATGGGAGGAACGCGTTCTACCAGTACATCTATAACGCGGTTGCCGGCAACAAGTCATTCAATGAGATGGCCTACGAGATCGTCACCGCGACGGGCAACAATTACGATTCGCCGAGCGCCGCGGGCTTCGTTTTGAACGGCTTCGCACCGGGCGGTCCGACCCAGGATACATATGACATGACGCTGGTGAAATCGACGCAGGCGTTCCTGGGCTTGGACCACTACGATTGCCTGTTGTGCCACGACGGCCGCGGACATCTGGATGCATTGACGTTGTGGGGAGGGCACACGACGCGGGCGCAGGCCGAGGAGATGGCGGCGTTTTTTTCCCGCATCAACCGGCCCGGCTATACGTTCCCGACTGGAACGTCGACCGCCGACCAGCAAGCCAGTTTCTACTATCAGAGCTCAATTGTCAGCGACAACACGACCGCGAGCTACGGGCTGCCGACGACTTATGGAAATCGTCCGAATCGGCCGCTGATCGGGACGCTGACCGCGGCGCCGCCCACGTATCGCACCGGCCAGACACCGGGGTCGGCGGCGTGGCGCGCGCAGTTCGCCACGATGATGGTGAACGATCCGATGTTTTCCACCAACTGGGCCAACCGCATCTGGAAGGCGATGTTCAATCTGGGGCAGGTGGATACAGAGGATAAGCTGGATCCGCTGCGCCTGGATGCGAACAATCCTCCACCCCAGCCGTGGGCCTTCCAGGCGTTCAATCCGGCGTTGTTGAGCCAGCTTGCCGACACGTTTGTGAGGTCGAATTACGATCTGCGGGGGATGCTGCGGTTCATCGCCAACTCTTCGGCGTACCAGTTGAGCTCGGAGTATCCGGGAGGGGCGTGGGATCCGAATAACGCGGGATTGTTCGCCCGGCATTATCCGCGAAGACTGATGGGCGAGGAGGTTCACGACGCGATCGCGACAGCGACCGGCGTGTTCGCCAAGTACACGCCTCGAGGCTTCCCGAACACGGTGCTGTACGCAATGCAGATGCCCGATACGTCGGAGCCTTCGAGCAATACCAACAACGCCAACACGTTCATGAACTACTTTTTGCGGGGCAATCGCGACAACGTTCCGCGCGATACTTCGCCCACGATTTTGCAGTCGGGCGCGCTGATGAACGACACGTTCATGAACACGAAGTTTCATATGACGCAATCGCCGACCTTGCAGGCGGTGGCGAAGCTGACCACTCCCGCGGCCCAGGCGCAGCAGTTGTATCTGACGTATCTCGGGCGGCTGCCGAGCGCGGCGGAGAATACGGCGGCGGTCGCGTATCTGAGCACGGGAACCACGACGACAGCGAAAAACGCGGCGCTGGAGGATCTGGCGTGGTCGCTGATCAACCAGCTGGAGTTCGTGTTCAGTTATTAAGGAGCCTCACATGAAAGATCAATTCGGCAACGACGTCAACCGGCCGGTGGGACTCCGATTCTGGAAACGCCCGCTTACAAATCGCAGAATGTTTTTCCGCCACGCGGCGTCGGCGGTGGGCGGATACATGCTGCTGCCGTCGCTCAAAGCGCAATCCTCGATCACGCCCGTAGGCACGGCGAAGAACGTCATTTTCGTATTAATGACGGGCGCACCGGCGCACATCGATACTTTCGATCTAAAGGTGGGCGCGTGGACGCCCGCGTTCATGGCGCCGAATACGTTCAACGGGCTGGCGTTTCCGCAGGGACTGATGCCGAACTTGGCGAACACCATCGGCGATATCGCGCTGGTGCGCTCGATTCGCGCGCATGCGACCGCGCATAGCCTGGCGCAGACCTGGGTGCAGATTGGACGCAACCCGATTCAGGGGTTGAACACCATCGCGCCGCATATCGGATCGGTGGTATCGCTCGAACTGGGCGATCCCAGCGCGACCATGCCTCCGTTCATTTCGCTGAATGCGGCGAGCGGCCCGTCCAACGGATTTCTTCCACCATCGGACGCGCCGTTTTACGTCAGCCCCAGCGGAGGGGGATTGTCGAACACGTCGCATCCGGACGGGCAGACCGCCTACAACCGCCGCTACGGGCTGATGACGCAACTGGACGCGGACATGATCGCGAACGAGCCGCTGGGCGACGGTCCGGCGGAGCTCGAAGTGTTTCGCTCCAAAGCCAACGCGATGATGTACAACCCCACCATCGGGAACATCTTCACGTTCGACCAGACCACCAAGAATACGTACGGCAACAACAGCTTCGGCAACGCCTGCATCACCGCGCGCAACCTGCTGCGGGCCAATAACGGCGCGCGGTTCATCCAGATCAGCTTCGGGAGCTGGGACCATCACGGCAACATTTACAGCCCGAACACCAATCTGCAATTGATGTCGAAGCAGTTTGACTCGGGGCTCGCGGCGCTGATTCAGGATTTGAAGAACGACGGCACGTGGCCCAATACGATGATCGTAGCGTTCGGCGAGTTCGGGCGCACGGTGGGTCCTCTCAATCAGAATGCCGGCCGCGACCATCACATCCAGCAGTCGGCGATGTTCGCGGGCGCGCAGATCAAAGGCGGACGCTCCATCGGCGTGACCAATGCAGCAGGCGACGACGTCACCGATCCTGGCTGGTCGCAGGCGCGGTACATCTGGCCGGAGGATATCGAGGCGACGATCTACTCGGCGCTGGGGATCGACTGGACCAAGGTGATCCACGGATCGAACCTGGGCCGAGGCTTCGAATACGTCCCGCAGCAGGACCCGGTGCAATATTTCCCGGTCAACGAGCTGTGGGGGAGTTGATATCCTTCTCTTAGGATGTCAGACGTCAAGGTTCGAAAAGGGCAAGTCACGATTCCGACGCGGATCCGCACGCGGCTGGGCATCGCCGACGGCGACGTGCTCGACATGAAGGTCCGCTCCAACTGCGTGGTGCTGACGCGGAAGGCGGTCGACGACACGGAGGACGAACTCACGTCGGAGCAGCGTAAGATCATTGACGCTCAGTTGGCGGAGGGGCTGGAAGATGTCAGAATGGGGCGCGTTTTCGGCCCGTTTGACACTGCGGAAGCACTGGTCGCGTCAATGAGACGTGAAGGGAAGAAGCTGGCCAGCGCCAGTAGAAAAGCCAGATAGCCTGTCCTTATGGGGCGGCTAATTTTGGCGGCAGCCTGCTTCGAGGAGGCTCTTGGTCGCTGCAACACAAGCCGCCTGATAGGCGGCTGCCGGCTAGATAGCCGGCCCCACACGACGACCGATCGCGGCTTGGCCGAGCGCCAGTCCGCCGTCATTGGGAGGCACTTTGCGATGCGTCAGGATTTCAAACTCCCGCCGCGCGAGCGCTTCCGTGACCAATTTCAGTAAAGTTGTGTTTTGAAACACTCCTCCGCTCAGGCCGACGGTGTTGATTCCGCTCCGTTCGCGAGCTGTCTCGCAGCAGTGCAGCACCAGATCCGCAACTGCGTGGTGAAATGACGCGGCGATTTCCGAGCGGGCTACGTTGTGGCGAAGGTCCTCCAGAGCGGCTTTGAATAAGGGCGCGGGATCGAACACGCCGCCTTCGATCGCGAAGCGATAGCCACGATCGACGGTCACGCCCTCGCACATGGCTTCCATTTCGATGGCTGCCTGCGCCTCGTACGATACCGTCTCGCGCACGCCGATCAGCGCGGCGAATGCGTCGAACAGGCGGCCCATGCTGCTGGTTGGGACGCAGTTCATCCCGGTTTCAAGCTGCCGCCGCAGGATTCGCAGCTCGACTGGAGAAAGGTTCGGAGCCCATTCGATGCCAGCGGCCCAAAGATGCGCCAGCGCCATCCGCAACGGACGCTTGATGCTGGCATCGCCGCCCGGAAGCGGAACGTACTTCAAGTGCATCGGACGATCGAAGCCATCAAAACCTCCGCACAGAATTTCGCCGCCCCAGATCGCTCCGTCGGTTCCATAGCCTGTGCCATCGAAGATCACGCCGATCGCGCGGCCATCGCGCCCGTGTTCGGCCATCACCGCCGCCAGGTGGGCGTGATGATGCTGGACGCGAATCAGAGGCAATTGTTTTTCCGCGGCATAAGCCGCCGCCCATCGCGACGACAGGTAATTCGGATGCAGATCGCAGATCACGCGTTCCGGCTCGGCGCGAAACAAGGCTCGAAAATGCGCGAACGCGTGCTCGAACGCGGCCAGCGTTTCCAGATTTTCCATGTCGCCGATATGCTGGCTCAAATACGCGTTATCGTTGCGCGTCAAGCAGAAGGTCGACTTCAGTTCTCCTCCAACCGCGAGCACCGTCGGGCCGGGGCGAAGCAGTTTCACCGGCATCGGGCTGTAGCCGCGCGACCGGCGGATGGGCAGTTCGCGCGTTTCGAAGACGCGGGTGACGGAGTCGTCGCACACCACGTGAATATCGCGGTTGTGAAATAGAAACGCGTCGGCCAGCGTCGCCAGGCGCGAAAGCGCTTCGTCATTATCCTTCACGATGGGTTCATCGCTGAAATTTCCGGACGTCATCACCAGTGGACGCTCGCCCAGCAGTAAATGATGCAGCGGCGTATAGGGAAGCAGGAATCCCAGATACTTGTTGCCCGGCGCGACGGCAGCGGAAATCTCCGGAGTGTCGCGCGTGCGCAGCAGAACGATGGGGCGCTCCTTCGCTGTAAGAAGCTGCGCTTCGTCATCGGAAACGTGGGCGTAGCGGCGGACGCGTTCCAGATCCCTCGCCATCATCGCGAATGGTTTTGCGCCGCGACCCTTGCGCTCGCGCAGCGTGCGGACCGCCAGGTCGTTGGTGGCGTCGCAGGCCAGATGGAATCCGCCAATGCCTTTGATCGCGACAATCCGGCCATCGCGCAGCGCTTCGATGGCCGCTAGAATTGCCGCGTCGCGCACCAGCGTTCCGAACGACACCTGCGGCCCGCACACCGGACAAGCGTTCGGCTGCGCGTGAAACCGGCGATTCCCCGGGTCGTGATACTCGGCCTCGCATTCGAAGCACATGGGAAATGCGCGCATCGTCGTGAACGGGCGGTCGTAGGGGATGTCCTGAATGATGGTGAAGCGCGGTCCACAGTTGGTGCAGTTGATGAACGGATAACGGTAGCGGCGGTCCGCCGGGTCGAACATTTCGCGCAGGCAGTCGGCGCAGACGGCGATGTCGGGGGAAATGGGCGTGCTCGCCAGAGGCTGCGCCCGGCTGTCGACGATCGCGAATCCGCTGTCGCTTTTCGCGTCTATATCCTGGATCGCGATTGAATCAATCACTGCGAGCGGAGGCGGCGAATTGCGGAGTTCATCGATAAACGCGCGCGCGGCTTCGCCCACGCCTTGAATCTCGATGATCACTCCGCTGCTGGTGTTTCCCACCGTCCCGGTGAGCGAATGGCGCGCGGCGAGCGAATAGACGAAGGGACGGAAGCCCACGCCCTGCACAATCCCGGTCACAAAAATACGTTGCCGAACCAAGCCCTTAGTGTATCTATCCCTTGTCCGGCCCCGCCCTGCCGGGCGAAAATCGTGTGATGCTAAGAGCAGCGGCAAGGAGACACCATGTGCTTAGCGATTCCCGGTCAGGTTACTGAGATTCACGAAGACAACGGCATCCTGATGGGCAAAGTGAACTTCGGAGGCATCACGAAAAACGTCTGCCTCGCGTATGTGCCCGAAATCGCCGTGGGAGACTACACCATCGTCCACGTCGGATTTGCGCTCAATCGCATCGACGAGGAATCCGCGCGCAAAACTCTGAAGATGTTCGAAGACCTCGGCGTCCTGAAGGAAGAACTGGAGGTGCCCGATGAAGTACATGAATGAATTTCGCGATGGCGCCATCGCGCAGCGCCTGGCGCAAGAAATCCGGCAGATCACGACGCGACCCTGGGCCATCATGGAAGTTTGCGGCGGCCAGACGCATTCCATCATCCGCAACGGCATCGACCAGTTGTTGCCGGAAGAGATCGAGCTGATTCACGGCCCCGGTTGTCCGGTGTGCGTCACGCCTCTCGAACTGATCGACAAGGCGCTGGCCATCGCGGCCATGCCCGGCGTGATGTTCTGCTCGTTCGGCGACATGCTCCGCGTGCCTGGCAGCACCAAGGACCTGTTTCGCGTCAAGAGCGAAGGCGGCGACATTCGCATTGTCTACTCGCCTCTGGACGCGGTCACGCTGGCACAGAAGAACCCCGACAAGCAGGTGGTTTTCTTCGGCATCGGATTTGAAACCACCGCGCCCGCCAACGCCATGGCCGTTCATCTGGCGAAGCAACTGGGGCTGAAGAATTTTTCCATGCTGGTTTCGCACGTGCTGGTGCCGCCCGCGCTGGAAGCGATCATGACGTCGCCCATCAACCGCGTGCAGGCGTTTCTAGCCGCCGGACATGTTTGCAGCGTCATGGGTTACTGGCAGTATCCGCCCATCGTCGAGCGTTTTCAGGTCCCCATCGTCATCACCGGCTTCGAACCGCTGGACGTTCTGGAAGGGATTCGCCGCACCGTCGCGCAACTGGAAGCGGGCCAGGCGACCGTCGAAAATGCCTATGCGCGCGTGTGCAGCTTCGAGGGCAATAAGACCGCGCAGAAGATGCTCGAAAAAGTTTTTGAGGTCACCGATCGAGCCTGGCGCGGCGTCGGAACCATTCCGAAAAGTGGATGGCGATTGAGCCCCGCGTATCGCGATTTCGACGCGGAATACAGGTTCGAGGTATCGGGCATCGAGACCAAGGAATCGCCTCTCTGCCGTGCCGGAGAAGTGCTGCAAGGCGCGCTCAAGCCTAACCAGTGCGAGGCGTTCGGCAAGCAGTGCACGCCCAGAAATCCTCTCGGCGCCACCATGGTTTCCGCCGAAGGAGCCTGCGCTGCGTACTACAACTACGGCCGCTTCGTAACACTTGAAAAAGCGGCTCAGCCGGTTCACGCCTAATGAATTTCGATAACTGGTCCTGTCCCCTTCCGCTGCTGGATTATCCGAACATCGTCATCGGCCATGGAGGCGGAGGCAAGCTCTCGGCCGAACTGATTGAGCACTTGTTCCTCCCCGCCTTCCGCAACGACGTTCTGGAAAATCTCGGCGATTCGTCCGTGCTGAATGTTCCCGCCGGAAGGCTCGCGTTTTCGACCGACTCATTCGTGGTAAAACCTCTGTTTTTTCCCGGAGGCAGCATCGGCGACCTGGCCGTAAACGGCACCGTCAACGATCTGGCAATGAGCGGCGCGCGCCCTCTATTTTTGAGCGCCGGATTCATCATCGAAGAAGGTTTTTCCATGTCCTCGCTGGCGCAGATCGTGCAGCGCATGGCGCAGGCCGCGGAGAAAGCCGGAGTGCTGGTGGTCACCGGCGACACCAAGGTCGTGGAAAAAGGCCACGGCGACGGCTGCTACATCAACACCGCGGGAATCGGTGTGATGCCGGATGGTCTCCATATTGGTCCGACGCGCGCGCAGCCCGGCGACGCGGTGATCGTGAGCGGATCGATTGGCGACCACGGCATGGCGATTATGAGCGTGCGCGAATCGCTGGAATTTGAAACCACCATCGAAAGCGATTGTGCCGCGCTCAACACGCTCGTGGATGCGATGCTCGAAACAAGCCGCGATATCCACGTTCTGCGCGACCCCACCCGCGGCGGCGTGGCATCTTCGCTCAACGAAATCGCCGGGCAATCGCGAGTCGGCATCATGATCGACGAAACGAAAATTCCGGTGAAACCGGACGTCCATTCGGCCTGCGAACTGCTTGGTCTGGACCCCATCTATGTCGCGAACGAAGGAAAACTAATCGCGATCGTTGCCGCGCACGCAGCCGATGCCGTGCTGGCGTGCATGCGAGCCCATCCGCTGGGTTCGGAAGCGCAGATCATCGGGACGGTGACGGATAAACATCCCGGAATGCTGGTAGCGAAAACCGGTATCGGCGGCACGCGGGTAATCCCCATGCAGATCGGCGAGCAGCTACCGAGAATCTGTTAGCCGCCGGATCAACTCGACCAAATACCCGACGCATTCATTCAGCGCCTTCACCGGCACAAACTCACCCGACTTATGCGCGACCGTCATGTCGCCCGGCCCGAAGACGATTACTTCCGACGTCAGCCCGCTCAGATGCGCGGCTTCGGTGCCGAATGAAACCGTGGTCGCGCGGCGCCCGCTGATCGATTCCATCATCGTCACCAGATGCCTGGTCGTCGAAGGCTCGAACGCCGGATCGAGCCTCTTTACATCGAGCGTCGCATCCACGCGCAATCGGGCCAGTCCTTCTCTAATTAATTCCGCGGCCCAATCGCCGGGTTGACCCGGAATCGGCCGCCACTCGACAGTAATGCGGCACTCGCCCGCGACAATATTCTTCGCCGTGCCTCCGTGAATCAGTCCGACGTTGAGCGTCGTGAACGGCGGATCGAAGGCGCGATTTTTCCGCGCCTCCAACTTCTTCGCGACCCGCTCCAGCGCCGTCACCACGCGCGCCGCATCGTAAATCGCCGAGCGTCCTTGCGCCGGAAACGCGCTATGCGCTTCCTTTCCGCGCACGACAATCTCCGCCAGCGCGTATCCTTTGCCGGCGCACACCGGACGCAGGCTTGTCGGCTCCCCGATCACCATGTGCTTTGCGCGCAGAACTTGTTTCCGCGCAAGAAAGTTAGCGCCGACGCACCCGACCTCTTCATCGGCGGTCAATATGATTGCCAGCGGCTTCGCGACCTCTACTTTCGCGACAGCAGCGAGCACGCATGCCAGGAATCCCTTCACATCGCAACTGCCGCGACCGTATAATTTACCGCCGCGAATCACCGGCCGCACCGCTTCGGCCCACTCCGGATCGTATGGAACCGTATCCGTATGGCAGACAAATGCAAGCTCGACGACGCCCGGCTTCGTGGTCGCCACCAGGTTGATTTTCTCCACACCCGCCGCGTCGCGATAGGGATACAGCTTGAACTTCCATCCCTCCAGATGCTTCCGGGCGTACTCGATCACAGGCGCATTCGACATGGGCGACACCGACGGAATCGCCACCAGGTCGAGCAAAATGTCCTTCACTTCCATAAATTCCGCTGCACCTCTCCGAAGTCGCGAACAATTTCTTCCTGCAGCGGATGCCTTCCATCGCGGACCTGCAGTTCGCCCGCCACGCACACATCGCGCAACGCCGTTCGCTCAAGGGAAAACACAACGTGCGCCAGCAGCGATTCGCGACTCGCACCCGCCACCGAGCAATCGTTCAAATCGACGGTGAAAAAATCCGCTGCGCGGCCGACTTCCAGCGCGCCTCCGGGGGACCCTAAACTCCGAGCTCCCGATTCCGTCGCGCTCTCGAACAGGCGCGACGTCTCCACCAGCGACCTTTCCAGCTTATTCATCCGCAGGTGATACTCCAACTCCCGCGCATCCTCTAAAATATCGATCTGCACATTGCTGTCGGACCCAAAGCAAATCCGCGCGTCTGCCGCGAACAATTTGTCCGCAGGCACCGCCCCATCCCCGAGGTTTCGCTCCGAAGTCGGACATGCGCATACCGTCGAACTTCCCAGCATCCGCGCCTCTTCATCGGTAATGTGAATCGCGTGCACCGCCGTGAATCGTTCGCCGAGCACGCCGTTCTCGTGCAGCAACTCGACCGGACGGCGTCCGTACTCCCCGATCGACGCCTCCACCTCCGCGGGCTGTTCCGACACGTGCATATGCAGCGGCAACCCGCGCGCCCGCGCATACTCCGCGACCGTGCGTAAATACTCGAGCGGCACCGCCCGCACACTGTGCGGAGCGACGCCCACCTGCGCGCCCTCCGCGATCATCGCATCCGTGTCCGACAGAAACTTATCGACGTCCGGCGTCAGAAACCGCGCCTGCCCCGGATTCGGATCTTTGTTCCAACCCGCGCGCACATACGCCGTCCGCAGCAGCGTCAACCGCAACCCGATTTCTTTCGCCGCCCGCAGAATCCCGCGCGCCACATCCAGATCCCGATGAACGTAATGAAACTCGCCCACTGCCGTGATCCCGCTGAGAGCCATTTCGAGAAACGCCATCCGCGCCACGCGATAAATATCCTCCGGCGACATCGCATTCGCCGCGTGATACATACTCTCGCGCCACGTCCAGAACGTATCCCGTGAAGCCGATGTCCGATGCTCCGTCCGACCGCGGATCGCCCTCTGGAACGTGTGCGAATGCACATTCACCAATCCCGGCAGCATCGCGCGACCCACCAGCCGATGCGCCCTCTGCAGATCCTGTTCCTCGCGGGAAAAACCCGTAATCACGCCACGTTCGTCCACCATCATCGCCAGGCCGGACTCAAACGCCCCGCCCGTATAAACAAGATCCGCTAACCACGCCGTCATAGCTACAATCAGAATAGTGTTTCGCCTCACAGTAGCGCTGCTGCTCGCTACCTTCTCTGCTCTCGCCCAGCGAACCGTCGTGATCGCGTATGGAGACATGCGTTTCACCGACCCCAGCGAGACGAAGGCCACCAACCCCAAGGTCCGCAAATGGCTGGTCGATAAAGTTGCGTCGGAGAAACCCACCGCGATTGTTATCAGCGGCGATGTTCCCTACGTCGGCGAGCGCGCCGCCGACTACGCGCAGTTTCACGCCGAGACCGCGCCGTGGCGCACCGCCAACATCCCCGTCTTCCCCGCCCTCGGCAATCACGAAATGCGCGGCGACGAAAAGATATGTCTCGAAAACTGGTGGACCGAGTTCCCGCAGCTTCGCGACAAGCGCCGGTACATGTCCGAAATCGGCGCCAAAATCGCCGCCCTCAATCTCGACAGCGAGCTGCCGCTCACCCTGGGCAGCGACCAGATCAAGTGGGTCGAGCAACAACTGGTGAACCTGAAAAAGCCGGTCCGGTTCGTAATTTTCAACCTGCATCATCCGCCCGTGGCCGATATCGAATCGGGCGATGGCGCCAGCCACAATCCCCGCCCCAACGAAATCGCGCTCGCCGACTATCTGAAAACCGCTCCCCAAAGCAAACGTGTCCGCTTCATCGTCAACTCCGGGCACATTCATAATTACGAACGCTTCTTTCGCGACGGCACGGTGTACCTCGTCTCCGGCGGGGGCGGCGCGGCGCCCGTACCCGTCGCGCGCGGCGAGAACGACCTCTACAAAGGTACTGAATACCCGAACTATCACTACCTGAAATTCGTTCTGCGCGGCAAGCGCCTCAACTCCGAGATGATCCGCCTCGCCGACCCCTCGGCCGACAAGCCGAAATGGGAAGTAAAGGACCGTTTTCAAATTTCAGGGCCGAAGTAGGCGCCCCGCGAATCCCCTGGCTTACGCCAGGGGTTATAACCCCGTCCCGTCAGGGCGGGGACTTGATACGTACACGGCCATCGCGTTCCCCTGGCCATCCACTACATAGCGCACCGCGGCGTGGACTGCGGCGCTGTTCGCAAGACGGCGAGTGCTCCCTCCCGCGCCCATCGTTTCTGGTATCCTTCCGCTTGGTTTAATACTCGGCTGGCGTAAGCCTTGAAGTCAGCGACAACCCGATTGGGGCGCTCGTCGCCATCCACCACACAGTGCACGTGAGTGCTTCTTACGTGCGCCGCCACCAGTTGCCAATCGCGTGCAACGCACACCTCCCGAATAGCCCCCAGCACCGTGTCCGCAGTTCGCTTGTCGAGCCTGTACGGAGCCTGCCTCATTTGGTCGCGCGCGTGACGCTCCAGGGCAGCCGACGGCTTGCGATAGCCACCCCGGTGATCGCCGCGGGTCCGGTCAACCCATCCCCGCGCGTCGCCGGGCAGGTGCGTGCCATAGCAGCAAAAGGTGAGGAGGTAAGTCACCTTAATTGAGTGCGCGCGGGGCCTCAGACTTCTCACCGCGTGTTGAAGAAGGAGGGACTCCCAGGCCGATCACCGCGAGCATGAGTGCGTCTCAAATCCCCGCACTGACGTGCGGGGTTATAACCCCGTGGCGTAAGCCCGTCGCCATCCTCCCTCTCTGCTAAAATTCGAAACGATGAGCAACCCCGCAGTTTTTCCGCCCAGCAGCGAATTTGTCCACAATGCCAACGTCCAAGGCATGGAAGGCTATCTCGATCTCTACCGCCGTGCTGAGCAGGACCCCGAGGAATTCTGGGCCGACATCGCTTCAAAAGAAATTCATTGGTTTGAGAAGTGGTCGAAGGTGCTCGATTGGCAGGCGCCGTTCGCGAAATGGTTCGTCGGCGCGACCACCAACGTCTCCTATAACTGCGTCGACCGCCACTGCCTCACGCATCGCAAGAACAAGGTCGCCATTCTGTGGGAAGGCGAGCCCGGCGATCAGCGCTTCATCACCTATCAGGAATTGCACCGCCTCGTCTCGCGTTTTGCGAGCGTCCTGAAATCGCGCGGCTACAAAGCCGGTGATCGCGCCGTCATTTATATGCCGATGATACCGGAGTTGCCCATCGCCATGCTCGCCTGCGCAAGACTGGGCATCACGCACAGCGTCGTGTTCGGCGGATTCTCCGGAGAAGCGTTGAAGGCCCGTATTCTGGACCTCGGCGCAACGATCGTCATCACCGCCGATGGGGGATTCCGCCGCGGCAAGGAAGTAAAACTCAAACCCGCCGTCGATGAGGCCCTCCCCGATTGTCCCGATGTTCGCGATGTGATCGTCTACCGCCGCACCGGCGCCGACATCGAGATGAAGGAAGGCCGCGATCATTGGTGGCATGTCCTCGACGAAGGCGCCAGCGAGCATTGTCCTGCTGTCCCTCTCGACAGCGAGCATCCGCTCTACGTCCTCTACACCTCCGGCACCACCGGCAAGCCGAAGGGCATCCTGCACACGACCGGAGGCTATCTCACGCAGATCACCGCCAGCATGAAGTGGGTTTTCGATCTGCATGACAGCGATACCTACTGGTGCTCCGCCGATATCGGCTGGGTCACCGGCCACAGCTACATCGTCTACGGCCCTCTTTCGGCCGGCGCGACCACGGTGATGTATGAAGGCGCGCTCGACTATCCGAACTTCGACCGCTGGTGGCGCATCGTCGAAAAATATCGCGTCAATATTTTTTACACCTCGCCCACCGCCATCCGCGCGCTTATCCGCCAGGGCGAACACTGGCCCAACGGCCGCGATCTGTCGAGCCTCCGCCTGCTCGGCTCGGTCGGCGAGCCCATCAATCCGGCGGCGTGGGAATGGTTTCACCGTGTGATCGGCAAAGGCCGCTGCCCCATCGTCGATACGTGGTGGCAGACCGAGACTGGCGCCATCATGATCGCTCCCATGCCCGGCGCAGTGCCTCTGAAGCCCGGCTCCGGCACGCTTCCCATGCCCGGAATCATTGCCGATATCGTCGATCTCAAAGGCATCCCCGTCGAGGCCGGACACGAAGGTTATCTCATTATCCGCAAGCCTTGGCCCAGCATGATTCGCAACATCTGGGGTGACCCTCACCGTTACGAGGATCAATATTGGGGCAAGTTCCCCGGCATTTATTTCACCGGCGACGCCGCCCGCCGCGATGAGGACGGATATTACTGGGTGCTGGGCCGCGTCGACGACGTGATGAACGTCAGCGGCCATCGGCTCAGCACCATGGAAGTCGAATCCGCGCTGGTGCATCATCCCGCCGTCGCCGAAGCCGCGGTGGTCGGCAAGCCACACGAGATCACCGGCCAAGCCGTCTGCTGCTTCGTGACTTTGAAAAAAGGCGAGTGGGACCACGACGCGCTGGGCAAGGAACTGCGCCAGTGGGTCGCCCACGAAATCGGTAGCTTCGCGAGGCCGGAGGAAATCCGTTTCTCCGACGCGTTGCCCAAAACAAGAAGCGGCAAAATCATGCGCCGCCTGCTGCGCGAAATCGTCACGTCGAACACCGTCAGCGGCGACGTAACAACGCTGGAAGACCTGAGCGTCGTGACTAAGCTCGCCGCGCAGCACGACGAAGATTAGTCCGGCGCGGCGGAAGCACCCTCGGCTCTTCGAGCGGCGTTTAACGCCAGAATAACGCCCAGATAACGCCCGGAGAGCTTTGAGGGCTTCCCGGGCTCCCGTTGGTCTCGGTTCAGTAGACAACTCGACATCGTCTACACGAGTATGAGTGCGGCATGGGTTTCGGGAGGAGCTTGCAATCGCTATTTGCATGACGCGAGCGGCGTTAGGGACGAGAGAAAGAGAGCGACTGCTCTTCGGGCGGCGGAGATTTGTGGCTGCCGATGAATGCGGAGTTCGGACTTTCCAGCCGAGTGGATTGCTCTACCCTTCGCCGTTTTGCGCGATCTATCGCCGTCCAGGCTAAAATGAAGCCAGCGATGGCAACGTTTCTGTATGAATTTGAATGGGATCCGGCGAAGGCGAGCACCAATCTCAGCAAGCACGGCTTGGATTTTGAGCGGGCTGCAACCGTGTTCCTGGACCCACTCGCGGTTACGATCCCTGACGATGAGCACAGCGCAGCCGAGGTCCGCTGGATTACGATAGGAAAGGATGCTGGTGGTCAGTATGCGCTCGTGATCCACACTTTCGAGTGGTTAGCCGATGAACGAGGACGAGTTCGTTTGATTTCTGCAAGAAGACCAACGAGGGCGGAAATCCGCGACTACGAGGAACACACATGAAACCGGAGTATGATTTCAGCAAAGGCGAACGCGGCAAGTTTTTCCGGCCCAACTCCGAGCTTCGCTTGCCGATCTATCTGAGCCCAGACGTCCAGACCTATCTAACCGAACGCGCGGCCCAGAAGGGCGTGCCACTGGGCGAGATGGTGAACACGCTGCTGAAACAAGAGATTCAGATGATCGAGTCGGTGAAGTAGGGGCTACTGGGATCGCCTTTCCCGGCGCGGGTTTCGGGAGGAGCTTGCAATCGCTATTTGCATGACGCGAGCGGTGTTAGGGATGAGAGAAAGAGAGCGACTG
>OCZT010003716.1_pt1 | contig 15556 bp, 9 predicted proteins | sample 1539031 | NCBI WGS metagenome assembly OCZT01 (sample SAMEA3539308, study PRJEB22396) | soil metagenome | biome: tundra; feature: field; material: soil | place: USA | collected 2010-05 | depth 0.15 m | reverse complement strand
GGCTGGGACGCTGCGGACTGGGCCAGCCGGACAGCTGAGCGGCTCCCGCCGGGTGATGTCCGGGCACTCGCCCGCGCTGCGGCCGAAGGCCCGGATGCAGTCCGCCGTCTCCGCGCCCAGACCCCCGCGCCGGTCCTGCGCGACGCCTGCGACCAACTCCTCAGCGGGCTTGCCCGCAGTGAGCCTGGTTACCTCGCTGGGCTGCTCACCGGGGCCACGCGGGCCATCGAACGAGCCCGGCAGCACCAGTCCCTCGGCGTTGTCTGGACGGGACCCGAGTCTGGGATCAACACCGGCCGCCTTACCGCCGCGACCGTTATCGACCTGATCGCGGAGGCGCGGCGCGAGATCCTCCTGATCAGCTACGCCACCCGCACAGAGCCCGCGATCAGCGCCGCGCTGAGCGCCGCCGCCGGGCGGGGCGTAGAGATCACGCTCCTTGTCGAGCGCCATGCCGACAACCCCGCGTACGTTTCGGTGGAAACGCCCTTCCGTGGCCTCGACGCGATCCGCCTGCACTGGCCACATGGCCAGCGTCTGCTGGGAGCCTCGCTGCACGCGAAGGTCATCGTGGTGGACGACCGTATTGCCCTGGTGGGAAGCGCGAACCTGACCAGCCGGGCCATGGAGACCAATCTCGAATGCGGGATCCTGGTCCGCGGTGGCCCGCAACCCCGCGCCATCCGCGGCCACATCACCGAGCTGCGGGCGAGCGGTGAGCTTCGGCGGCTCGGCTGAGCACGCTACTGCCTGCGGATGTCGAAGCGTTCGGGGCGCATTTCCCGGCGTCGATGAGCGTTGACCAACCTCCCCGCTACATCGAGCCACCAGCCTTCGCGCTGAGCTTCGATCGCCCGGTCGTAATCGCTCATGGACACGATCACCCAAAGCGAGCGCTGAACAGCCTCCCCGCCGTCGCGCCGGAATTCTCCAACGACCTTGATCCTGGGTTCCTCGCCTGGGCTGATATTCAGGGTCTCGACCTGGCCTATGATCTGCGCATGCCCCGATTTGGCCATACGTTCTAAGTCATCGCCAGCGCGTGCGAGGATCCCCGCCATTGCTCCGCTGAAAGCGACCGGATCGCTTGGTACTTGCCCGGGTAGGCCACGCGCCCACGTGAAGCCGATCTCGAAAGGACGGTCCTTGGAATATCCGCCGAGATCTCCCAGCGCCTTGCACAGGTTGGCGGACACCCCCTTGGCAACGCCTTCATCGAAGATGTCTAGTCGTTCGCGTCCGCCAGCCACGCTCTCGGCGGCGGTCCACGCGGCCAGAGTCGCCCGGTGGAATCCGGCCAGCACCTCACGGCCGGGCAGTTCACTGCCCCGCGGATCCGCTTTGCCTTCCTCCCACAGGCCAAGCTGCGGTGGCCGCGCGGCTGCAACCGGTACACGGGCCGTAAGAACGTAGCTCCTTGGCCGGGCGCTGCCTAGCAGGATTCTGTGCAGGAAGTTGTCCACCCGCCTGCTGCTGCGCCCCTCGAAGAGCATTTGCGGGCCATCCTCGACTGCGCGCGCAGCGGTCTTCATCAATTCCTGGATGCCCTGAACCGCCCTGACCCCGGATGGCAGAGATGTTGTGCCCGAAGGCGTCTCCGGATGCGTACGGTAATACTGCGAGTCCACCATCGGCTCGGCGATGTCGAGAAGGAGCTCCCGTTCGGGCCTCTCCTCGTACCCGGCAAGCTTGCGAACGGCCTCCGCGAGAAGCTCGCCGTCATCCTGGTATTCGCGGTGATCGGGGATCAACAGTCGTCCCGACGAATCCAGCTCCCACACGCCAGCGCCGTGCCAGCTGCCCTCACGACGCCAGCCCCGGCTCACCAGGTATCCGCTCAGTTCGGAGGGATCGATGGCGGCCTCCGAGTCAGGCATCACACCCTCCTTCCCGCCAAGTCCGCGTCCTCGCACAAGGTCGTCAGCGTCTCGACAGTCAGCAGGTTCTGCCGCGGAACGTGTACCGGAACCTTCCGGTCACACCTCGGCTCTGCGACCCTCGCGCGGTCGGCAAGCGAGACCCAGTAGGCGGCCCTGCCGAGCCGCAGGAACTCCTCGTCAGCGTAGGCGTACGTACTGACATCGGACGGAACGACGACCAGGAACAGGAAGCGAGGAACCCGCCGGGGGCCCGCCAGGGCGTTGAACCGCTTCTCGGTCAGGCCGCCATAGCGCCAGGCACCGCCGGATTCTCTCGGCACAGACCACGACTTCACCTGGATCTTGACGCAGGGGAAGTCGTCGCGGACCTCTCGGGTACCGGTGATATCTAAATCGACACCGGTGCAATCGGGAGTCAACGGGCTGCATTGCAATCCAGCCGCTGCAGCAAGAACCTGGACGAAGGACTCGCCGTACCATCCCTGACGGTTGTTCTGGTCCAGGCACCACTCGCACCCCAGGGCAAGCCTCCCGCCGTCGTCCGAGCGGCCGCAGGAATAAGTCGGCCACGTTACGTCAAACACCACCGTAACCCTGCTCTACCGTGCCCGATAGAGAACGAGAACGGCTGGTGGCGTTGATGTGCAGTATCAGCCAGCACGAAGGGGACGTCTGCTTCGGAACTGGCCAGTCCCCGCTCGACGATCAAGCGACTGCTCGCCAGGTGAGAGACCGTCAGGCGCCGAGGCCTGGCTGATTGTTCGGTCAGATGGAAGCATTCGTCCCGATGTGCTCGCCCGCCATCGGCCGGAAGCCGGCCCAGGTTGGCACAATTGGTTGATGCGAAACCGTGGGACGTTGTCTGGCTGCGGTGCGTGGGCGCGCAGCGGGCCGGGTGGCTGGCGTCGCCCATGACCGCCACTGCTGATGCGACCGATCGTCATTGTGGCATCGCATCTCGTACTCACGCGCCAGCCGTGGGTAACATCCCGGCCAGCAGATCGATCTCAGCGTGAAGTCTGTCCGCACATGCTCCACCACATCCGGTCCTCTCATGAAGCGGGGACAGCTCCCCTTGAATCAATGGCCCTGAGTCGAATTACTCGTGCCACTCACCGTTTGGGAGAACCTGGTCCGTCACACCGTGCTACAAATAGCGGCAAAACGGCAGAAAACATTAAATGCCCTGGGTTGCGTAACGGCATACGATCGAGACACCTGGTGGCTACGCCGCCTGGCGGGTCATGATGTGGCCGATCGCCTCGGTAGGGCGGCAGGGGTGGGGTGGAGGCAGGGGTGGTTATCAAATCTGACATCGCGTGCGGCCAGCGCGTGGCGGATTCGCCGGGGCCTGGCCAGGACTGGCTGGGGACCCTGTGACTGTGGCTGGCCCGATGTCGTCTCCGCTGAATCCGGGCCGGGCGGGTCTTGTCGGTCGTGCTGTCAGGACCTGGACGGGCGAGTTGGTCGATCTCGGTGGGCGGAACACTCTGCTTTATTACCGGGATCTCAAGCAGGGAACCCTCGACATCGGCCCCGGCTCCGGCGCTAGCGCTGGGGCAGCCGACGAGTTGCTGTCCTCCCGGCCTGTCCGGCTGTCTGTGCTGTTTGGTGACGTTGCGCTTGGAGCGGCGGCTCGTCGGGCTCGTACTGTCAAGGCCAAGGCGGCGGAGAATTTCGAGGAGCGGGGCCTGCAGACGCTGTTCCTGGCGTGGGGGATGGCGGCGTGGAGTAGTCCCCAGGGTGGGGCCGTTCCGGCTGCTCCGGTGCTACTGCGCCAGGCTTTCCTGGCTGCGCGCGGTGGCGCTGGCGAGGACTTTGACGTCAGCCTGCCGGGGGAATGGGAGATCAACCCGACCCTCCTGCGCCTGCTCAAGACCAATCATCAGGTCGAGATTAACGGCGCCGAGATGTTGAGCCTTCTGGACCAGGAGGCGGAGCCGCCGGACGCGCTGCTGCTCTTCGAGCGGTTCGCCAAGGCCGCCGCAGCCGTCCCGGACTTCTTGATGACCCCGCGGGTTGTCCTGGGCAACTTTTCCTACGCGAAGCTGCCGATGGTGCTGGATTTGGAGACGGCGACCGACACTCTGCTCGCGTCCGAGCTGATCTGCGCGATCGCCGGCGATGAGGAGGCCCGGGCGGCGGTGCGTGCCCGGCATCCGAGCGTGAGCCCCAGCCAGCCGGACACTGTGCCTCCCGCGGACGAGTTCCTTGTCCTGGACGCTGACGCGAGCCAGTCCTATGCCATCAACTGCGCTGTGGGTGGTGCTGATCTGGTCATCGATGGGCCGCCGGGCACCGGCAAGTCGCAGACGATCGCCAATCTGATTGCCACCTTGTCGGCTCGCGGCCAGCGCATCTTGTTCGTGGCTGAAAAGCGCGCGGCCATCGACGCCGTCCTGGACCGGCTCGGCAGGGTTGGACTATCTGACCTGGTCCTCGACTTGCACGAAGGGTCGGGATCGAAGCGGAAGCTGGCCGCCGATCTCGCCCGGACGCTGGCGATCGCAGCCAGCATCCCTAAGCCGGACATGAGCGCCGGGCAGGAGGCCCTGGTCCGTCAGCGCCGGGCTCTCGTCGACCGTGCTGAGGCGCTGCACTCGCGACGCGAACCCTGGGGCGTTAGTGTCTACGACATCTATTCCCAGCTATCGGGGATCCCGGTGACCGCCACATCCTCGCAGCGGTTGTCAGGCGAGGCGCTCATCCGTCTCGACGGCCGGGCGTTCCGTCAGGCCCAGGCAGATCTGGAATCCTTCATCGGCCTCGGCGGCCTGGCCATCTCCGAGGCGACGACTCCGTGGGCGGGCGCTTTCGTTGCCGGCACGATCACGACCCCGGACGCCGCAAAGATGGCTCTCGACGCGACCCGCACCCTGGCCAGCCACACCCTGCCCGAGACCACCGCCCGCCTCGGCCAGGTCGTCATAAACTGCGGCCTGTCCGAACCCCGGACCGTCGAGACATGGGTGCGGGCGCTTGGTCTTCTCGATGGTGTCGCCGCCAGCCTTGCTGTCTTCGATCCCGCCGTGTTCGAGGCACCCCTTGACCAGCTCGCCGCTGCCCTGGCTCCAGCCAGCAGGGGCATATTCGGTCGGCTTCGAGCCCGGATCAGCGACGGCGGTTACCGCCACGCCCGCAAGACAGCGTTGAGCCTGTGGACAGCAGGCAAACCCAAGCCGGCTGCCCTCCATGCGGCGGTCGTTGCCGCCGCTAGCCAGGCAGCCGCCTGGCGCCAGGCCGCCATTGACGGCGGGCGGCCGCATCTGCCTCCCGACCTGGCTGGCACCGAAGGTGCGTTCGGGCAACTTTGCGCCGAGATGCAGGCCGTGGCCAGCTGGGCTGGCACCACCAGCCTGGACCAGCTATCGATTCCCGAGCTTGAGGCACGCCTGCAAGCCCTGCTCACCGACACCCGGACACTGTCCAAGCTGCCCGAACTGGCCCAGCTCCGCACCGCGTTGCGCGGCGCAAGCCTCGGGCCGCTCCTGGAAGAAATCGCCCGCCGTCACCTCAGCGTTGACCATGCCCTTGCCTGCGCCGCGCAGGTATGGCTGTCATCGATTCTCGATACCGTGTCGGTCGCCGACCGGCGCGTCGGCGCCTTCGACGGCCAGGCCCATCTGCGCACCGTCGCCCAGTTCGGCATCGCTGACCGGGCCCACATCGGCAGCACCGCGGTCCGGGTCCGGCGGGCCGTGGCCGAGAATGCCACCCGTACCCGGGACGCCTACCCGAAGGAATCCGAGGTTATCGAGCACCAGGCCCGCCTCAAGCGCGGGCACCTGCCGGTCCGCCAGCTGTTCCAGGCCGCACCTCATGTCCTGGGTGCGCTCAGGCCATGCTGGGCGATGTCACCGCTGGTGGTATCGCAGCTGCTGCCCGCCCAGCGGTGCTTCGACGTCGTCATCTTCGATGAAGCGTCCCAGGTCACGCCCGCCGACGCGGTCGGAGCGCTGATGCGCGCTGACCGCGCAGTCGTGGCCGGTGACCCCCACCAGCTGCCCCCTACTAGCTTCTTCATGACCTCCGGCGGCGGCGAGGACGATGAGGAAGCTGAAGCCGAGGCGCTCGGCGTGGCGGCGGGGACACGCAACATGGAATCGATCCTCGACGTCATGGGCGCGCTGCTCCCGCCACCAAAAGGCACCCGGACGCTGAGCTGGCACTACCGGTCCGAAGACGAACGGCTGATAGCGTTTTCCAACGCCCAGCCCAACTTGTATGACTGGGCGCTGACCACCTTCCCCGGCGTCGCCGGCTCCGAGTGCCTCTCCCATGTCCTGGTGCCGTTCATACCTGGCCGCGTCGGCCAGGAAGCCTCCGTCAGCGACGAGGTCGCGCGGGTTACCGAGCTCGTCGCTGAGCACGCCCGGACACGGCCGGAGATGTCACTGGGCGTCATCGCCATGGGCATCAAGCACGCTAACCGCATCCAGGAAGCGCTGCGGCAAGCCCGCCTGGCCAACGAGGACCTCGACGCCTTCCTCGACGGCACCGCGTCCGCGCAGGCCCGCAAAGAGCCATTCTTCGTCAAGAACCTCGAACGGGTCCAAGGCGACGAGCGGGACACCATCATCCTGACCATCGGCTACGGCAAGAGCGCCGACGGGCGGATGCTGTACCGGTTCGGACCCGTCAACAACGAGGGAGGGGAGCGGAGGCTCAACGTCGCGATCACCCGGGCCCGGGCCCGCATGACCGTCGTCTCGTCATTCTCGGCAACGGACATGGACCCCGCCAAGCTGCGCTCCGAAGGCGCCAAGATGCTAGGCCGTTACCTCGCCTACACCGAATCCGGTGGATCCGACCTTGGCCACGTGGCTATGGACAAACCGGTCCTCAACCCGTTCGAGCGTGACGTCGAATCCCGGCTGCGCGCCGCCGGGATCCCGCTGATCCCCCAGTACGGGTGCTCGGGATACTGGATCGACTATGCCGCCCAGCACCCGACCCGGCCAGGCCAGATGGTCCTCGCCATCGAATGCGACGGGGCCAGCTACCACTCATCGGCCACTGCCCGCGACCGGGACCGGCTCCGCCAGGAGCACCTGGAGCGGCTCGGCTGGACATTCCACCGCATCTGGAGCCAGGACTGGTTCTTCCACCCCGAAGCAGAAACCGAACGTGCCCTCAACGCCTACCAGGCGGCAATAACTGCCGCAGACCATCCAGAAGGCCGCCCGGAACTGAGCGACGTCCCCTGGCACCAGCCAACCGCTACTGATCCTGGCCCGGCTGCCACGGTCAGGCGGGTCGGTCCATGCCCGGTCCTGACGCACCGCGGCAGTGTCGATGAATATGACCTGGGCGAACTGGCCGCAGTCGTACGCTGGATCGAGTCAGACACCCTCTTGCGTACCGAGGACCAGTTGCTCGCCGAGACGATGCGCACGCTCGGATTCGCACGCAGAGGCTCCAAGATCACTACCGCGCTCACCGCTGCCATCGCCTGGTCGCGTAACGCGGCGCCGACTTTGGACGGTGGCCAGAGTCCCCCGCAGCGTTGGTAGGAGGTCGGCCAGACCATAGCCGCGCAGCGGGTCGCGAGCGGATCTCAAACGGCCTCGGCAGGTGCTTGGCCAGTTTGGCGTGCAGGGTGGCCGGACCGAACAGCTCGGGATGCTCCACCTCGCCCGCAGGCTGGCCGTTGTCATCGGCGCCTACCAAGATGTAGCCGCCAGTGATCATCATGGCCCCGACCTCCTTAGCGAACTCAACGAGGCCACGCGTGGACGAGAGATCGCACTGCCGCCTGTAATCGAGCCAGTCGTGTTCGCTCTGGCGGCAAGGAGACGTTCCAGGGCGTCCGCATCGACGGACCCCGCCCACGCCGGAAGCTCACTGGTCACAAGGGCCAGCCTAGAGCGGCTGTGCTCAGCCAAGCTGGAGATGCTCGCGCCGGGCCGTGACATGGTTGCGGGCCAGCGCGACAGGGTGTACATCGTCGGACACCGCGCGGCGGACCAAGGGCTTTTGGATCCCAATTGTCGTTTAGGCTGTCTGGCTGTACTTCGATCAAACCGGAGTGCCGTTTACATGGCTTGGATCACTTAGATATAAGGGTTCTCCTTTGCTCAAAATCGTACTAATTCGTGACTATCGTCGCAAATTTGGAGGCAGGAAGTGAGTCCCCGCTCGGGCGGTGAGGCCGATAAGTTCGGCAACCGCTACGAAGGCCGGTGGACGACTCGCCAACTCCTGAGGGTGCTAGTCGGCCAGATCGACTCCGTGACGGTCGAAGAGGTCGGTGAGATCGGTGAGAAGGTGGAGTTCACCGTCAGGGCCGGGACTGGGGAAGAAGTCCACCAGGTCAAGCGGCAGCATGGGAGTGCCAACGAGTGGAAGCTGCCGGTCCTCAACGCCAACGGCGTGTTGGCGGCCGCCCAGCGCCATGTTTCTCGGAAGCGGCAGTTCCTGTTCGTCTCCACCGTGCCAGCTGTGGTCCTGAACCAGCTAGCAGACTCGGCCCGCAGGTCGGCCGATCTTCAGACATTCGTGGACTACAGGCTGACCAACAAGGACTTGCGCCCTGGTTTCGACTATCTCAGCGGGGTCTACGGGTCTCCGGAGGCTGCCTGGCAGATCTTGCGCGGCTTGGACGTCACCTGGCCAGACGAGCGGGATCTGGCGGACATGAACAGCGCCCTGGCTGGCCTGCTCCTCGAGGGTGCTGAGCCATCACTGGCTGCCGTCGGCCTCGGCAATCTGGTGCCAGACAACCTCTCGGTCACACTCGATGCGGACAAGATCGTAGAACTGCTAAAGAAGTACGGACTGCGGCGCAGGCAGCTCATAGGCAGTCCCACCATCCGCCAACGTGTCCGCGAGATCCTGACCAGCTGGCAGGAGAGTGTCAACCGCGAGCTGCTCCAACCAACAATTCCCCGCTCTGAAGCCGACGATATCGTTGACCAGCTGCGCGACGGCCCCGGCCGTCTCCTGTTCGTTGTCGGAGCCGCAGGCGGCGGCAAGAGTGCCGTCCTGCACCAGGCCATGGCCCAGGTCGAAACCGGTGGCTGGCCAGTCATGGCCATCCGCCTCGATCGAGTCGAGCCGTTCTCCTCCACGATCGAGCTTGGCCAGCGGCGTGGTTTGGTGGACATCTCGCCGGTAACGGCTCTGGCAGCCGCAGCCAATGACCTGCCCAGCGTGCTCGTCATCGATCAGCTCGATGCCGTCAGCCTGGCCTCCGGGCGAATGCCTGCCACCTTCGACGCAGTGAGTGACATGCTGCGTGAGGCCAGAGCCTTCCCCGAGATGCGCCTCGTGCTCGTGTGCCGCAAGTTCGACGTCGACAATGACCATCGCATCCGGGCGATGGCCCGTGACGGGGGTGTTGAACGCATCGACGTCGCGGGGCTCTCAGATGAGCAGGTCGACGCCGCAGTCCGCTCGATGGGACTTGCTGCCAACAACCTGACGGCCAGGCAGCGCGAGCTACTGCGTATCCCGCTGCACCTCGTCTTGCTGCAGACGATCGCCGATCAGCCCGATGCCCTGGCCTTCACCTCCAGCCGCCAACTATTCGATGCCTACTGGGACCGGAAGCGCCGGGACTGTCAGCAACAGCGTCCGGCAAGCCCTCCGCGATTCGCCGAGGTGATCGGTGTTCTTGCCGAGATAATGAGTGAGCGGCAGCGGCTGACCGTTCCCTCCTCAGCTCTTGATGCAGGCGACCTGCGCAGCGACGCCGACGTCTTGATCTCGCAGGGTGTCCTAGTGCTCGACGGCACGCGCCTGGCCTTCTTCCATGAAGCCTTCTTTGACTACGCGTTCGCGCGGCGCTGGCTCACCCATCGGCAGGCGCTCGTTGAGTTTCTCGGTTCCGGCGAGCAGGAACTCTTCCGCCGTGGTCAGGTGCGGCAGATCCTGATCCACCTCCGTGATGAAGACCCCGAGCGTTACATCACTGAAGTTGAGGCGGTCCTGAACGGCCAGCAGATTCGCTACCACATCACAGCGACAGTGCTGGCCTTCCTGCGCGCCGTTACCGGACCGACGGTAGCCGAATGGGAGATGATCGCCCGCCTGATCGCCACGGCACCACCCTTCGGCGACCAACTCTGGCTGACCATGCGAACGCTGCCCTGGTTCGAGCGACTCGACGCCGAAGGCGTCATCGCAGGCTGGCTAGCGAGTAACGAAGCCGCTGACCACCGCCATGCCCTTGAGGTGATGCTGGGCGCCGTCAAGGAGCGGCCAGACCGGATGGCCGAACTACTGGCCCCGCACGCGGGCCGCGCGGCCGACTACGTGGCCTCGCTCAGCTGGATCACTCGCTTCGGCAGCATCCCTGGCAGTCGGGCCTTGTTCGAACTCGTCCTGACGGCCGTCCGCCGCGGCGAGTACCGAGGTGTCGAGCATGCCTTGTGGCTGGCAGCACATGGCCTGGGTCAGAGCCGCCCCGAGTGGGCCGCGGAGTTGCTGCAGGCCTATCTGTCGGACAGGCCAGGGGCCTTCGATCTCGACGCCGCAGGCCACGTCGCTGCGTTGCAATTGACAGAGCACAGTGCCCTCGAACTGGCCTCACAGAGTGCTGAGGGAGCGCCGGAGAGGTTCTGTGAACTGCTCTTGCCGTATATGCGCCAAGTAATGCAGCTCACTGAAGGGGACCCACAGACACCACCTATCGTCGATCGGCACTTCTCATATCGGCGGCCTAACGACGGCCCGGTCCATGAACTAGACGATGCCCTCCTGCGGGCGGCTGCGGTGGCCATCCGCAAGTTGGTCCAGCGTGATCCTGCGGCGGCCCGGTCGGTGCTGGAGCAGCTGGCGGCCGACCTGCACGACAGCGCCCAGTGGCTGCTCTACGAGGGGCTTCGCGCCGCGGGCGAGCACTATGCAGCGTGGGCCGCTGAGCTGCTGCTTGAAGGCGACCACCGTTTCGTGAGCGGCTACACAGAGAACTCCGTATGGACGGCCCGCCTGCTGCTCCAGGCCATCACCCCATACGTCTCGTCGCTGTCATCTGCGGATCTCGAACGAGCGGTCATAGCCCTGCGGCCATCATGGGAACGGCGGAAGACAGTCGGCTGGGCCTCCTTCACCCTGCTCTCTGCAATGGCTGAAGACAGGCTGTCAGAGGCTGGTAGGCGACGACTCGGCGAGCTACGCCGACACTTCAAGATGGAACAGCCGCCTGCGCCCCTCGGAGTTTACGGCGGGTTCATCGGGCCGCCTATAGCTCCTGCGGCGGCCAGTCGCATGAACGACGATCAGTGGCTCGGCGCGATGGACCGGCACTCCACCGACCAGTCCAACTACACGACCTTCACGGGCGGTGCCCACGAACTGAGTCAGGTGCTAAGGACCGAAGCGACCACCGATCCGGTGCGATTCGCCCGCCTTGCTCTCCGCTTGACCGACCAAGCGCATCCGGCCTACGGCAATGCCATCCTCCAGGCGTTGGCCGATACCCAAGAGCCCATCGAACCGGCCCTTACATTCGACGTCATTCGTCACATCGCCTCGCTCGGGAATGAAGAACACCAGGACTGGCTTGGCTGGCCGCTCCGGCATCACCTGGATGACGACATACCTGACGACATCATCGAGATCGTCTTGGACCGCGCGCTGCACGCCACCAGCCCGACAGAGGACGGCTGGGCGGAGCGGAGCGACGGGCAATCTGCCTATGGTGGCGACATCTTTAACTATGGCTTCAACAGCGCGCGGGGCCAGTTGGCCACCGTCCTGGGCGACCTCGTAATCCACGATGCGACCGGCCACCGGACAGCACTGGTTACCCCTTCGCTGCCGCAGTTGGCCGAAGATCCCACTGTGGCCGTCAGAGCTTGCGTGGGTCATCTCCTGATAGCGTGCCTCCGCTTCGCGAGGGCCGAGACCGTCGCCGCCTTTCAGCACCTTGTCGCGGACGATGATCGGCTGCTGGCGACCCGCCAAGTTCTGGATCTGATGGCCTATATCGGGTTTGGGGAACCGGAGGTAATCGAGCCGATCATCCAACGCATGCTCGGCTCCGCTCATGTTGAAGTCCGCGAGGCAGGGGGCTGGATGGCAGCCTTTGCGGGGCTGGACCTTGGGCTCGGTCATCTGCTGAGAGCCGCCCAAGACAGTCAGGATGCCGCAACCCGCAAGGGGGCGGCCAGGCTATGCGCTCACCGTCTGCCTCACACCAACGATACGGCCGCGGCAACCGCCGCGCTGCAGCAGTTCGTGAATGACAACGATGCCGAAGTCCAAAAGGCAGCAGCCGAGGTAGCAGGTGTGTTGCGCGGCCAAACACTGCGCCCCTATGCAGACCTTCTGGCAGCCCTTATCGCCTCACCGTCGTTCAGCGATGCGCTTGCGCAGCTACTGCTCACCCTGCGCCAGGCGCCTGACCGCATCGACGACCCCGTGATCCAATGCACACGACGATTCCTCGACATCCATGGCGCGGACGCAGGCGACCTCTCGACGGCCGCCGCCGGGCAGGCGCCGGAGATCGGCCAGCTCGTCCTGCGGGCCTACGCCCAGGCGTCCGGCGCAGCCACCCGGGCAACGACGCTCGACCTCATAGACGGCTTGCTACTGACTGGCGCTTACGACTTTGCCCGAATCGTCGAGGAGGCGGAGCGCTGAGGCTCGGCCCGCGCTCGAATGCAGTCCGTCGTGCAGAGTGCAGCGCTGAACTGACGACGAGGGAGCACCGCAGTCCCCAGGCGTGTTATCGGAGCATGCGACATCCGACGGTCGTTCCAGGGTGCGACGTGGCAGCGCTGCCGCGGGCACTTCGCCCGCAACCTGCTGGCCACCGTGCCCAAGGCGTCGACCGAGATGGTCGCCGCCGCGTTCAGGACCGTGTTCGCTCAGACCACTCCTGAGGAAGCGTCGGCCCGCTAGGACGAAGTCGCCGGCCAGTTCCCGAAGACCGCGGCATGCATGCACGCCGCCAAGCCCGACGTGCTCGCGTTCACTGCCTTCCCGGTCGATCACTGGTGGAAGATCTGGTCGAACAACCCGCTCGAGCGGCTCAACAAGGAGATCAAGCATCGCACCAACGTCGTCGGCATCTTCCCCAACGACAAGGCAGTGACCCGTCTCGTCGGCGCCGTCCTGGGCGATCAGCACGACGAGTGGGTCATCGCCCGCCGCTACCTGACCGACACATCGATGACGCAACTCCACGCGTCACGACAGACTGATCCTGTTCACGTCGTCGAGCTCACGCCTGGCGCCTGAACCACACCGAGCAGAACGCCAACCACGCCACGCCACGGGATTCCAACACCATGATCCTCCCCAAAGATCGCGACCCCCGCTTCATCACCATCCGCCGTGGGGGGACGCTTACGGACTCCGACCATCGGCTCCTGGCTTTGTGGGCTGCCGCGTGCGCGGAGCACGTTCTGCACCTCTTCGAGTCGGTGCAGCCCTCGGACCCGCGGCCCCGCGAGGCGATCGGGCGGATTCGGGCATGGGCGTGCGGCGAGATCAGGATGTCTCAGTCCCGGGCGGCGGGTGGCCATGCCATGGCTGCGGCAAGAGAGTTGAGCGGAGCCGCTCGGCACGCCGCATATGCTGCCGGCCAGGCGGCAGTGGTGGCGCATGTCGCCGCACACGAGCTTGGTGCTGCGGCCTACGCGATCAAGGCCGTGCGTGCGGCGGCCCCCGGGCGGGAGGGTGAGAGCGCCGGCCGGCTCGAGTGCCGTTGGCAGCGCGAACAGCTCCCGGATGTGATTCGCGAGCTCGTCCTAGCGGATCAGCGGTTGCGAAACGAGATCTGCTGGTCGGTATTCGACTGTTGACGGGCGCAACGGCTTGTCTGCACTGCCACCACGCCGCAGGACTCCAACCTGCCTAAATGTGCCATGCGGCCCGGAATACCAGTGACTAACCAAGTGACAACGCCCTCAGACTGTGCCAGTCAGAGCCAGCCGCAGCCAGACACTGGTATCGGCTTGACCTCCCGGTATCGGACCCAGGGCGACGTGGCCAGATAGAATCGCCAGGCATGGCATGCAAGAGGTCTGGGGTTCGAATCCCCATAGCTCCACCGCAGTTCACAGCCGTAATTCGAAATCCTGAGCCCGATAGTTCAGGGACCCGGTACAGCAGCAAAGTACCGCAACGGCAGCGGCGTGAGGTCTCGTACGCCAATTCGGATAAGGCTCCGCCACCGACGAGGGCTGCTGGCATGGCCTTGCCGTGGCCAGGCGCTCAGGGGGCGCAGGGTCTCCTGACCAGTCAGAATGCTCATTTTTCGCTGCCCGTGACACTTGTCCCGCTGTTAGTGTGCGGCCCTGCCGGCTGCCCTGCGGCGCGGGTTCTGCCGGGTGACCCTTGCCGCCTGTGCGGAAGGTCGGGGCTGCAGTGGTCATGCTGTTCGGCGCCGACGGTGCAGGACGTAGGGTCGGCGCGTGCCTGCGTGCCTGCGTGCCTGCGTGCCGGGGCGCTGAGCCTGCGGCGCCACTGCGTCGAGGTCGCGCCGCGCGCGGCCAGTTCACCATCGCGCTGCGCCTAGTCCGCGCTGCGGCACACATCGGCGCGAGAGCAGGGCGCGCTGGCTGCAGCGCTGGCGCGGGCCGGCGCGTGGCAGGTGCGCCGATCCGGCTCGGGGGAGCGCCGCGGGCGAAGGGACGGGCAGGCGGCTGACAGGAGCGCCGGGTTCACGGCGACGGTGGCACAGATGGCAGCCAGCCGGGTTGCGGCTGTCCGAGCCGCGAAAGGCCATAGCGGTCCGCCCGGCGCCACCAAATCCCAGTATCGATTCGGACGGCGAGGCGCGACCGACATATTCGGCCCTCCAATCCGCGAGTTCCCTCGCATAGTGCGACCTCGTGTCGCAACGGCACGTGAGTGCGTTCCCGGGACTCGGTGCATAAATGTCCAGACCAGCTCGCTATCGTGCCGTGAAACGTCCATGATGGCCGGAACACTGCCGAAAGTGATAAGTCGGCCAAATAAGTGCGCCGAACGAGCCGTCGGTTCGGTGCGGCAGTACTGATTGGCAGAAGTGCGATGCATGCGGGTCAGGCAGACCGCCCGATGATTGCGTCGGCATGTGAACCCGGCAAGTTCGATCGTCGTACGCTGGCTACGGTGCCGCGCCCGCGACGCCAGCATTTGCGGAGTCTTACGAGGCGTTATGACTTCCTGCAACGCACTGGTCTACGAAGCGATCCAGCGGATCTACCGGAACGCGGTCGTCGACCGGATCCGGTCCGGCATGCAAGCGGCCTACCCCGATGGCTATGAGAACCGCGTGACGTCACAGTTCAGCAAGTGGGATGACATCGTCAGCGCCGCTGCCAGGTCCGCTGTCACCGGTGTCGTTGCCCACCCCCATCAAGACGTCTTCGACTATCTGGATGTGAGTCACTTTCCGCTGCTCCTGAACAACTACTTCAGCGTCCTGGCTCCGGTGCAGGGTCTTCCGCCGGAGCAGGTAGACCAGTTGAAGAGGCAGGTGGTGTCGTACGCCAGGGAGATCAAGACAATCCGGGATCCCCTCTCGCATCCGGGGACCTCCGACATTGGGGAGTTTGACGCGCTCCGGGCGGTCGACAACGCCAGCCGGGCGCTTCGTGTGCTGGGCCTGCCGGAGGCGGCCGAGAAGATCGAGCCGCTCCTTAGAGAGGTCGCAGCGAAGGCGTCAGCTGCCCCGGTGACGGTGGGCAAGCCGGTGCGGCTGCTGCCACGGCCGGGGTGCCTGGCCGGCCGGGATG
>OCZT010003715.1_pt1 | contig 15558 bp, 11 predicted proteins | sample 1539031 | NCBI WGS metagenome assembly OCZT01 (sample SAMEA3539308, study PRJEB22396) | soil metagenome | biome: tundra; feature: field; material: soil | place: USA | collected 2010-05 | depth 0.15 m | reverse complement strand
GTTTTCGCTCATCTAACCTCTCTTCAGTCTGCCATCGGATGTACTTCCCGCGCGATGCAGGTATTATTCCCATTTCTCCTCAAGAGTGATCAACATTGCGGCGCTCTTCTCACCGGGCGTCTTTCAGTCCAAACGGAACGTGGCGTCCTGGACACACGGAACGGTAGCGTTGCGGGCTGTCTGCCGCGAGGACTGGCGCCACGCTCCGCAGGTTCAGCCTATCCGTTGCTCGCCCGTTTTCTCTGGGAGTGCCTCATTAGCTAAACCGTAAGTTGGTTTCCAGCGGCCGCCTCGTCAAACCCATCGTACCGATTCCCAGCAATAGGCTTATCTGCCGCACGTTTGAAGGTTGACGCTGCTTTTTCGCTTTTTCGACTTGCGCGCTCCGGGATTAAAATTAACCCAGCCGGCTAAGACCGCAAGGAAGCACGTCGTCAAGTGATTGAGCGTGCGGTAGTGTCACGTTGCGGCGACCGACAATGTTGCCCGCTCGGAGAACCGCCCCTTTGATGTGCCGCACGCTACGCCACTTGTGCTCCGCAAAAACCTTTGCAGTCGGAAACTGAACGAGAACGGTGCAAATTCGAGGGCGTTTCTGCGCCTATCTGGACGAAGGCAAAATCGCGACTGTAGTCGAAATTGTAACTGTCAAAGCCTCCAAGAACCTCAAACTTCAACAGATTTCAACGACCGGCACGCAACAGGTTCCATATCAATCAGTTACAAACCTCAACTTTCAACAGATTTCAATAACTTATGGAATCTGGTTCGGGATTAGGTGAGTTACCTTTTTGGTATACATTTTATCTCCCTTAGATTCAGCAGGTTGCAGTTTCTGGGTTGTTGAACGCTGTAGGTCGTAGAGGAATTTCCAGTTACAAATTTGACTACAGCACCATGCCAATCCCGTCGAAAGGGTCGCGAAGTCATTGAAAATAGGTGAACATCGTGGGCGCGGCTGCCGCCCGACCGCCTAGTATTACACTAGGTTCTCTAGTCGGCTAACAGAAAGATTACGGTTTTCATCTCAGCGGGGACGGCGAGGCGCAGCTGGAGCTCAGCATTGACAAAGACGCTGCAAGGTTGAACGGTCCCGCTGGCCTCTCGAACGGCGCGCTAATGGGTGCGGCGGCCCGGCCAGGGGGTTGGGGAATCCTTCATCGCGATTCGGAGGTCGCTGCACGGTGAACCCCAGTTCGCTTCTTCGATTCGCAGATCCTCAGCCACGTCACTTCTAAAGGAACCGTGAGGCGGCTGAAACGCACGGCCGATATTCAACGGGTCGATTTGGGACAACGCTGCTGTTCAGTGATTCATCGTTAGCCCTAGAACTGGAATTGTCAGGCTTGAAAAAAGCCTGCAACCACTTTAACATCAATTACTTGTAGCCTCAGTTGCTTCCAAAGCTCAGTTTGAGAGCACGCCGTGGGAACGTTGACATACCGGCCAAGAATGAGCATTGAGTATCAAGACACGACAGTGGCTCAGCGCCGCTAGTACATGCGGGGGTTGTGGCATATAGTACGATTCCGACAGAACGCAGCATTCTGAGAAGCACGGTATGAGTATTGTTTCGCTCCAAAAGATCGCCTCTCATTTCTCTGGGATTGCTGAACTGCTTACGCGCGTTGACCTTCATGCTATTGAGGCAGTAGCTCGTGCGATACGCGAAACGCAGGCGGCCCAGCGGACCGTATTCACCTTCGGCAATGGTGGCAGCGCTGCAACTGCATTGCACTTTGCCAATAACTTGTTGAGTCCGAAGCATGGTGCGAGGACGCGGGTCAACTGCCTCATGAGTAACGTAAGTGTTATTTCCGCGCTCGCAAATGACATCGGCTATGAGCTCATATATTCCGAACAACTCAGGATGTTGGCGTCGCCGGGAGACCTAGCGATCGCGATCTCCGTATCGGGCAATTCTCCGAATTGTGTACACGGTCTGCAATGTGCTCGCGAAATGGGGCTCGTTACGGCGGCGTTAGTTGGCTTCGACGGTGGTCGGTTACGATCTCTATCCGACTATGCCATCCTTGTTCCTTGCGAATTGTACCCACTCGTAGAAGACATACATTTGGTTATCGCCCACGCAATTGCATCGGCAATGGTGTCCGATGCAGACCACGCCTGAGTGATATGTGAATCGACTGGTCGCCCAGATATGCTTGCAGTTACCGAAACAGTTCGAGCCCGAACCGCAATAACTTATGACGTCTATGTGCGATCTGGTTGCCTATATGAGGTCGTCGACAAGATTAAGGCCCTTGACCCAATTCGCTACGTTTTGCTGATTACTGATGACAACGTGTATCGACTGTACGCTCGCGAACTCTCGAGGAGGATCGCGCGAGCCGGGTACCATGTCTTGACGTTCATATTCGAACCAAGACGAAAGAAGAAATCACTTGAAACCGCCAAAGAGATTTTCCGCCTATTATTTAGTAATCACGCTGATCGGCATACGGTCATCCTGAATGTTGGCGGAGGAACAGTCGGCGATCTAGGCGGCTTTGTTGCAGCTCTATACCTGCGAGGCGTGCGTTATATTCACTTACCGACGACGCTATTGTCCCAGGCCGACAGTGGTGTCGGAGGAAAGGTCAATGTTAACTTTGGGCCGCATCTCAACAGCTTGAGCGTATTCCACCACCCGACGGCCGTATGGGTGGATCCCAATGTCCTGCGAACCCTACCCACACGAGAGTATGTCTCTGGTTTAGCGGAGATTGTCAAGTATGCAGTAATTTTGGATGCCGACTTATTTGAAATGCTTGAGCACAACCGCGACCGAGTGGCACGTCCAAATAATGATCTCGTTGAAGTGCTTATCTGTCGTTGTCTCCAACGAAAGTGCAGAATCGTATCACGCGACCCTCAAGAGAAGGGCCCATTCCGGTTCTTTAACTATGGACACGAAATTGGCCACGCAGTTGAAGTGGCTTACGATTATGAACATCTCCTTCATGGCGAGGCGGTCTCAATTGGCATGATGACGGCTAGTTGGATGGGACGGGAGGCGCACCTCACGGATTACGCGGTATTGGAACGGCAAGGTGTTTTACTGAGTGGCTTGGGTCTGCCGCTTACGATACCGGCCAACTTGCGGCGAGGTGCAATTCCGACTAATCTTTTCCGGCGTATCAAACGTATTCTCGATAGCGACAAGAAACGTACGCCCAAAGGCACGGTTTGGATTGTGCCAACCCGCCTAGGAGAAGGCATTTGCACGACTGAGATCGAGCCGGATTTGGTGAGGAGGTCCCTGCGACGACTTGCAGAGGGCGTCGTTTGAAAGCCATGTCCGCGTACGATAAGGTCGAAAACACATCATCGATACGCCACGCGTCAGCGGTTTTTCTAATGAGATCCGAGCGGAAAGGTAAAGAGTTTTTCGATCGTCATCTGAAGAAATGGGCCCTGATACATAGCATATGTCAAAAAGTCGACAGCGATTTGGCCTAACAATGTCCGATCGTCGCGAAACATCCGTGTGAAGTTATTCAGTTCGCTCGTAATGTGACGATCGAGCGGTTGGACCAAGTGACCCAGGGTGACATGCACCATGTCCGACCCAGCGCCATCTGGAAACGCCTTAAGTAATCTCGCTCGAAGGGAATCGAGTTGATGGTTGTGAGCGTATCCGACCGCAAGCACACCACCGTCCTCAGTCACGATGATCCGTGTAAAACTGAGTACGTACGGCGTCGTTTTTTGGACCTCGGCTCGAACAATCTGGCTGATATCCGTACTCGCTTGTGATATGACGATCGGGTCAGAGGAGTGCACAGCAGAGAATACCGTTGAATGCCAGTGGTCGGGTTGCACCCACTGAATGCCTGCCCTACGAGCAAGAGCGTCGACACTTTCACTTAGACGTGTAAGCTGGTGCCGCAGACTAGTTCCGCCTTTATACTTCGTGAGTGGCCAATGAACGAGACTTGGGTGGCTCCCGTGCAGTGCTATCGTCTCACCCCTATTGTTCCTAGTGAAATAACTCGGATTATTATAGAACCTTGGCAGATCGATACCTTTTTCTTGCGTTTGATCAGATATCGCGTCGTATAACCGTCGTCTGCCTTTTTCGATTACTGGCCTGAGAACCGCCATTGGTAGACCTCACCGGTGCTATACTATTGGTGTTAGCTACACAGGGCAAACGCTGCGTTGCTAATCCGTGCATAGAGCCAAGAGCAGCTTTTGCTCACCTATAACCATAAGACCTGAGGACGATGAAAATCGTATTGATAGGTGGCAGCTCGCCGAGTACCCCGACATTGATAGACTGGCTGGCGGCCTACCGCCCCCTTCCACCCCTTGAGATCATTCTCTTGTCCAGATCGGAGACGTCGCTAGAGCCAGTGGCCCGTGCCGCAAGGCTATTAGTAGGCGACCGTCCGATTAGCATTTCTGTGATCCCTACAACAGATTATCGTTGGGCAGAGTCGCTTGACAATGCCGACATTATAGTACTCCAGCTGCGTATCGGAGGTTACGAAGCCCGTCAACAGGATGAGAGCTTCCCTCTGGAAGTTGGTATCTGCGGAGACCAAGAGCTGGGCCCAGGTGGTCTCGCAAACGCTTGGCGATCATGGCCCGTCGTGAAATCCTATATCACAGAAGCAGCAGCGCGTGCACCACAATCACTATTTCTAGTGCTTTCTTCTCCGGTAGGGTTACTCGTCCGACTTGGACTGCTTTCTGCGCCGCATTTGAATATCGTCGGCATCTGCGAGCTACCATGGTCAACGATGCTACAGATTTGCTGCGGTAATGGTATTTCCTATAGTGACATTAGCTTCAGTTATGTGGGCTTACACCATTTCGGTTGGTTTTATCATTTTGAATCGCAATCGAGAGACTTCGTTAAGGAATATCAAATCAGCGGCGGAGCTATACCTGAGTTTCCTTCCGCTGCATTGGTCCAACGCTTCTCGGCAATACCCACGAGATATGCCAGACTCCATTGCGATCCCGTGGCGGCTATTGCGATGCAGAAGCTGGACTTGGGCAAGAGAGTAAGATATTTGACTGGACATCGACAGAATGCGTTACAGGTTTTCAGCCGGGGCGACATCAATGAGATCAAGACCGTGCTTAAGCAACGTGCAGCTCCCTGGTATTCCGAAGCAATCGGCCCGCTGGTAGCTGCTGTCGCAGGTGCCAAGGTGATGCAGCCATTCTTTCTATCGCGCCCCAATCAGGCAATTGTGGAAGAGCTCCACGAAGATGACATTGTGGAATTGGCCCACTACATTACTGACAGCACGATACGAGTCCAGCCGATTCGCAAGCCGATTCCGGACAAGGTGCTCAACGCCATACAGTCATTTGTACAAGCCGAGAGACTTGCGGCCGACGCAGTCTGGAGCACAGACCCTTCGATCCTAAGACTTGCCCTGCGTGCACATCCTTGGACGAAAAGCAAAGAAGAATTCCATCCTACTCTCGCGGAGATGATCACGAAGGCCTGAATCCACCGGCCCCGGCAGATGAGCGAGCGATGAGACTAGCCACCGATTACTGCTGCCAGATTGCCAAGTTTCGCCAGCGTGCTATGACAAGCCAATTTCGTCTTTAATGAACCACCGACCATTGTCCGATCTAGACATAATTGCCAGGCGATCTACTTTTATCATACGCTCGCTCACAACCTTCGAGAACGACTCATTAAGATCGTTGCCACAACTCTTCCAACCCTCCAATCCGCAGCTGCTAAGCAACGTAAAGTGAGGCTGAAACTTATTCAGAATATGAGGAGCACGATATCTAGTCATCGTATGCAATCGCTCACTTGCTGTATGTCGAGTGAGCAAGTTGTTATCAAGAGTATAATCAGAAGCAGCCGCACGTCGGTAGATCCGTTGCACGAATTCATAATGAAGACACAAGAGGTCGTCCGAAGCCTCCACAACGGCAAGTGCGACCTGGTTCTTACCCGGATATTCATGCCTAACCTTTAGTCCTCTCAGTTCAAAAGGTCCGAATTCCTTGGCCAAGTAGGCCACCTCTGCCATTGCGCTTCGAACCTCAGCATCACTGTAGAAATATAGTGCGTCACAGATCGTGAGGTGAAAACCGAAGTCGCTAGCCTTACCAGCAAGGCCACTCCATCGAGAGTGCACATCGCTCCTGGTGCGCACGTCATACCCGACGACGCTCGTGCCAAACTTATACAAATCCGAATCGGCGCGCGGCACAAAAAAAATAGCGAATGCGACCAATTCGTCGCGGGTGAGCGTGGCCGATCTAAGAACCTTCTCCGCCTCAATTGCGTCAGCTTTAATCCGCTGATAATGATGATCCAAGAATTTGATAATGTCTTTGTGCGCCGCGTCTTTTCGTGAGAATGCAAACGCAGGACTGAAGTTCCCGAGCAATCTATAAGAGTACGGATAAATAAAATAATCATCATCGATAATCAAGAGCGCAAAAGTAGGATAATGTGCACAAAGACTGATTTTCACACAAGCAGGACGTTCAAAGCGCTGCCAGCAGGCGAGTAACATATCCAAACGAGCCAATAGGCCGCGCTTTCCATCCGGTGGCCGAATCGATCCTTGTTCCTCCTCAATCAGACGAACTTCAACCCCCGGGCTCCACGGATTCGCTAGGAAAATCTCGACGTTGCTATGGTTACCAGACGCTGCCCGGCTCATGAGATCTTCAACGACTCCCGGCCTTCCGAGAATGGCCACACCGCTTCCCATCATGACGATATTCTTGGCTTTGGCAAGGCGATCTTGAATTCGTTCAGTAAATCGCTCGTGATCGGAACTCTTGAAGTGGCCGATCTGAATCACATCCGAATGCACAGGTCCCGCCTCAATTGAGGTAATCCAAGCTTTCAGCTTGACCTTAGCAGCATATTCGTTGGTGAGATTGATGTAGGTAATCCCTGCAAGATCCTCGGGAATCTTGGGGTCACCGAGGGCACAAACGATGCAGCGCTCATACCCCAATACGCCAGCAAACAACCCGAATTCCAACAGCACATTATCGCGCGGCGCAGACGTCCGGGTTCCACGAGAACTCACCTCGTCGACTCCCGCGAAAACAAGGATCGCCGCATCAACCTCTCTGGCCAGGTCAATGAGTGTTGAGAGCGTCATTCTGCCTGCCGGAAATGCTGTTAGCTCGTACCACGGCAACGGTTTATGCCCGCAGTCTGCAACTAATGCTGCTACCCGATCCGCCGTCGGTGTGGACTCGCTAGCACAACCGATAAATATCTTCATTGTTCCAGTCCGTTTTCATCCCAACTCCTCATCGAGTCAACCCTTGTGCCGGCAAGCGGCACGTTATTCGCAGTAGAGGATGCCACGGCGACCGAAGGGGTCTGGAGAATAAGAGCATACGACGCATTTATGGAAATCCCAAGCGCTTTCAGTGAGTAATCGGTTTGGACTGTTTTCGTCTGAGCACTGCTGGGAGATTACGCGAAGCGCTTCTGAAGAATTCTCGAAATCCTGCAAGCTCGATAGTGAGATAGTGATTAACGGGCGATTGAAGGTGATGCGGGATGGAGGACGGGCACCTTGGACGTAAATCAATCCGTCGTGCTTGACGTTTGGGGAAACTATTGGTGACTGATGCGTTAACACGCTGTAGGCAAATTTGTAACTGTCAAAGCCTCAAAGAACCGGAAGATTCCACAGACTTCAACTTTCGGCTTGCAACTATTTCAATATCAATCACTTGCGATCAACAGATTTCAACAAGTTTCACCAAGCTCTGGAATCTGGTTCGGGACCAGGGGGTCGGAGGTTCAAATCCTCTCTCCCCGACCATTTTGAATCAATGACATCTGGACGTTTTCGGCATGCCGAAAACCGCCGCCGTGGGCGGCATTGAGGGCGGGGTGAATTCGTCGGCCTCTTCGGATGGCATTCCTGTTCCCTCCAAAACAAAACGCGAGGCTGAAAGCCTCGCCGAAAATTCAATTCCATTTTCCCGCGTGATCTCGCCGCCATCCGAACACGGATGGCGTTTTGATTTTCCTGCCCGGCGGCAAGACCGCAAGTCGCAGCCCCGCTCATCGGTTCCCGGTATCTACCTCTCCAGAACCTTTTCACATCGAGAATCAACATCTCCCCGTCGGCTCGCATCGCGGGCTAAAACCCAACAATCAAAATGCAATCCATACATCTCTGCTTCGCCCGCTCGCGCTACGCGCTTCACGGGCTACGCAGTGGCTCTAAGTCCCTGAAATCTCAATCCAAAAGGCTCCTTGGGCTGGAATCAGGAGCAGACTGTCAGAGGGGCAGACGGAGGGCCAAGATACACGCCCTTATCTACTAGCGGTTCTAATGCGTGGATCGTGTATCCGATTGCAAATCAGAGTAATAGGGGAGTAGCAATCTACCTGCTAGATATTGCAAGGGTGTGTCCAAACGGGGCCAGCTATGTTCGGGAGGAGGAGTTACTTGTGTAACGGCGATTTTATCGTAAGTAAGGTGGCCTTAGCAGGAACGGCTCGGTTTCCGATGGCGACGCTCAACGAGCTAATCGCCGCGGTCGCTCGAAAAAGGCTGCAACGCAATTCAAGATGCCTGGCCACGCCGCGCCACACGAAATTCACTTACGGCGTGACCTTCCAGACAACACCGCAGCCATAGGCGCAGCCGGAAAACCCCGCTGTAATGCCGCCGTAAAGCGTTGTGCCGTACACATTGCCATCCGCGTCCAAAGTCGGGCCGCCAACCGGATCGGCACCATCGGAGCCGAGATAGCCAGTAAAGTCATGGAGGTCGGTATAGGTCCAGCCGCTGCCGCTTGGTGTCAACTTGAACACCGAGCCGTACCCGAAGGCACCATGCGCGGAGACTGCACCGTAAAGATTCCCTGCGGCATCCATAGCGAGATTACCCTCGGGTCCGCCCGTTCGGTCACCCCAACCATACAGCAACGTAAAGGTCCAACCTCCTCCCGAGGGCGACAGCTCGAACACCGTCGCGTTACCGTAGGTTCCGGTTCCGCCTGTGGTTGTGCCATAGAGATTGCCTGATCGGTCAACGACCAGTCCGCCAACTGGTTGCAATCCGTCGGTCCCTCCGCGAAAAGAGTAGAGAGTGCTCGCCACCCAGTTCGATCCGGAGCGGGTTAAGCGGAACACAGTCCCGTTGCCATAGAGTCCACCAAGTAAGGTTGTCCCATAGAGATTCCCGGCGCTGTCGAAGATCACCCCGCTTTCTGGGGCCTCCCCGTCACCGCCGGTGAAGTTATGAATCACGCTCTCTGTCCATCCGCCGCCCGAGGGCGTCAGTTTGAAAACAACTCCATCACCGGCAGAGCCACCGCCGGCCGCCGTCCCATAGAGATTACCCGCCTGGTCGAATACCGGATCGACATAAAATGGATATCGTCCATCCTCACCTCCCGTGAATGAGTAAGGAAAGGTCACCGTCCAGGGGCAGCCAGCAGTTATGCAAGATCGCTGCAGGTTATAAACCGTGCCACAACCGAATAGGCAGTTATCCGATCCCCCTTGCAGGGTTGTACCGTACAGGGCGCCATTAGACCCGAACACCACTCTGCCCATTGGATCAGCCGAGCCAAGGGACGCGAGGGTATTCAGTATCCAGTGGTCATCCGTGTGCTTCAGTTGAAAGACCGTCCCCCCCCAAACTAAGGATCCGACCGTCGTCCCATAGAGGTTGCCTGCTCCATCAAGGGTGATGCCGGCATAGGGTTGGGCTCCGTCTCCTCGGCCAGTGAAATCATAAAGCACAGTGAACGTCTGGGCCAGTGCTGCCGGCGTTGCCAGCATTGTGAGCGCACAGATCAGCGCCAGTGCTAAGGCTGGTTGCCTGCCAAGAGTCAATACGGAATGTTGAGCCGGGTTGGTCATGATGAGCTCCTTCACGGAATGCGACCGTTCGCCTGACTTTACACCCAGGCGTGCCCGACCACTAGTGAAAAGAAGATAACTGGCGTAAACAGGCGGTTACACAAGTAAAGCGGTCAAAGGTTATCAGAAACGTCAAGAACGGCTCGTCACTCGTATCTACCGCTTCACGAGAGAGCTGACGTGCTTTCTTGTTGCAAACAAAAGAGAAATACAGCCGATGAATCTACTGGTAATGTGCAGCCATGAATGTGTATATTTATGCCGATCTAACAACGGAGAAAGGAAAACCGCTGACGGGAAGTCAGCGGTCGGGTTGGGCGCAGGCTGTGCGGCTTCTGGATCGTTCGGGAAACAGTAAGCGTTCATAGGAGAAGTCGGGGTCCATATCATTGACTTGCATTTCTATATGGATCTGCTGCCGGGCTTCTTCTGTTACGTGCTTGGCTAGTTCGAGAGAGTGCCAGAGCCTACGCGCGTGGTTCTCGCGGTACCAAGCTAGGAGTCGTTTCATCTGTGAGATGGTGAGACCGAGATGGTCCAGGGTGGTGAGAATATACTCCCGGCGTAGTTCGAGCAGTTGCTGTTCTTCGCCGGTTGGAGAGCCGGTCGACGAATAATTCAGCGCTAAAAAAATAAAAAAACGCCAAGATCGACCGCGTTTGGTATATCCGGATAGTGCTGTAAAACCTCAGGTTTTGCAGCCATACTGCCTCCTTATGGGTGGCCTTAAGTAAAGCAAAATCAGGAGGTTACGTCAAGTGAAATGGCGAATCGCACTCGCTTCTGTTTTTGTTCTCATGTTGGGGGCGGGGACGGACTATCTCGAGCACACGGCTTTCAGGAGTGTGAGCGTCGTCAGCTCCGAAGATCACAATTACGCTATCCAGTGCACTGGTGTGCGGTTTGGGAGAGGCGCCACGCTTGTGGAGCTGAAAGTGATCGACAACAGCGCGTCTCCGCGATTTGAGGTTTTCCGAAAGACGTTTACGCCCGCATTCCAGGTAAAGGGATTCAGCGAGAATCTTTCTTTGCGTGTCGACCTGCCCTACACGTCGTCGTTGGCGCAGATCTCGATGCCAGTGTTCTCAACGACTCCAGCGGTATTATTTTACCCAAAGCCGAACAATCAAATTCACGAGGCCGAGTTGGACGTGTGGTTCCAGCACGTCGGGCCTGCGCAGCCCGGTAAAATGTTTGGGGTTGATGAAGCCATTCTGAAATTTCCCACCTTCCCGGAGATAACAGCAAAACGTCTAAAGCCGCTCTCACAGGAAGAGAGCTTAGTAAACGACTACCACAAGAATATTCTGGTTTTCCTCAACGACCACGAGCGACTAGTGCTTCCTATGTTGCTTATCGGGCTGATCGGGGTTGTGGTTTTCATGGGCTGGATTTTTTGGGACTTGGAGAAATCCAGGGTTGGCCGTGAGTTCCGCGAGGGGGCTGCCGCCGGTTCGACGGGAAAGGGAAAGATGCACGTGGATATCAAGATGCCAACTGTATGGAACGCCGAGCTAATAGGACTTCAGGTTGCGAGTCTGCATGATCGCCCCGAAGCTCTGAGGTTTTTCACCCAATCATTGGTTAAGCGGTTCGTGATCGGACAAGCCGAGAAGACTGCAAGGACCCGAATCGAATATTTGCGGACAATACTTGCCGAGGTCAAGCTCGGTAAGGAGCTACAAGCCGAACTCGATGACTTGGAGCTTCGCGAGATCGATCTGGACATTCGCCGCCTACAGAAGGAGATTGAGAAGGGCGATCTGGAACATCGGCGTCGGATGCAACACGAGCTTCATGCGGCAGAACACAAGCGTGACCTCCTCAAAGTCAAGGCTGATTCGGCGAAATACGAAAAGGAGATTCGTGACACGAAGGAACGGCCTGAGAAAGTGGGCAATCAAGGAAGCAATGCGAGAATTCAAGAGCTTCGCGACCATATCCAACGGGCGAAGGAACAGAGGGCATTTGCGCGGGAAATCCTCACCGACCCTGATGAGCTAAAAAGGGAGGAGAACCGATACGACAATCAGATCGCTGAACTGCAAGAAGAGTTGGACACCCTACGATGAAGCCTTTGATTCTGGGTACAGATGCGGCTGGTGGCCAAATGGTCCTCAGGCCGGACGAGCGACGTACCCACATGCATGTTATTGGGTCATCCGGTTCCGGCAAGAGCAAGTTCCTGGAATGCCTGATTCGACAAGACCTGACAAGCCAACAGGGTTTCTGCCTGATCGATCCTCACGGCACGTTGTATCGGGATGTGCTTGATTACTGCGCTCATCATGTTCTGAAGCGCGACATTATTCTGCTGAACCTGTCCCAACCATCGCACGTTGTAGCATTTAATCCGTTTCGGCGCGCGATCGGTGCAGATGTCTCGGTTCAGGTGGATCGGCGCATCATCGCCACGATGCATGCATGGGGAGTTGAGAATAGTGACCTCACGCCGACGCTGGAGCGTACGCTTCGCCTCATCTACACGATGCTCATCGAACAGAGCCTTTCCTTCCAGCAAGCCGAACACTTAATCGATTTCAATGCGCGGCAGATTCGTGAGCAGTTGATTCAGAACGTCAGTTCGCCGCTGATACGGAAGGAGTGGCAGGAGCTTCAGCAACTGAATCCACGGGATTGGCGTGCCGAGGTGCTATCAGCCAAGAACAGACTGTTCCGGCTTCTGACATCGACGGCACTGTCCCGGTTTTTCAATCCTTCCGGCAATGCGATCGACGTAGCGGATATCGTCGATAAGGGCAAAGTGCTGCTTGTCAATCTTGCCGCAAGCGACCATCTATCCAGTGAAAACGCGCGCGTATTTGGGGCGTTGCTTGTAAACGAGTTCTTCGAAGTTGCAAAGCGCAGGGACACGACCACGGACCTGAAGCCCTTTTATCTGTATCTAGACGAGTTCCCGAAGTTCGTAAGCATGGATATTTCGGCCATGCTCGATGAGGTACGTAAGTTCCGGCTGTTTACGGTTCTTGCGCACCAACGTTTCGGCCAGCTCGATGAGGATCTTGCTGACGCAGTCCTAACCAACTGCCGGATCAAAGCCGTATTCGGTGGCCTTCCGGTCGAGAGCGCAAAGATGATGGCGCAGGAGCTCTTCATCGGCGAACTCGATCCCATGAAGATCAAGGTCGCAATCTATCAGACCAAGTTCTGGCCTAAATACTCGCGCGATAAGGTCTACACGAGCTCAACGAGCAGTGGCAGGTCCGCTGGAAGAGGGGAGAATCAAGGCTCTTCAAGTGGAGCGGGGTCGGGTGCTGGTGAGTTTTTCCTTCCGGGAGACTGGATGAGCGCTGGAGAAATGTCCGGTCTCAGTACGTCAGTGACCAACATGATGACGTCGGTGAGCGCGAGCCATACCTCCGAGACCGACTTCGCAGGTGAAGCAGACGGCGTAGCAGACGTCCCTATCCTGCTGCCAGTTCCTTTTAAGGAACTTTCTGGTCTTCAGTACTTCAGTACAGACGAGCAGCTAACGCAGCTTACGGCCGCATTGAAGGAGCAGTTCCCTCGGCACTGCTTCATCAAGGTTCATGATCAGAAAACGCAGCCGATGCTGGTTCCGTTCATCAAGCACTTCTATACCTCACCAAAAAACTTGAAATGGTACGAAGAGAGAGTGCTGTCGAAGATTCGGGCGAGGAAAGCGGAGGACGTGGATTCGGAGATTCTGCAGTCAGCAGCGGCGAACGCGCGGACGGAGGAGCCGACCAGTAGCGAGCGCCCGTCACGACAAAAAGGAAAGACCACCAGTGCCAGATGGCAGGATCTTATTGGAAGAGAATAGCCTGGGCGGTATCTTTCGGTGTTACTGATGTTATGTTGACGCTGATTCGAAGTTGTTAATTACGAACTGTATTTCGATATCGTCCTTGAAGGAAGGTGGCGAAGAGCGAAAATTCCATTTGGAACTGTTTAAGCTTCCTGCTCTTGTCCAGAGCTGGCAATAAGTCTTGAATATCTGCTCCTTGGTTAATGAGGCTAAACGCGCCAAAGATGCCGACCGGAGTGAGGATGAGGCGGACATCGTAGGGCGTAGGGCGGTACTGATAGAACTCGTCAAGAAGCTTCAGGAGACGGCGCTGGGAGCGAAGATTCTTTTGGCGTTGCGGTAAGGGCCTTTTGGGTGGATTAACGCTGACAGAAAAATCGACCCATGGTGCGCGCTTGCCCCACTCCAAATGACCTTGGCAGGACCCAGTCGTGGGGAATCCAAAGGCTCTCAGGGCAGCGACGGCGCCTATGACCTTGCTGTCAATCGGTTTGCCTAAGCGGTCGGCAAGCCTCCTGGTTTCGACTTGCGCCCGTCGCCATCTGGTTGTTCTTATATTATGAACTTTTTTGCTGTTGGCATCGTTCATGTCGATGGGAGAGTTAGTTGATTCTTCCTACATACAGAAAACAATTGATTTCGGTCTTCGGCTGTGCTACTTGTTGTTCTCCAATTCTCGAAGACAACTTTGCGGTTAGGAGAGGAAAATGGCTACTTGCGGACAATGCGGCGGAAGTGGACACATAGCTTGTATTCAGTGCTACGGCTCAGGCCGTAAGGTACACTCGGACGAGTCTTGTCAATACTGCAAGGGTAGTGGCCAGCAACGGTGCACAGAGTGTGGTGGTACGGGTAGGAAATGATGATTTTGTAGGAGTGGTCGATGTCATCGGCCTGCGAGATCAGAGAGACAGTGGCCTTGAGAGGATCTGTTAACTAGGTGCGTGGCTGCACGCGCCGTCAGAATGCACCAGCTGCCGGCCAACGGCTGGAATTCCACGACGGGCCCTTTCGTCCCTCTCCATATATTTGATCACTGACTTAATTGTGTCAAGATCGGCGCTTCCACTAAGGACCGCTTGATCGGAGGATTCTCGTATGGCCTTTATCTATGGGTCCCCGCCGGATGTGAGGCTGGACCTGCAGGAGTATGGACAGTATCGCGCGAATGTGCTGCTCAAGGGGCGGCGCGTCGGCGAATGGCATCGTTTTTTTCCCAGCGATCCGGGCGGTCCTCAATACGCATTGACCGTTTACCGACAAGGAGTGGATAAATACCTCCTATTAACTGCGGAAGAGACTGGTGTAAAGTGCCACCGTTGTGGAAAGGTCACGGAGATAGGGACCTGTCAGCGGTGCAAATCTCCGGTGTTTGTGCTTGCATCAGCAACACTTCAGGTGATATTGGAGCGCGGACCGAGAGTGGTTTGTTACCAGTGCCGCACACCGATACAGGCGGTCGCTTGCTCTTGTGGCGAGGTGAATGAAGTCGAAGTGTCGTCGCTCATGAGCAAGCTAGAGGAGAAGAGCGGGTGTTTTGTCGCTACGACTGTATACGGGAGTGCGTTAACGGGCGAAGTATCGGTAATTCGCAATTTCAGAGATGAGATTTTGATACGTACCAGCTATGGGAGACTCTTCGTCAGCTCATATTACCGTTATGCTCCTGGAATGGCGGATGTCATATCCCGATGCCCTCGTCTCCGTGCTTTGGTCCGTGTTGTAGTACTGAATCCACTTGTCAAGTGCCTGCGAAGAAGTGAACGGCGCAAGAACGAATCGAAGTAAGAGCCCAGCAACAACAACGGTGTGAAGCGAAAGCCGGACGGGAGGACTTTCTTGGAAGGGAGTGGAGGAACCCGGAGACTTCCGAAAACGCGTCGCGTGCCCGAAGCGTTCGCCGGTCGCGAGCTGACCGAAC
>OCZT010003714.1_pt1 | contig 15559 bp, 13 predicted proteins | sample 1539031 | NCBI WGS metagenome assembly OCZT01 (sample SAMEA3539308, study PRJEB22396) | soil metagenome | biome: tundra; feature: field; material: soil | place: USA | collected 2010-05 | depth 0.15 m | reverse complement strand
CGGGCGGATTTCAGACGTTTATTCCGCTGGCCTTTCATCCGGAGAACACGGCGCTGGACCACCTGCCGGTGACCACGGGGCTGACGGACATTCGCCAGGTGGCGGTGAGCCGTTTATTGCTGGACAACTTCCCCCACATCAAGGCATACTGGCAGATGCTCACCGCGAAGATTGCGCAGATTTCGCTGCGCTTTGGGGCAGACGACCTGGACGGCACGGTGGTGGAGGAGAAGATTTACCACGACGCCGGGGCGACCACGCCGCAGGGTATGACACGCAAGGAACTTTGCAGTCTAATCACTGAGGCTGGGCGCATTCCGGTGGAGCGCGACACCCTTTACCACTCAGTGACGCGCACGGAAGACAGCTTTATTGTTGCGGTTTAAGATCTATTATCGCGGATTAAGATGAATTTGGAAGGGGACGATCTCGATGGATGAATTTGGCCGGAATGCACTGATTGGACTCTGCTTCGGATTTCTGTGGGGAATCGTGTGCTCAATCGCGATCCTGTATTCCATTTACCTGGCTGCCTATCGCAAGGCGATCAAGGATTCTCTCAAGCAGGTCCAGCCGCTGCGGTATACGCGGGTGGTGGAGATGATAAAGACGCAGAAGGCGCAAAAGCAGGAGGCCAAGAAGGCAAAGGCGGCAGCGGCGCCCCCTCCGCTGTGAGCGGCTGTTCTACAAAGGGATTTCGATAATTAGTTTCCGGATAAGATCTACTGCCGCACCACCACGCCTCCCTTCATCACAAAGTTGACACGCTCGACGGCGGTGATGTCGTCGAGCGGGTTGCCGGGAACGGCGACGATGTCGGCGAAGTAGCCGGGCTTGAGCTGGCCGATCTGGCCCTCCCAGCCGAGCAGCTTCGCTCCTTCAATCATGTCAGCCTGCAAAACCGCTAAAGGCTTCAGGCCGTAACGGGCCATCAGCTCCATTTCGACGGCCTGCGTGCCGTGCGGGAAGGGGCCGACATCTGAGCCCACCGCAAAGGGGATTCCGGCAGCAATCTGTCGATGAAACTCGCGAACCTTCACATCGAGCAGAGCTTTTTCACGCGCGGCGACAGCTGCCGAGGGGGCGTGCTGGGCGAAGTAGTCGAAAATGGCGAAGGTGGGCAGGGCGGGGATGTGTTTTTCGCGCATGAGGCGCATGGTTTCATCGCTGAGCTGGGTGGCGTGGTCGATGGAGGCCACACCGGCCTGGGCGGCGTAGAGCGTTCCCGGCTCGCCCTGGGCGTGGACGCCGATGGTGACTCCGAGACGGCGCGCCTCTTCGACAGCGGCGGCCAGTTGCGCTTCGGTGTACTGCCAGGGCGTGCGCAGATTGCCGTCTACGACTGTGTCGTGTCCAGTTTCGTAGATCTTTACGAAGTCCGAGCCCTCTTTGTGCTGAGCGCGGATGACCTCGACGAGTTGGTCGCTGGAGTTGGCGTAGTCGGCGTTGGGGAGCACATGCTGGGCGGGGTTGTAACGGATGGCGTCCTCGTGGCCGCCGAGGATGGTGATGGCGTTGCCGCTGATGCGCAGGCGGGGACCGGGGATGAAGCCGGCGTTGATGGCGTCGCGGACGGCGGTGTCAGCCGAGCCGGCGCCCTCGGTACCCATGTCGCGCTCGGTGGTGAATCCGGCCAGCAGATCGGCCTTGGCGGCATGGGCAGCGAGCAGGGTGCGCCAGGGAACCGATTCCTCGACGGTTTGCAGGTCTTCAGCGCCGGGGTGCAGAAAGAGATGCACGTGAGCGTCGATGAGGCCGGGGAGCAGCGTAACGTCGCCGAGGTCGATGATTCTGGCCCCTTGGGGATGCCGGACGGATGTGCCGACGGCAAGGATGCGCTCGCCCTGGACGAGAATTTCGCCGGGCTGGAGCAGGGTTCCGGTGTCGATTTGCAAAAGACGGGCGGCGTGGAGCACGATGGGCGCGGCGGGCGGCTGGGCGGCGGCGGCAAGAGACAGCGCCACAACCGTGGCCGCGATGCTATGCACAAAACGCTCTGCAAATTTGCCAGCTTGCGCATGTTGTCGTTGAATCATGTGCTCCTCATGAATAAGACCGGTTGGGGGTTGAGGTTTCCCACCCTTTCCGCAGAAAAAACGGAAAGGATGGGGCACGGAGCTTATAGGGCATCAGGTTATCCCACCCTAGCCGCAAAAACAAGAACGCGGCGAGGGTGGGGCACCCGGTTAAGGTTCATTGTTTCCCAGGTCCCCAAATGCGAGGGACCTGGGGCACCCATCATTGTCGTGCACTGAAGCTTCAGTACGCGGGAATGCCGGTGAGGTGCTGGCCGATGATCAGGGTGTGGATGTCGTGCGTGCCCTCGTAGGTGATGACCGATTCCAAGTTCATCATGTGGCGCATGATGGGGTAGTCGTCGGTGATGCCGTTGGCACCCAGGATGTCGCGGGCGATGCGGGCGCATTCCAGGGCCATCCAGACGTTGTTGCGCTTGGCCAGGGAGATGTGCTGATGTTCCGCCTTGCCCAAGTCCTTGAGGCGGCCGACCTGGAGCGCGAGCAACTGCGCTTTGGAGATTTCATTGGCCATCCACACCAACTTTTGCTGCACAATCTGATGGCTGGCAATGGGCTGGTTGCGGAACTGCTTGCGGAACTTGGCGTACTGCAGGGCAGTGTCGTAGCAGGACATGGCCGCGCCGATGGCTCCCCAACTGATGCCGTAGCGAGCCTGGTTGAGGCACATGAAGGCGCTCTTGATGCCGACCGCGCCGGGCATCAGGGCCGTGAAGGACACGCGCACATCTTGCAGCGAGAGGCCGCTGGTGTGGGAGGCGCGCAGGCTCCACTTGCCGTGCACATCGTAGGAGGTGAAGCCGGGGCGGTTGGTTTCCACCAGGAAGCCGCGGACTTTTCCGCCTTCGTCCTCATTTCTGGCAAAGACCACGGCCACGTCGGAGATGGTTCCGGAGGTGATCCACAGTTTTTCGCCGTTGAGGATGTACTCGTTGCCCACCTTGCGGGCGGTGGTGGTCATGGCTCCGGGATTGGAGCCAGCGCCGGGCTCGGTGAGGCCGAAGCAGCCGAGCTTTTCGCCGGAGGCGAGTTGCGGAAGCCAGGTATTTTTCTGCTCCTCGGAACCGAAGGCGTAGATGGGGTACATGACCAGGCCGGATTGCACGCTGACAAAGCTGCGGAAGCCGGAGTCGCCGCGTTCCAACTCCTGCATCACCAGGCCGTACTCGACGTTGGACATTCCGGCGCAGCCGTAGCCCTCGAGGTTGGCGCCGTAAAAGCCCAGCTCGCCCATGATGGGGACCAGTTCGCGCGGAAAACGCTCGGTGCGGAAGCACTCCTCGATGATGGGGATGAGGTTGTCCTCGACAAAGTCGCGCGCGGTTTTGCGAACGAGCAGTTCGTCCTCGCTGAAGCTGGAGTCGAGGTTGAGAAGATCGAAGCCCTGGAATTTGAAGCCCATGATGTGCCTGCCATTCTTTGGAAATCACTCAAAACAGACGATTTTAGCAGACGAGAGGAAGGGCAGGGAACAGGGACTAGGGAACAGGGAATAGGGAATAGGGACTAGGGAACAGGGAGATGATCGACGGACTACTATCGTTTTTCTGTGGGCTTCAGGATGTTCAGTGTTTTAATACGGCGGCCTTTCCGCAGATTGCGGACGTAAGTTTCGGTGTCGGGAAGGTCGGTGCGATCTTTCCAGAGGCCGATAATGCCCATCATGGCTGCGCGGCGCTCTTCGAGATGGTCGGGATTGGGCTGGGTGGGCTTCATCTTAGATAGTTTACATTGACTGAGTCTCGATGCATTTGAGACTCGAGGTCTCCCACCCTTTCGCCAGAAAAAAGGCGAAAGGATGGGGCACCGAACATTTACCTGACTCCTAATCCCTAATCCCTAACCCCTAACCCCTAACCCCTAACCCCTGATCCCTGCCTTACTCCAGGAACTGACGGACGAAGGGGTTTTGGCTTGTGACCAGTTCGTGGAGGGAGCCGTCGAAGATGATGCGGCCTTCTTCGAGCATGAGGAAGGTGGTGGAGGGGTCGGTTACGCCTTTGGGGAAGGGAACCATGCGGCCCTGTTGGGAGTCGAAGCGGTTGTTGCAGAGGAGGAATGCGTCCTGAATGCGGTGGGTGACCATGATCGAAGGGGTGTGGGAGACATCGCGCTCCTTGACGATCAGCTCGATGATGGTGGTGGAGGTGAGAGGGTCGAGGCCGCCGGTGGGTGAGTCATAGAGCAGCAGCTCCGGCTGGCGGATAAAGGCGCGGGCGATGGCCACGCGGCGACGCATTCCGCCGGAGAGGCTGGCTGGAAAGAGGTCGAAGGTCTCCTCCAATTCGACAAAACGCAGGGCATCGCGGACACGGAGGTCGATTTCGTCGTCGGGAACACACTCCTGAATGAGCTGGTAGGCGACGTTGTCGCGGACGGAGAGTGAGTCGAAGAGGGCGCCCTCCTGGAAGACCATGCCGGTACGAGTACGCAGGGGGAAGAGCTGCTCCTCGGGCATATGGGAGATTTCTTCGCCGAAGAGCTGGATGCTGCCCTCGTCGGGACGCAAGAGGCCGTTGGCGAGCTTGAGCAGGACGCTCTTGCCTACTCCGGCCGGGCCGAGCAGGATGCGCGTCTCACCGGGGGCAACGGAGAAGCTGACGTTTTGCAGCACGGGAGGTCCGTCGAAGGCGATGGAGACGTTGCGAAAGACGACCACCGGGCCGGCATCCGTAGCCGTTTGCTGACCGTGTTGGCTGGAGAGGGGTTGGACGGAAGCGGGAGAGTCGGTCATAGGGGAGGCATGAGGGTGAGCAGCACCTGGGTGAGGAGGAAGTCGACGAAGATGATGAGCACGGAGGACCAGACGACGGCCTGAATGGTGGAGCGGCCCACGCCCTGGGTTCCACCGGTGGTTCTGAGGCCGTAAAAACAGCCGATGGAGCTGAGGATGTAGCCGAAGAAGAGCGGCTTGACCAGTCCCTGGACGATGTCTGGATAGCGGAGGTGATTCCAGGCCATGTCCAGGTACTGAGTGCCGTTCTGGTGGTTCATGAGAACGGTGACCAGGCCGCCGCCGGCGATGCCGCAGGCGTCGGAAACGATGGTGAGGAAGAAGAGCATACAGATGGTGGCAGCGATGCGTGGAGTGACCAGCTTGCGGATGGGGTCGACGCCCAGGGCGCGCATGGCGTCGATCTGCTCAGTAACCACCATGGAGCCGAGTTCGCTGGCCATGGAGCTGGCGTTGCGGCCGCTGACCATGACGCCGGTGAGTATCGGGCCCAGCTCGCGGATCATGGTGAGCGAGACAAACTCGCCGGTCACGGCTGTGGCGCCGAACTGAGCCAGAGTGGTGGAGGATTGCAGCGCCAGCACACCGCCGGTGGAGAGTCCGGTGAGAATCACGATGGACAAGGAGCCGAAGCCAATGATGTCGGACTGAATGAGGAATTCCGGCCAGTAAATAGGCGGGCGATAGAGGTTGGTGAAAGCACGCACGGCAAACAGGGAGTAGTCCTGCACGGTAAGGACCAGGTTCTTGGCGGTTTTTTCTATAGCTGTTATCGCCATTGCGTTTGCCTGCCTGGGAGATAAATTGCCGTACCTCTCTCCTCGACAGGATAGCGCATGGAGGGGGGAGGGAACGGGGAATAGGGAACAGGGACCAGGGACCAGGGAATAGGAAACTTCCCTGTGAAGAAAAAAACGGCGGCAAGAGGATCGCCTCCTGCCGCCACCGGTATTAGCTGCAACCGCATTTGCTCTCTGCCTGAAACTTGTGTTGCAAAAACCTTTTTACTATTCAAATTCGGATGGAGGCGCCGAGGGCTCAGCCGTTCCCGCGCCAGGTGGAGGCGGCTGCTGAGAAGGCGTATGGCGGTTATACTGGCCGCCGCCCTGCCGCCAGCCACCCTGCCTGCCCTGTCCCTGGCTGCGGTGTTCCCCATCGCGCCCACGGTTGGCGCGCAATTCCTGCAACAGCGTCCACTGCTCGGCCGTCAGCTTGCCGCGGATGGCCAGCAGATAAGCGGCATGTGCTTTTTCGAGTTCGGCCCGCGCCTGCGCAACCTTGTCAATCTGGGCCAGAATTTTAGTTTCGTTGGGCTGCGAGTCGCGCACCAGCGGCTCCAAGGCCAGTTCAGCCTTCTGCAGGCTGGCTCGCAGATCGATCAGCTTCTCACGGTGCTGCAGAAAGATGTTGTCAAACTCCTTGCGCTGCACATCGGTCAGCTTCAGCTTCTCCACGATCCGGGGATTGTTCCAAAAGCGTCCCTGTGCGCCCTTAGCCCCGAAGGCATTTTCCATGGGAGGACGATGCCCTCCGAATCCCTGTCCCATACCACCACCGGGCCCCTGTGCCAGCGCCGTGCCCGCCAGCAAGACTCCCGCAAACGCGACTGCCAATCGTACCGTTCCAAATGCCTTCATCGAATTCTCCCCCTCCATCGAGCGGTTTCTGTTTCTGATTCCCAATATTCCCCTCTCTTGCATCTACGGGGTTTCGTCTTCAACCATCAATTGAGCCAAAGGCTCCATGGCGACCGGAACTTCGCGCGATACGTCGCTGTCTACCTTGGCCAGCAAATCCTCATCCTCTTGCCTAGCCTGCTGCTCCCTCTGCTGTGCAACCAGCCTCTGCTGCTCAGCCACGCGGGCTGCTGCAATCCTCATCTCCCGCTGTTGATGCTGCCAGACTCCCGCGGAAGCTCCGCCGGCAATCAGAACGCATCCCAGCGCCCAACCAGCAGCCAGCCGCCAAACCTGCCTGGGCGCAACTGCGGCGGCCGCAGTCCGTGGACGGCTGAAGGCCGCATCGCTCCAGGCGTGAACGCTCAAGCGGAAGTTCGTAAGCGTCTCTTGCAGTTCAGAATCCTGCTCAGGATTCTGAACTGCGGGCTTCGACCTTCTGCCTTCGACTTTGTCCTTGAAAATCACCGTTTGCCTCCCAATTTCGCTCGCACCCTTGCCACTGCGCGTGAAAGGTGCGCCTTCACCGTGCCCTCGCTGAGGCCCGTGGCCCTGGCAATCTCGCTCAACTCAGCCTCTTCCACGTAGCGCAGCAGAAAAATCGTTCGCTGGCGTTCGCTGAGCCCCTCAACCGCCTTGCTCACCTGTCCAACCCGTTCCTTTGCCAGCAACTGCTGCTCCACGGAGCGTTCTCCGCTGGGCAACCACTCACTGGCTTCGTCCAATGCCACCGCGTTGCTCTGCGTACGCCTCCAGAACTGCATCCGGCGGTTGCGCCAGTGGTCCTTCTGCAGGTTGATGGCAATGCGCATCAGCCAGGTCATGGCGCTCGACTCGCCGCGAAAGCTGGACCAGTTCCGGTGCGCCTTCAGGAAACAATCCTGGGTGAGCGTCTCGGCCAGATCCACGTCGCGCGTGGACGAGAGCAGAAACCGGAAGATCTGCGGACGGTGCCTTGCGACGACAGCCGAAAACTCCTCCGCGGCGTTGTCCTCTGCCATGGCCATGGTCATAGGTTCCAATGTAGCGCAGGCTGCCATCACACTGGTAGACGCCCGCACCGGCTGCAAGTTTACAGCGCCAACGCCATATTCTCATTAATATAAAAAGCAAGGGGGCGGACCGAACCGCTCCTTGACCTATCCAATTTCTAATCCAGGATTCGCATTGAAATTGTATTTTGCTCTACGACCCTTAGAGAGCCGGGAAGCAAGCAACGCATTCGCAACTTTCCATCCGATTGCTATTAATTGGTGGCCGAGGAGAGAAAATCGGTTCCAGAAAAGGAAGCCAGTGGGGTTGATCAGAGCGATCTGCCTGAATCTTGCCATGTTACAGGTTTCAGTAGGTCAATCCCTTTCTTCATAGGCAGCCTGCCATTTATTGTATTCTTAGGAGAGGATGCGTGGAATACGGTTGACATATCACAGGGCAAAACGTCTCTAACCACTGTATTATCAATTGCTTGTCCTTCTTTGTTGAGCCTTTCACTCTTTTTTCACCCATGGCAACCGGCGTGCAACAGAATAATAAGATGTAGGGTGCTTCCCTGATGGAGACAAGTCTCTTCAACCGCTTTCAGGCGACACTGCTGGGCCTAGTCACGGCCGGGCTGGTGCTGCTGGCTGTGTTGAATTTTCTACAGGAGCGCCACTCCCAGCAACCAGACGACGGCGTTTGGTGGCGCGAGGCGGCTGATGGCCGCGGCCTGGTGGCCGACAGAGTGATGCCCGACAGTCCCGGACTGCGCGCTGGTCTCCGGGTTGGAGACCGGCTGACGGGAGTGAGTATTCTGCCTGTCGGACCGGTAGGGTCGGGGCTGCGCACGGGCATCCGGCCGCAGGAACCGATGGCTGGCGTGAAGGTTCTGCCGGAGGAAGCCGATCAGCACGCCGTCACCGAGCCGATTTCCCTTCCCACCGATGTCAAGTTCACCCCAGTTGTGAGATCGGCGGACCTGGAGCGCGCGCTCTACCGCACCGGCAGCTACTTCCAGATTTACTACCGCATAAGCCGCGACAGCATCTCGCCGAGCAGGCCGCCAGAGTCGATCGTCGAGGTGATCCCCGAGCCTGCGGACCGGAGTCTGGCGCTGGGGCTGCGACTGATCGGCCTGGTTTATCTAGCCATAGGCATCTACGTGCTGTTCCGCCGTTGGACGGCTCCGCGCGCTACCCACTTCTACCTCTTCTGCCTGGTCTCGTTCGCCCTTTACGCGCTCAAGTACACCGGTGCGCTGGACGCCACGGGCCAATGGGACAAGCTGGACCAGTGTGTTTTCTGGTTCAATGTGCTCGCGGAATCCCTGCAACCAGCGCTGTTTCTGCACTTCGCCCTCAGTTTTCCGGAAGAGCGGCTGAAGAAGTTCAACCGTAACTGGCTCTTGCCGCTGATCTATGTGCCCGGCGCGGGATTGCTCGGCCTGTGGCTCTATGCGATCAACTTCTGGCAGGCCACGGCACTACTCAAACACCGCCTGGATCAGACCAGCACCGCCTACGACGCAGTTTTCTATGTACTAGCAGCTTCACTGTTTTTGCGCAGCTACAGCCGCGCCAACACGCCGCTGCTGCGCCAGCAATTGAAGTGGCTCACCCGTGGCGCGCTGCTGGCGGTCGTCCCCTTCACGCTGTTTTACGCCATTCCTTTCCTCTTCGACTGGCAGCCATACAGTTGGCTCACCAATCTAGCGGGCCTGTCCATCATTTTTTTACCGCTGACCTTCAGTTGGGCCATCGTCCGCTACCGGCTGATGGATACCGACTTGATTTTCAAACGCGGCGTGGCTTATACGCTGGCCACCGGCCTGATTCTGGGAGGCTACTTCGGAGTGATTGCGGCGGCCGCCGGGCTGGCCCACTACCGGCTGCCCGAGTCTGTTCGTGACACGGGCGAGGGCATCGCCATTGTGCTGGCGCTGGCCCTGTTTGAACCTCTCAAGCGCAGGATTCAAGGTTGGGTCGATAAGGTCTTCGACCGCCATCGCTACGACTATCGCAAGGCGCTGGTGGAGTTCGGCCGGGGCTTGAGTTCGGAGACCGATCTTCATGCCTTGCTGGTATCGATTGTCGAGCGATTGCCGGATACATTACTGGTGGCGCGTGTGGCTATCTTTCTGGCCAATAACTCTGAGGATACTGGACGCCTGCGGCTGGCCGCCTCCCACGGGCTGCTCGCCGAGGCCCTGGCCGCGCAGGAGAGCATGGACCTGGGCTTCCTGGACTTTGACCAGGCATCGGACCACTCGCACATTTTCCTGGAAAACGCGCAGCAGGCCATGCATCTGCCCGCCGGCCAGCAACGCACCGCCGCCCTGCTGGACCTGAACTACTATCTACCTTGCCGAGTAGCCGCAAGCAAGATGCAGGCCAGCGAAGCCGGTCCGAATGAGCTCGACACCACGCGTACCATCGCGGTCATCGGCCTGGGACGCACCATCGGCGGCGACTTTCTCTCCAGCGAGGATGTGGAGCTGCTCGAATCGCTGGCCAGCTACATCGGCATCGCCTTGCAGAATGCCAGCCTCTACGCGCGTCTGGAAGAAAAAATCGGCGAATTCGAGCGGCTCAAGGAATTCAACGAGAACATCGTCGAGTCGATCAACGTGGGCATCCTGGCTCTGGATCTGGACGACCGCATCGAGAGCTGGAACGCGCAGATGGAGGCCATGTACGCTCTCAGCCGCGCGGAGGCTATTGGGCAGGATCTGAGCGCCGTCTTCCCCGTGGAGTTCATCGAGGCGCTGGAAGGCTTCCGCAACGAACAGGGCGTCCATCACCTCTACAAGTTCCCGCTGACCACCCGCGCGGGCGAGCAGCGCACGGCCAACATCGCCATCGCGCCGCTGTTGTCGCGGGATTTTGTTTCGGTGGGCCGCATCATCCTGGTTGACGATATCACCGAGCGCGTCTCGCTGGAAACGCAACTGGCGCAGGCCGACAAGCTCAGCTCCATTGGATTGCTGGCCGCCGGGGTGGCCCATGAGATCAACACTCCGCTGGCCGTCATCTCCTCATACGCGCAGATGCTCTCCAAGCAATTGAAGGGCGATGCGAGTTTGGGCCCGGTGCTCGACAAAATTACGCAGCAGAGCTTCCGTGCCGCCGAGATTGCCAACGGCTTGCTGAATTTCTCCCGCACATCCACCACCGAGTTTCGCGACACCAACCTGAACCAGGTTATCCGGGACACGCTCTCCCTGCTTGATCACCAGTTCAAGACCGCGCAGATTGTTGTTGATCTTGAACTGGCAGAGGAGCTGCCCGCCATCCACGGCAACCCCGGCAAGCTGCAGCAGGTATTTCTCAACCTGATGCTGAACGCCAAGGAATCCATGCCCAATGGCGGACGCCTGCGCTTGAGCACGCTGCTCAACCGGCGCGACAACTACGTGGCCGCGCTGGTGAACGACTCCGGATCCGGGATCGCCCCGGAGCATTTGAAGCGCATCTACGATCCCTTTTTCACTACCAAGAATGTGCCCCGATCCGGTGACCGCCGCGGCACCGGACTGGGCCTTTCCGTCTCCTACGGCATCATCCATGAGCACGCCGGCAAGATTCATGTCGAGAGTGCCATCGGCGCCGGCACAACCTTTCATCTTGAGTTTCCCCTATTGAGGAATTCCATTCATGCCTGAGGTAGAAACGCCTTTGAATTCGCCCTTATCCGGCCTTGCCGGGGATTCCGGCCTGGTCGACAGCATGGCCCATATTCTGGTCATTGACGATGAGGTTGCCATCCGTGAGTCGCTGGATGTGCTGCTCAAGCTCGAAGGGTACACAACAAGAATGGCCGCCGACGGCGTTCAGGGGTTGCGGATTCTCGATCAGGACAGCTTTGACCTGGTGCTGCTGGACTTGGCACTGCCCGGCCAGAGCGGGCTCGAGCTGCTGCCCCAGATCAAGGAGCGCCATCCCGAGCTGCCGGTCATCATGATCACCGCCTACGGCACAGTGGACAACGTGGTCGAGGCTATCCGCGCCGGCGCGGAAAACTTTATCCAGAAGCCCTGGGACAACGAAAAACTGCTGGCCGACATACGTTCCGCCGTTGCCCGCCACAAGGCCGAAGAAGAGAATCTGCAACTCAAGCGCACCCTCAAGCAGCGCTACAACTTCAGTAACATTGTGGGCAAGAGCGAGATCATGCTCAAGGTCTTTGACCTGGTGGCGCAGGTGGCGCCCAGCCGCTCCACGATTTTGATTCAGGGCGAAAGCGGCACCGGCAAGGAAATGATCGCCAAGGCCATCCACGCCAATTCGCCGCGCAAAGACAAGCCCTTCGTTCCCATCAACACCGGCGCCATGCCCAGCGAACTGCTGGAGTCCACGCTCTTCGGCCACGTGAAGGGCGCCTTCACCTCGGCCATCGCCTCCAAGAAAGGCCTTTTCGAAGTTGCCAATGGCGGCACGCTCTTCATGGACGAGATTGCCACCATGGGCATGGATACCCAGGCCAAGATTCTGCGAGTGCTGCAGGACCGGCGCTTCATGCACCTGGGCGGCGTGCAGGAGATTCAGGTGGATGTGCGTATTATCGCCGCCACCAACATCGACCTGCACAAGGAAGTGCGCGAGGGCCGCTTCCGCGAAGACCTCTACTACCGCCTCAATGTCATCTGCGTTGACCTGCCGCCGCTACGCGCCCGCCGCGAAGACATTCCCCTGCTGGCGCAGCACTTCCTGGACTTTTACTCGAACGAGAACAACCTCGCTCCGCGCAAGCTCTCCTCTGACGCCCTGCGCACCCTGGTCGATTATGCGTGGCCGGGCAATGTCCGCGAACTGGAAAATACCATCGAGCGTAGCGTGGTGCTCTCCTCGGGTCCGGTCATCGGCTCCGAGCTGCTGCCCGGCCACATCACCGGCCGCAGCTTTCAGGATGCACTGCTGGAGCACAACCCCAACGCCACGCTCTTCGACATTCTGGAAGACATCGAACGCCGCATCATCATTGAAAAGCTGGAGCGCTGCAACTGGAACCAGACAGACGCCGCCGAGCAGTTCCACATTCCGCTCTCGACTCTGAACCAGAAGATCAAGCGGCTGAATATAGAGATTCGCAAGAAGGGCAGAGAGTAGACGGGGCACCCGGCTATTACTGGACTTTTATCTCCGTGGCCCGGTTGTTTTCATAAGTGATCGTCCAATGCTTGCCGGCCTGGTCGAAGGTTACCGTGCGGTCTCCCTCCGTAGTGCTGCTGGATTGCAACTTCCGCCCGATCGCCATCCGCGTCTCCAATTCACTCATCCCCGGCTTGACCTGGTGCGCATCAATGGCCGCCCATATATCTTTGGGCCAGTGCTCGTAAATGGTGTGGGGATCGTCGTAATAGAATAGCGAGTCGCAGAAGTAAGTTTCCTGGTTGCCTTGAATCGCCCCGATGGGCGTGGCGTAAAGCGCCGCGTCGCGCGGCAGCGCGAAGACGGCAAATACCTGCCGGTTGCCGTGACTCATGCCGTCGTCCTCGTCGGCGGGCGCGACCTGCTTGATGATCTTCTTTATCTCCAGCCGCTGCGCCGCGGCAATCAGCCCTACCCGCTTGGCGAAGACCACATGCCCGCCCACATATGGGTAGTAGGGCATGATGTACCCGTTTTGCATCCAAACCGTAGTGCCTTCCAGCCGCAACGTGTCCTCAAAGTGCGCCGGAAAGAACGCGCGCATCACCGCCAATTTGTCCAGATCAGGCCTCTGGTTGGCGATTTGTTGTTCGATGACTCCAGGAATTTGCCGCTGACGCCATACAGAAAATAGATAGATTCCGCCAATGGCCAGCGTAATCAGGATTGAGATGAGCATTTTTTGCCAGATCTTCACACAATCCTCCGGATGGGTACTGTCTGTTACCACTCACCCGTTGTCAGAAAATCATGAATCGAGGCGGCGGCCTTGCGTCAATTTCCTGAAAGATACAGACTATTCACATTCAAACAGCGACCTATCGAGGCCGGATTGGCGAATGATGTTCTGGAGAGTGCCACGCATGAGTGGATTGTGGAGCGGAACGGGGACGGTAATGGTTGTTCCCTCCGTTTGCAACTGCATAATTCGGTGACTGCCGCGCTGGCGCACGGCGACGAATCCGCGTCCTTCAAGAATCTTGCAGGCTTCGGCACCTGAGAGGACTCTCAGCTTACCCAACGGGCACCTCAACCTGAGTGACGAAGACCTCGCTATGCAACCGCAGTGCAATTTCGGAAGAAGAGGCGGTCTCGAAAAAAAGCGTCAAGGCTTCGACGAGGTTGGCGCGCGCCTCCTCAATCGTGGAACCCTGGCTAGCGATGTCTAAATCCGGGCACAAGGCGACAAAGCCATCGTCTTCGCGCGAAAGAATAGCCGTCATTTGGTGCGGTCTCTGCATATTCGGATTCTACGCCTTTCAAGACTGCCCGGGAGATCGACTACTACCACTCCCCTGTGGTCAGGTACTCATGAATGGAGGCGGCGGCCTTGCGTCCGGCGCCCATGGCGAGGATGACCGTGGCGCCACCGGTGACGATGTCGCCGCCGGCAAAGACGCCGCGCTTGGAGGTGCGCATGGACTTATCATCAGCCACAATGTAATTCCACTTATTGGTGGCAAGATCCGGTGTGGTGCTTTGGATGAGGGGGTTGGCGGTGGTGCCGATGCCGATGATGACCACATTGGCGGGCAAAACAAATTCAGATCCTTTAATCACGACCGGACGGCGGCGGCCGCTTTCGTCCGGCTCGCTCAGTTCCATGCGGACGCAACGCGCTCCGGTGAGCCAGCCCTTTTCGTCGCCGAGAAACTCGACGGGGTTGGTCAGCAGGCGGAACTCGATTCCCTCCTGGCGGGCGTGCTTGACCTCTTCAGCGCGGGCGGGCATCTCCGCATCGGAACGGCGATAGACCAGCGTTGCTGTTCGCGCGCCCAGCCGCCGGGCGGTTCTCACCGCGTCCATGGCGGTGTTGCCTCCGCCCACCACGATCACGTCGCGATCACGGCAGTCGTAGACCGGCTCGTCGTACTCTTCAATCTGGTAGGCGCGCATCAGGTTGACGCGGGTAAGAAATTCGTTGGCCGAGTAGACGCCGTTGAAGTGCTCGCCGGGGACGCCGAGGAAGACAGGAAGTCCCGCGCCGGTAGCCACAAAAACCGCGTCGTAGTGCTCTTCGTTCATCAGCTCGTCGAGGGTGACGCTCTTGCCGACGACCACATTGGTTTCGAATTCGACGCCCATGCGGCGCAGGTTGTCCACCTCGCCCTTGACGATGGACTTGGGCAAACGAAATTCCGGAATGCCGTAGACCAGCACGCCGCCCAACTCGTGCAGGGCCTCAAAGACGCGCACGCGATGGCCCTTCTGGATGAGGTCACCGGCGGCGCTCAAACCTGCAGGGCCGCTGCCCACGATGGCCACACTCTTGCCGGTAGCGGGCGCGTTGGCGGGCAGTCCCAGCTTGCCGCTCAGGCGCTCGTAGTCGGCGATGAAGCGCTCCAGGTTGCCGATGGCCACCGGCTGACCCTTCTTGCCCACGATGCATCCGCCCTCGCACTGGTTCTCCTGCGGGCAGACGCGGCCGGTGATGGCGGGCAGGGAGTTGTCCTCGCGCAGCTTGGAGGCGGCGGCAAGAAAATCGCCGGCGCAGATCAGTGCAATTACTTCCTTGACCTTGACGCCTACGGGGCAATCGATGACGCAGCCTGGCTTGGCGCATCCGATGCAGCGCGAGGCCTCGGTCAAGGCGTCGGCCTCGGGCAAACCCTGATTCACTTCCTCAAAGTTGCGACTGCGCACGGCGGGGTCCGCCTCCGGCATCTGCCGGCGCAGAATCTTCATGCGTTCCTTCAACGGAAGAACATTCATCATAGAGCGGGGAAGAGTATTTTTCTCAGACATAATGGGTCTCCTTCGCGGCCAATTCTTTGCGAAGCTCGGCCACTTGCTCTTCCTTGTGTTCCTGGAAATGTTTCAGCGAGGCGCACTCTTTCTCGCGATACATGGTGTTGCGCTGCATGAGCACCTCGAAGTTGACCTTGGAAGCGTCGAACTCCGGCCCATCCACGCAGGCGAACTGGCTCTTGTCTCCCAGCAGCACGCGGCAGCCGCCGCACATTCCCGTGCCGTCCACCATGATGGAGT
>OCZT010003713.1_pt1 | contig 15563 bp, 14 predicted proteins | sample 1539031 | NCBI WGS metagenome assembly OCZT01 (sample SAMEA3539308, study PRJEB22396) | soil metagenome | biome: tundra; feature: field; material: soil | place: USA | collected 2010-05 | depth 0.15 m | reverse complement strand
GAGCGGCACGAGCAGCGCCGCGCGCGTGCCCAGGCGCGCGGCCAGCTCCGGCGTTCGGCGGTCGGCGTCGGCGACGAGCGTCGGCTGGGGGCGGTCGAACGCCTCGTTGACGAGCGCGGTTTCGTCCGGGTCGGTGGCGAGCGGCTCGGTCGGCAAGGCGTCCAGTCCAAAGCCAGACGTGGCCTGCATGGCGCCGTTGCGCGGGTTGTACTCAAAGAGCAGCGAACAGGTGCCGCCGGTCATCTCGAGCGCGTGCTGATGGAGGTGCGGCAGCACGTCGATCACGCGGGTGACGTGCGCGAGCAGCGACACGAGCGGCCGGGCAGGCGTCTCGGCGTGAGTGGACCGGTTATCCGGTGCCACGCCGCCGGCCGGGCGTGGTCGCCGGGTAGGTGCGTCTTGGGGCATGGGGGGTCGTGGGCGCCGATTGTACGCCATTGCGACCGAGCGCGCCATCCCGCCGGCTCCAGCGTTCGCCGCGCAGCCAAACCCGTAAATATCAGATAAAGCAGACGTTAGGTCTATCGACGATATAATGGACTTTGCCGCCAGGATGGCCCGACTCTCCCAGGCCATTCGCCGTCTTAATAAATGAGAAAAGAGGGCCCTCCGCGCTCCGCATGACGTGGACGGACGAAGAGCTCGTCGCGCGCTCGATTGGCGGCGATGCTGACAGTTTCAATCAACTGATCCTGCGATGGGAGCGTCCCATCTATGCCCTCGCGTACCGTCAAATCGGCCGCGAAGAGGATGCGCGCGACGTGTGCCAGGAGACGTTTCTCCGGGCCTACCGCGCGCTCGGTGGCTTTCGCGGGCAGGCGAAGTTCTCGTCCTGGCTCTATCGCATCGCGCTCAACTTGTGCCGCGACTGGGTCCGGCGCGAGCGCCGCACGCCGACGGTGCAGGCGCCCGAGGACGTCGACCTGCTCGATCTGGCCGCCGCGCGCGAGCCGTCCGAGTCGATCGAAGATCTGGTCGCCCGAAAAGATCTCACGCGGATTGTGGAGCAGGCGATGAAACGCTTACCCGAAGAGCAGCGGACGGCGATCATTTTGAAGGAATACCACGGGCTCACGTTCCAGGAGATCGCGGATCTGGTCGGCTGCCCGCTGAGCACGGTGAAGACGCGGCTCTATCAGGGGCTCACCGTACTCCGCCGCGAGCTGGCACACACTCGGGGAGCTTCTCTGACATAGGTTGGATTCACCATGACAGACACATCCTGCGCATACACCGGCAATCGCGATGACGTGCTCATCGCGTACCTCTACGACGATATTGACCCCGTCGTGCGCGAGACCTTCGACGCGCATCTCGCAGCGTGCGGACGTTGCCGCGCCGATCTCGCCGACCTGCGCGGCGTGCGCGCCGAGCTCGCCCAGTGGGCGCCGCCGGACGCGCCATTTGTCGTCGCAAGTCGCCTGTCGCAAGTCGTCAGTCCAGCCACCAGCCACCAGCCACCAGCCGCGACCTGGTGGCGCGACATTCCGGCGTGGGCGCAGGTCGCCGCCGCGCTGCTCTTCCTCGGCGTGTCAGCCGGCCTCGCGAATCTGGACGTCCGCTACAACGCCGACGGGCTGACGGTTCGCACGGGCTGGTCGAAGCCGGCCCCGGTGGCTCCTGTGGGTCCTGTGGGCCACGTGGCGCAGGACGTCAGTCTCGCGAAGTCCGCTCCCGCGCCGTGGCGCGGCGACCTGACCGCGCTCGAGCAGCAGCTCCGCACGGAATTCCGCGCCGCCAGTCTGGCGAGCGCGCCGGCGCCTGCCGATCTCATCCGCCGCATCCACGCGCTCGAAGAAGGCTCCAAGCAGCAGCAGCGCGAGTTCTCTCTGCAGCTGGCCGCGGCGCTCCGCGACGTCAACACACAGCGCCGCGCGGATCTCGTGCGGATCGACCAGAATCTCGGACTCATTCAAAACAACACGGGCATCGAAGTGGCGAAGAACCGCGAGATGCTCAACTATGTCTTGCGCGTGTCTTCGCAGAAGTAGGGGGAATGTCGTGAGGGGTATCGCATCAATGATCGTCGGCCTGGTCGTCGCCGCCGGCGCCACGCCGGCCGCGGCGCAGAGCTCGGTGTCCGCCCGGGCGGCGGCCGACCAACAGCAGCAGGCGCGCTATCAGGTGACGCAGATGGAGCGGATGCTCGAAGGCGCCGTCGAGCACGGCGCGACGCTCGTCCGCGACCATTTCAAGGCGGCGGTGCAGGCGCAGTCGTTTGTGCCCGAGAACCCGGAAAACGCGCACGTGCGCGGCTTCCGGCTCACCGGCTACGGGGTGTTCTTCGACATCGAAGTGCCGCCGCTTCAGGGCACGTTCCTCTTGACGCTCCGGACCCTCGACCAGAACGATCTCGGGCTCCAAAGCGCGCTCAAGGCGCTCAAGGCGCACATCGACGCCGCCGGCGACATGAATCTGCAGCAGGCGTTGAAGCGCGTCGAATTGCAGGTCGCGCCGATCGCCGTCTCTTCCACGACCGAGAGCCCGGCCGCGGCGCCAGCCAGGGGTGCGCGCCTGGAGACCGGGACCCCCGCCACCCTCACCGCCGATGATGCCGCCTCGCCCGATCCGATCCTGGTCGATCCCGACGGCGCCTATCGTGCCGAGATCCAGCAGCAGATCATGGAGGCGATGCTCCTCTACAGCGTGCCGCTCGGGCTCGGTCCCGACGAATGGTTGACCGTCGCCGCGCGCCGGCACGACGAACGGCCGCTGCTCGCGCCGGCCGACAGCGACGCGCGGACGGTGATCATCAAGATTCGCGGCGGCGACCTGGCGGCGTTTCAGGCGCGGCAGATCACCAAAGACGAGGCCCTCAAGCGGATGGACGTGCGAATATTCTAGAATACGCGCATGCCTTCCGCGCGTGCCCGAGTCTTCGTCCTCAACAGCCTCGTCGGCCTCGTCGTCTTCGCCGGCTGCGGACCCAAGGTCGATCTCGCCAAGGGTCTGCAGGTGCTGACCGTCTCGACCGGCTGGTACGACGCCGGACTCGTCAACGGCCAGAACAAGCTGGTACCCTCCATCTCGTTCACGCTCAGGAACGCGTCCCCCCAGACGCTGTCGTCCCTCCAGGTGAACGCGCTCTTCCGTCTCGTCAACGATCCCGCCGAATGGGGCAGCGGATTCCTCACGGCCGCCGGCTCGCGCGGCCTCGCGGCCGGCGCAACGACGCCGATGCTCACGATCCGATCGCAGCAGGGATATACCTCCACGGACCCGCGTCAGGACATGCTGCGCAACTCCCATTTCGTCGACGCGAAGGTGGAACTGTCCGCCAAGTACGGATCCGGGCCGTGGACGCGCATCGGCGTCTACCAGATCGCGCGTCAGGTCATGGTGCCCTGACCATGCTGATGTTGCCGGCCGCCCTGGCCGCCACAACCGCGGCATCGCGCGAGTGATCGGTCTCGAGCGGCGGCTCGGTCCGCTCGACGCCGCCGTCATCGTCGTCTCCAACGTCATTGGCATCGGCATCTTCACCACACCGGGCATGGTGGCCGCGATGCTGCCCAATTCGGCGGCGATGCTCGGCGTGTGGGCGGCCGGCGGCGCGCTGGCGTTTGCCGGCGCGCTCGCGTACTCGGAGTTGGCCACGCGGCGTCCGCAGGCGGGCGGCGAGTACGTGTACCTGCGCGAGAGCTTCGGCGGACTCGCCGCGTTTCTCACCGGCTGGACGTCGTTTGTCGCCGGGTTTGCCGGTGCGATCGCCGCGGGTGCCGTCGGCGTCACCGCCTATCTCGACCGGTTCATTCCTGGCGTCGGCCGCGCGACCGCGATCGCCGCCTTCCACGCCGGTCCGCTGACGCTGACGATCTCCAGCCGATCGCTCGTCGCGATGGCGCTCATCATCGCGCTCGCCCTGATTCACGCGCGCGGCCTCGGCCCAGGCCGCTGGATGCAGAACGCGCTGACGCTCGTCAAGGTCGCCGCGCTGGCGCTGTTCGTGATCATCGGGTTTCTCGTCGCTCAGCCGGCCGCGCCGCAGCCGGCCGCGGCGCCGGCGCCACCCGGTGCGTGGCACCTGTGGCTGCTCGCCCTCGTTCCGGTGATGTTCAGCTATTCGGGCTGGAACGCGGCGGTCTACGTCGCGGAAGAGATCCGAGAGCCCGAGCGCAACGTGCCGCGCGCCCTCGCGCTCGGCACGGCGACCGTCGCCGTCCTCTACCTCGCGCTCAACGCGCTCTATTTGCGCGTCCTGCCGCACAGCGCTCTGGTCGGCGCGATCAGCGTCGGCGCGCTGGCGGCGGATCGGCTCTTTGGATCGGCGGCCGGCGGCATGTTCGCGGCGCTGGCGATCGTCGTCGTGCTGGGCAGCATGAGCGCGATGACGCTGGCCGGGCCGCGCGTGTACTTTGCGATGGCGCGAGACGATGCCTTCTTCCGGTCGGCCGCGCGCGTGCATCCGCGGTATCACACGCCGGCGGTCGCCATTCTCGCGCAGGCGGGATGGAGCTGTCTGCTCGTGTTGTCGGGAACGTTCGACGGGCTGCTGACCTACACTGGATTCGCCGTCATTCTCTTCTCGGCGCTCGCCGTGCTCTCGCTGTTCGTCATTCGCCGGCAGGGCGAACCGACCACGTTTCGTGCATGGGGCTATCCGTGGGCGCCGGCGCTCTTCTGTCTGGTCGGTTTCGCCATCGTCGCCAACACCGTGGCGGAAGCGCCCGGGGTGGCGTTCGCCGGGCTGGGGGTTATGGCCGCCGGGATTCCGGTGTACGCGTGGACGCGGTGGCGGGCGCGGTCAGCAGCACGTACAGCGTGATGAGCGCGAGCGCGCCGTCGCTCGCCGCGAATATGAGAAAAGACCGCGGCGACTGCCTGAAGATGTAGTCGAGGATGAACGCCAGCGCCCCTCCGCCCTTGAGCAGCGGCCCCATCACCCATAAATAGCCGCGTCCGCGATCGGGATCGCGAAAGGGAATGAGATAACCCGCAGCCACCGCGAGAAGGAAGACGCCGTTGAGATCCGCGTGAATCGGAGGTTGGGGAAGAGGGACGGCGAAGAGGCGAGAGAGAAGCGGCCGTCCCGCCAGCATCACGATGCCGATCGTCGCATCGTAGATGCCCGAGACGGCCGCGATTACGCGAAGGCGCGACAGTGTACCCAGGGTGTCCCGCGCCTCACTGAATCTTCTTCAGCTCGCCCGTGTAGGTCGTCGTGTGATGCGGATCGAGCCGTACTTCGAAGGTCAACGTCTCGTAGCCGGGCGCGCGAATTTCCACGTGATGCGCTCCCGCTTCGATGTGGAGACGCTGGAAGATCCCGTCGAAGTCGTCAACGATCCCGGCGAGATAGCCGTCCACGAAGACCGAGGCGTCTCGCGGCTTGATCTTCAGGTGAAGCGACGCCTGCTCGTTCGGGTAAGAGCTGCTGGCCTGCCCATAAGAGCCGCCGTACGGGTCGATGCCGCCATAGCCGTACGGGTCCATCAGCGGATCGTAATATCCACCGTAATAGCCGTACGGGTCGTATCCGTACCCGTAGCCATAGCCGTACCCGTATCCGAAGCCGCCGAAGCCAAACGGGAAGTAGCCGGTCGGCACAAACACCGCCCCTCCGCCGGGCACGGGCGCGGGGCCGGTGCGCGGAACGGCCTGGCCGATGATCGGCTGGCCATTGGACGGGCGCGAATACGTGGGCACCGTGCTGGTCGAGCCCGCACTGCTGCCGCGAGAGCTTCCGCCGCTGCTCACGTGCGAGCCAATGCCGCCAGAGGATCCGCCGCTGCCGCGCGGCACTGCGGTGCCGTACGAGCCGCCGGATGATCCGCTGCTCGAGGATCCGCCGCCTGACGACCCGCCGCTGGAGCCGCCAGACGAGCCGCCGCTGGAGCCGCCCGACGAGCCGCCGCTCGAACCGCTTGAGCTGCCACCCTGTGTGTGTTGAGCGAATGAGGCCGCCGGGGTGCTCAGCAGGAAGACGGGCACCAGCACGGCCAGTGCGAAACCGGACCACGCGGGGAATATTCGTTTCATGGCCTATCCACTCCTGCGTTCTGTAACAGCAACGTGCCTGCCAGACGGCCTCATAAGGATTCCTTAAGTATCGGCCGATTTCGGCCGAAACGCACGAGAATTCGCGCGCGCGTGTCCCCGCACGAGTGCAGGAAACGTCCCGTTTTCTTGACACCCTGATCCCGCCGCCGATACAGTCAGAAAACCGTGTTTCACAGCACCACGATTCTCGCCGTCCGCCACCGTGATCGCGCCGTGCTCGCCGGCGACGGCCAGGTCACCTTCGGCCAGACCATCGTCAAGCAGGGCGCTCGGAAGATTCGACGCCTCTACAACGATCGCATCCTCGCCGGCTTTGCGGGCTCGGCGGCCGATTCCTTCGCGCTCTTCTCGAGGTTCGAGTCGAAGCTCGAACAGTATCGCGGCAATCTCGAGCGCTCCGCCGTGGAGCTGGCGAAGGACTGGCGCAGCGATCGCATCCTGCGCCGTCTCGAAGCGATGCTCATCGTCCTCGACAAGAGCACGACGTTCCTCCTCTCGGGCACCGGCGATCTCATCGAGCCCGACGATGGGATCGTGGGGATTGGATCCGGGGGGCCCTTCGCGCTGGCTGCCGCGCGAGCGCTGGTGAACAACACGGAGCTCGACGCGCGCGGCATCGCCGAAAGGGCGATGGTCATTGCGGCGGGCATCTGCATCTATACGAACTCCAATATCGTCGTGGAAGAGTTGTAAGTGGCCATCTACCTGCCGGAAACCACGCAGACCTCCACCGAGGCGCTGACGCCGCGCCAAATCGTCGCCGAGCTCGACAAATACGTGATCGGGCAGGCGAAGGCGAAGCGGGCGGTCGCGATCGCGCTCAGAAACCGCACGCGCCGGCAGAAGCTCTCGCCGGAGCTGGCCGAGGAGATCGCGCCGAAGAACATTCTGATGATCGGGCCGACCGGCGTCGGCAAGACCGAGATCGCGCGCCGGCTCGCGCGGCTCGCGCAGTCGCCGTTCGTGAAGGTCGAGGCGTCGAAGTTCACCGAGGTCGGCTACGTCGGGCGCGACGTGGAGTCGATGGTGCGCGACCTGACCGAGCTCGGCGTCGACATGGTGCGCGAGGAGCGGCTCGAGGAAGTGCGCGTGAAGGCGGCGCAGAACGCCGAGGAGCGGCTGCTCGACATCCTGTTGCCGCCGCCGCGGCCGATCGCGCCGGACGAAGATGCGGGCGACGCGCGCGAGCAGCAGCAGCAGACGCGCGAGCGGTTCCGCGAGCAGCTGCGCGCCGGCCGTCTCGACAACCGCGTGGTCGACATCGACGTGCGCGAGAAATCGTTTCCGTCCTTCGAGATTGTCAGCGGCTCGTCGGTCGAGGAAGTCGACATCAACCTGAGGGACATGCTGCCGGGTCTGTTCCAAGGCAAGACCAAGAAGCGGCGCGTGAAGGTGCCCGAGGCGCTCGAGTACCTGACGCAGGAAGAAGAGCAGAAGCTCATCGACATGGACAGCGTCGCGCGCACGGCGGTCGAGCGGGTCGAGCAGGCGGGGATCATCTTCATCGACGAGATCGACAAGATCGCCGGACGCGAGGGAGGCCACGGGCCCGACGTGAGCCGCGAAGGCGTGCAGCGCGACATCCTGCCGATCATCGAAGGCACGACCGTGAACACCAAGTATGGGATGGTGCGCACCGACCACATCCTGTTCATCGCCGCCGGTGCGTTTCACGTGTCCAAGCCGTCGGACCTCATTCCCGAGCTGCAGGGGCGCTTTCCGATTCGCGTCGAGCTCGACGCGCTCGGCAAGGACGAGTTCGTCCGCATCCTGACCGAGCCGCGCAGCGCGCTCGTCAAGCAGTACATCGCGCTGATGGAGACCGAAGCCATCAACCTCATCTTCACCGTCGACGCGATCGATCGCATCGCCGATTTCGCGACGATCGTGAACGAGCGGACCGAGAACATCGGGGCGCGGCGGCTGCACACCGTGATGGAGAAGCTGCTCGACGAGATCTCGTTCGAAGGCCCCGATCTCGTGGACAAGCACGTCACGATCGACGGCGACTACGTCTCGCGCATGCTGGCCGATATCGTCAAGAACGAAGACCTGTCGCGGTACATTCTGTGATTCGTCGTCGTCCACCACGACGATCAACGCAGAACACGCGGAATCCGCAGAGTAAGACCAAGCTATGCGGTTTCTCCGCGAGTTCAGCGGGTTCTGCGTTGATCGTCGTGATCGTCGTGGCGGCTATGACGGCGTGCGGGAAGAAAGGGCCGCCGCTGCCGCCCCTCGTCAGGCTGCCCCAGCCGCCGTCCGAGCTCACGGCGACGCGCCGCGGCGAGACGGTCGATCTGCAGTTCAGCGTCCCGAGCGTCAACACCGACGGCTCGCGGCCGGCCAACGTCGTGCGCGTCGACGTCTACGGGTTCAGCGGACCCAACGTGAAGGACGAAGAGGTGTTCAAGCGCGATCCGAGGGTCGGGAGCGTGACCGTCAAGGCGCCCAGGGATCCGAATGTCGTGGTCGAGGAAGACGAGCCGATCGCGGACATGGAGCCGCCCGAGGGCGCCGGGCTCGAGCAAGGCGCGAAGGCGCGGGTCGAGGAGACGCTGACCGCGGCGTCGCTCGTGCCGCTCGAGGTCACCAAGAAACCGACCCGGAAGAAACCGGCCTCGGTCGAAGATGTGCCCAGACCGCTCATCGGCCCGCCACTGCAAGTCCCGGTGCGCACCTACGTTGCCGTCTCCGTCAACAAGCATGGACAGCGGGGACCGATGACGCCTCGCAAGCTCGTCCCGCTCGTTCCCGCGCCGCCGCCGCCGCCGGCGCCGCCGACGGTGACGTACGACGAGACGACCATCACGGTCACGTGGCAGGCGCCGAACGGCATCGCGCGAATGCGGGAACCGGCGAGCGGCGATATTCTTCCGTCCAGACTGGTTGGGTACGTCGAGCCCTCGATCGGATACAACGTCTACGACGTGCCGCCCGCGACATCGGCGGCAGCGCCCGGCGAAAGCCCGACGACGATGGCGCCCGCCAAGCCGGCCGAGACGCGCTTGACCTCGTCGCCGACCGCCGGGCCGACCTACGACGACAAGCGCATGTCCTGGGGGACCGCGCGCTGCTACGCGGTGCGGACGGTCGAGAGGATTGGCGAGCTGTCGATCGAGAGCGCCGAAGCGCCGTCGGTGTGCACCACGCTGGTCGACACCTTTCCGCCGGCTGCGCCCCAAGGTCTCCAGTCGGTCGCCACCGCGGGCGCCGTCAGCTTGATCTGGCAGGCCAACGGCGAGAAGGATCTCGCCGGCTACATCGTGCTGCGCGGCACGACGCGTGACACGCTCGCGCCCATCACGCCCGCGCCTATCCAGGAAACGGCGTTCAAGGACGAGGTGGCGTCGGGGTCGCACTTCTTCTACGCCGTCAAGGCGGTCGACAAGGCCGGCAATCTGAGCGGACCGTCGAATACGGAAGAAGCGACGGCCCGGTAATGACGTTAATGATTTAGAATCGCCGTCATGGATCATATTTATCGGGTGAGCAAGCAAAGCGAGACGTTCTACGCCATCGCGCGCGGCGGCGAGCTGCGGCGCGCCGTGCTGACGGGCGACGACATCTTTGCCGGCTATACGCCAGGCGCCGTCATTCCCGGCGGCTTGCAGGCGATCAAGGTGCTGGCGCCGGTGTTGCCGTCCAAGATCGTCTGCGTCGGAACGAATTACAGGGAGCACGCGCTCGAAACCGGCAAAGCGCTTCCGGCCGAGCCGCTCATCTTCATCAAGCCGCGGACCGCGGTCGTCGGGCCGGGCGACGCGATCCGGCTGCCGCCGGGCGTGGGCCGCGTCGATCATGAAGCGGAGGTCGGTGTCGTCATCGGGCGCCGCGCGCACCGCGTGCCGCGCGCGAAGGCGTGGGACTATATTCTGGGGCTGACGTGCGTCAACGACGTGACGGCGCGCGACCTGCAGAAGAAGGAATCGCAATTCACGCGGTGCAAGGGCTTCGACACCTTCGCGCCGATCGGGCCGTGCATCGCGACCGGCCTGACCGGCGACCCGCGCGCCGTCGAGGGGTGGGTCAACGCCGAGCGGCGTCAGTCGTCGACGACCGGTCGCCTCATCTTTCCGATCGACCAGCTCGTGGAATTCGTGACCTTCGTCATGACCCTCGAGCCGGGCGACATCATCGCGACCGGCACGCCGGCAGGCATCGGCCCGATCGTGGCTGGCGACACGGTCACGATCAAGGTCGAAGGCGTGGGGGAGCTCACGAACCCGGTTCAGGAAGAGAAGTAGAGCGCGGCGGCCGCGGCCGAACCGTCGATTGAACGGAAGGTCGCTGAAGAAAGATGACACCATGAAAATCTTCGTCGATACCGGCAGCATCAAGGACATCCAGACCATCGCGGACCTCGGCATCCTCGACGGGGTCACCACCAATCCGTCGCTCCTCGCCAAGGAGACGGGCGACTACCGCCAGAACCTCAAGAAGATCTGCGACATCGTCAAAGGTCCGGTGAGCGGCGAGGTCACCGCCACCGATTTCGCCGGCATGCTGCGCGAAGGGCACGACATCGCCAAGATCGATCAGCACATGGTGGTGAAAGTGCCGCTGACGCGCGACGGCATCAAGGCCTGCAAGGCGCTGTCGGGCGAAGGCATCCCCGTCAACGTGACGCTCTGTTTTTCGCCGGCGCAGGCGTTGCTCGCGGCCAAGGCCGGCGCGAGCTACATCAGTCCGTTCGTCGGGCGCCTCGACGACATCGGGACCAACGGCATGGAGCTCGTGCGCGACATCGTCCTCATCTACGACAACTATGATTTCAAGACCGAGGTGCTGGTGGCCAGTTGCCGCGGTCCGATGCACGTCGTCGAAGCCGCGCGGCTGGGCGCCGACATCGCCACGTGCCCGCCGGCGGTGATCGACGCACTCTACAACCATCCGCTCACCACGAACGGCCTCGAGAAATTCCTGAAGGACTGGGAAAAAATGCAGGCGGTGAAAGCCTGAAGCCCGACGAGATGCTCGCGGACCTCGAGCGGCGCGCCGAGCTCGGCGGCGGCCAGGAGCGGCTCGACAAACAGCGCGCCGGCGGCCGACTGACCGCGCGTGAGCGGATCGACCTGCTGTTCGACACCGGCACCTTCGAAGAAGTCGACAAGCTCGTCACGCATCGCTGCCGCGACTTCGGCATGGCCGATCAGATTGTCCCCGGCGACGGCGTCGTGGCCGGCCACGGCCTCGTCGACGGCCGTCAGGTGTTTGCCTTCGCGCAGGACTTCACGGTCGTCGGCGGATCGCTGTCGGAGACCAACGCCGCCAAGATCGTGAAGATCATGGATTTGGCCGTGAAGCTCGGATCGCCGGTCGTCGGCCTGAACGATTCGGGCGGCGCGCGGATTCAGGAAGGAGTCCTCTCGCTCGGCGGCTACGCCGACATCTTCCTGCGCAACACGCTCGCCTCGGGTGTCGTGCCGCAGATTTCCGCGATCATGGGGCCGTGCGCGGGCGGCGCGGTCTATTCGCCGGCCATCACCGATTTCACGATCATGGTCAAGGATACGAGCTACATGTTCCTGACCGGTCCCGACGTGCTGAAGACCGTCACGCACGAGACTGTAAGTAAAGAAGAGCTCGGTGGTGCCATGACCCACAACGCGACGAGCGGCGTCGCGCACTTTGCCGTCGAGGACGATCGCGAGTGCCTCGCGCTCATCCGCGATCTCCTGTCCTTCATGCCGAGCAACAACCTGGACGATGCGCCGCGATCGGCCACGACCGATTCGGCAGACCGCGAGGATGAGTCGCTGGACCGCCTGGTGCCCGCCTCGCCCAACCAGCCGTACGACATGCTGGATCTCATCCACACGATTGCCGACGAGGGCTATTTTCTCGAAGTGCATCAGCACTACGCGAAGAACATCATCGTCGGCTTCGCGCGTCTCGACGGGCGGCCGGTCGGCGTCGTCGCGAATCAGCCGGCGGTGCTGGCGGGCACACTCGACATCGACGCGTCGGTGAAGGCGGCGCGCTTTGTCCGGTTCTGCGACGCGTTCAACATTCCGCTGGTGACGTTCGAGGACGTGCCCGGCTTTCTGCCCGGCACGGTGCAGGAGTACGGCGGCATCATCCGGCACGGCGCCAAGCTGCTGTTCGCGTATGCCGAAGCGACCGTGCCGAAGGTCACCGTGATCACGCGCAAGGCGTACGGCGGCGCGTATTGCGTCATGGCGAGCAAACACATTCGCACCGACCTGAACTTCGCGTGGCCGACGGCCGAGATCGCCGTGATGGGGCCGGAAGGCGCCGTCAACATCCTGTACAAGCGCGAGCTCGACGCCGCCGCCGATCCGGTGCGCGCGCGCGCCGAGAAGATCGAGGAGTTTCGCGAGAAATTCGCCAATCCCTACATCGCCGCCGGCCGAGGCTTCGTGGACGAAGTGATCCGTCCGCGCGAGACGCGGCGCAAGCTCATCACGGCGCTGCGGAGTCTCGAGAACAAGCGGGACAAGAATCCGCCGAAGAAGCACGGAAACATCCCGCTGTGACACCCGCGAGAACGTAACGAATGCTGACGCGATGGTTGGCTGGACTTGGTGCGGCGCTGGCTGTTGCAGGAGCTGCGGTTGTTGTTGAAACCCAAAGCCCAAGGCCATTCGCGATCGACGAAGCCACCATCGCGCAAATTGAAACGGCGCTGCGCGCGCGCACGCTGACCTGCCACGCGCTCGTTGCGCAGTATCTGGCGCGCATCGACGCGTACGACAAGCAACACGCCGCGCTGAACGCCATCGTCCTCGTCAACCCCGACGCGCTGAGGGCCGCCGACGATCTCGATCGCCGGCTGGCGCAGTCGGGGCCGGCCGGCCCCCTGCACTGCGTGCCGGTTCTCGTCAAAGACAATTACGAAACGATCGACGTGCCGACGACGGCGGGGTCGCTGGCGCTGAAGGACATGATGACGGGCAAGGACGCCTTCGTCGTCAAGCGCCTGCGCGAGGCCGGCGCCGTCGTGATCGCGAAGACGAACATGGCGGAGTTCGCGTTCAGCCCGGTCGAGACGGTCAACTCGATTCTGCCCGGCTACACGCGCAACCCCTATGACACCGCTCGCGTCACCGCCGGATCGAGCGGCGGGTCGGCGGCGGGAACGGCCGCGAACTTCGGCGCGTTCGCCACGGCCAGCGACACCGGCGATTCGATTCGCGGCCCCGCGGCGCATCAGGCGCTGGTCGGTCTGCGATCCACGATGGGCCTGATCAGCCGCGGAGGCGTCGTGCCGCTGAGCCTCGCGGCGGACATCACCGGCGCGCTCACGAGAACGGTCGCGGACACGGCCGCCGTGCTCCAGGTGATCGCCGGAGAGGATCCCGCGGATCCCGCGACGGCCGACGGTCGCGGCCACGTGGACGCCGACTATGCCGCGGCGCTCGACGCCGGCGGCCTGCGCGGCGCGCGGCTCGGCGTGCTGCATCAGGCCTACGACACGCCGACGACCGACGCCGAGGTGCTCGGCGTGTTTCGGTCCGCGCTCGACGAACTGCGTCACGCGGGCGCCGAGGTGATCGACCCGGTCGCCGTCGACGGGCTCGACGCGATGCGGCGCGGCGGCGGCGGCTGCAATCAGTTCAAGTACGATCTGAACCGGTACCTCGCCGGTCTCGGCGACAAGGCGCCGAGACACTCGCTCGACGAGATCATCAAATCGCGCCGCTTCCATCCGTCGATTCAGGCGCGGCTCGAAAGCGCGCAGGCATCAGACGATGTGCCCGGCGAGACGCCGGGCTGCAAGAGCCGCGACGAGTTCCGCGTCCGTCTCCGCGAGGCGGTGCTGAAGGTGATGGACGACAACCGTCTGGATGCGCTGGTGTATCCGACGTGGAGCAATCCGCCGCGCCTGATCGGCGATCTCAACACGCCGGCCGGCGACAACAACCAGCTGTTCTCGCCGAGCACCGGGTTCCCGGCGATCACCGTGCCCATGGGCTACACGCGCGCCGGCACGCTGCCCGCCGGCCTGCAGTTCTTCGGCCGGGCGTGGAGCGAAGCGACGCTCATCCGTCTCGCGTACGGGTACGAGCAGGCCACCCACCATCGCCACCCGCCGGCTTCGACGCCGCCGCTGCGATAAAGCCGATAAAATGGTCCAAGGACCGACACCGTCACCATTTCATGAAGAAGATCCTGATCGCCAATCGCGGCGAGATTGCGGTGCGCATCAGCCGTGCGTGCCGGGAGATGGGTATCTCTCCCGTCGCCGTGTACTCGGAATGCGATCGCGCGGCCTTGCACGTGCGCTATGCCGACGAGGCGTATGCGATCGGACCGAGCGCGCCGCGCGATAGCTATCTGCGGATCGATCGCCTTCTCGACGCCGCCCGCGCCGCCGGCGCCGACGCCGTGCATCCGGGATACGGATTCCTCGCCGAGAACGCCGATTTCGCGGCCGCCTGCCGCGATGCGGGCCTGACCTTCATCGGTCCGACGCCCGAAGCGATCGCGCTGATGGGCAGCAAAACCGCCGCGCGCGCGGCGGCGATCAAGGCCGGCGTTCCGGTCGTGCCCGGCACCGAGGATCCGCTGGCGGCCGACCTGGCGGACGATGAGATCGCGCGGGCCGCGGCGCGCATCGGCTATCCGCTACTCGTCAAAGCGGTCGCTGGCGGCGGCGGCAAGGGCATGCGCACGGTGACCGCTCCCGCGGACCTTGCCGGCGCGGTGCGCGCCGCGCGATCGGAAGCGGGCAGCGCCTTCGGCGACGCGGCCGTGTATTTCGAGCGCCGGCTCACGCGGCCGCGCCACATCGAGGTGCAGCTGCTCGGCGACCAGCACGGCACGGTCGTTCCCTTTGTCGAGCGCGAATGCTCGATTCAGCGCCGCCACCAGAAAGTCGTCGAGGAAACGCCGTCGCTCGCCGTGTCGCCGGCGCTGCGCGCGGCGATGACGAGCTCGGCGGCCGCCGTCGCGCGCGCGGTCGGCTACACCAGCGCCGGCACCATCGAGTTCCTGCTCGACGAGGACGGCCGCTTCTATTTCCTCGAGATGAACACGCGGCTGCAGGTCGAGCATGCGGTCACGGAAATGGTGACCGGCCTCGATCTGGTGCGCTGGCAGATCGCCATCGCGCGCGGCGAGCGCCTCGATGTCGATCCCGCCTCGGCACTGACGCCCACCGGCCATGCGATCGAATGCCGCATTTACGCGGAGGATCCGGACAACAACTTCCTGCCGTCGCCGGGCCGCATCCTGCAGCTCCGCGCGCCGGCTGGCCCTGGCATCCGCGATGACAGCGGCGCCACCGCCGGGCTCGACGTGCCGATCTTCTACGACCCGATGATCTCGAAACTCATCGCGTGGGCCGAGGATCGTCCTCGCGCCGTCGTGCGTATGCGGCGCGCGCTCGGCGAGTACCTCGTGGCCGGCATCAAGACGACGGTGCCGTTTTTCACGTGGCTCTTCGCGCAGCCGGAGTTCATCGAGGGGCGGTTCCACACCGCGTATCTTGACGAGGTCCTGAAGGCGCGCAACGGGCGGCCGTTTGTCGAGCCCTCCGCCGACGTCGAGGACGTCGCCGCGATCGCCGCGGCGCTGCACGCCGCGCTGTCGCCGCG
>OCZT010003712.1_pt1 | contig 15569 bp, 6 predicted proteins | sample 1539031 | NCBI WGS metagenome assembly OCZT01 (sample SAMEA3539308, study PRJEB22396) | soil metagenome | biome: tundra; feature: field; material: soil | place: USA | collected 2010-05 | depth 0.15 m | reverse complement strand
TCAGGGACCAGAGCTGCGGCCGACGATTGCGATGACGGATGATGGATGCGGTATGCCACCATCGGTTCTGCAAATGGCACTGCAGTTTGGGGGTAGCACAAGGTTCAATTGCCGGGCAGGCTCCGGCCGCTATGGTATGGGCCTGCCCTGCGGCGCATTGAGTCAAGCCCGGCGGGTTGACTTGTACAGTTGGCAGAGTCCATCGAACGTTTGGTGGACATACCTCGACGCGACAGCGATCACCAACGGCACTCTTCTCGAAGTCCCGAGACCGAAACTCCTCGGACGTCGCGCCCCATTTCAAACGGAGACAACCAGCGGGACGGTCGTTGTGTTGTCTGACTGTGATCGCCTCGACCTTGGCCCTCACGCTGCAACTAACACGGCTCTGAAGCAGGGTCTCGGGCGCATTTTCCGTCGGGCGATTTCTCGGGGCACCATTTTGACGATAAACGGGGAAACGGTTCCGCCGACCGATCCTCTTCTCCTAGGTGAAGGACCAAGTCCCGTTCGCGGCCAACTCTATGGTCAGGTCATGGAATTCCCGCTTAGGTCACCGGGCGGCGAAGTTTCAGTGGTGAGAGTACGCTTCTCGGAATTGCCCGTTGAGAAGCTGTACGCGCTGTCTAACAATGAAAAGGCCAGCCAGGGGATCTCTAAGGGCGCTGGCGTTTCGGTTGTAAGGGCAGGACGCGAGGTCGATTATGGTTGGTTCTTCATGGGGTCAAAGCGAAAGGAGAACTATGACGATTGGTGGCGCTGCGAAGTTGAGTTTGAGCCCCTTCTCGACGAATTGTTCGGTCTGACCCACACCAAGCAGCGAGTGAACCCTAGCCAACTGCTCACGGCTGTGCTGTCCCCCCACCTCGAAACCGTTGCGAGGACGCTGAATCGACGCGTCCGGCAGGCCTTTCAGCAGATTGCATCGCGCCGCAATTTCTCACCAGCCAGTCGCCTTGCTGAGAGCCGTGACGCCCTTCTGGAGCCACCGCCATCAACTAGACGGTCCAGACGAGCGGGCCCATTTCAAGAGGACGGAGAACAGACTCCGTCATCACCCATTACCGGATTGCATTATCGCGTCTCTCGGCTGGGCCTCCCGGATGGGACGCTGTTCGAGCCTGAACTCATTGGTAAGACACTGACAATGAACCTGAATACAGACCATGCCTTTTACGAACAACTGCTACTGCCTCTCCTTGGAAACCGCTCCATTCGCTCATCCGAGGCGCTCGCCCCCGTAGAAGTTCTGCTCCTGGCATTCTGCAGAGCTGAGATCGGCTTGCAGAAGAAGGCCGACAAGGAGGTCGCCAAACACATTCGAAAGCGCTGGGGAGACGCGCTGACGGCCTATAGTGGCTAAGCGAGGATAGTATTGAACAAACAGACAGCAATCCACATGACTCCGACGCTGGCGCCGCGATCATTGCACGAGTTTCATCGGTATGTGCGCTGTTTCGCCGACATGCTCGCTTCCGCACCTGAGACGGACGCCGGCGTTTCGCGGGCAGTCTCCTCGTTCCGTGCTGAATTTCGGCACCTGAACTCCTGTCCGTCCAATGAGACATTGAGTCTGCTGCTGAGTCTCCACGTCGTCGCGGATCTCGTCGCGCAGGGTTGGTCTCTCTATACCACCGACTCGACCGTCACGCTCGCCTACGGTGCAACACACGAGGACTCAGGTGCTCGGTCGAAGGAGGCAGTTCGGAAGAGCCATCTCGTCGAGCGTGATTCGCAACTGCGAGAACCAGCGGTCGCTGAGTTCATTCGGGGCATGGAGAAGCGGAGACTCACATCAAAAGGATGGCACTCCATCCACTCCTTGATGCGGGACGGGAAAGACTTGGCTGACCGACTGAGACGCGCCACCGAGATTTCTGACGTGCAGGAGCGAGTCGAGCAACTCGGCCGCACAATCGCTCCCTACCTACAGTTCGTGGAAGCTGGCGGTGTCTGTGAGCAGACAGGTCTGGTACTGTCGGACATTTGGAGGTATTTTCGGCACACGTGGACGACAGCTTATCGGAGCGTGCCCGGCCGTTCGATCATGATTCTCGTTCGTGACTCGGCCGCACCCAATCACCCTGTAATCGGTATTGCCGCCCTTGGGAGCGCCGTTGTTCAACAAAGCGTCCGCGATCAGTGGATCGGTTGGGATTCAAATGGTGGCGTCACGACAATCCTCTCGAAGCCAACACCACGAACTGCCGCTTGGCTCTGGGCAGAACTGCGACAGCGCATCCAGGCTGTCTTTGTCAAAGATCTCGTTGAATCTGGAGTCATCGTTCGCAAGGAACTCGTGCAGCCGACGGTGGCTACTGTCGCTCGTCTGCGAAAAGAAGGCCAACGAGCAATCGAGCAGCACAGACAACATCCGCAAAAAGGCCTCCATAAAAGCAATTCCAAAGCTGGCAGCCTCTCGAACGCCGAGTGGCAGCGGCGAGCACGGTCGCATCTATTCCGCGCCAAAAGGTGCAGGGTATTAGCGACTCTTCTCGGTATTCACCTGATCTTCACGGAGCATCTGTCCGACGTAAGCAGGGGCGCTTTGGCTGAAGCATTCAACTCCAGCAAGTTGCAGGGTGCCGTCGGCCAACTTCTCCGACTCGTGAAAGCAGAGCGGGTGGGAATCTGCATGATGGATATCACCGTGTGCGGTGCGCTCGCACCCTACAACACGCTTCTCGGTGGCAAACTCGTGTCGTCAGTTCTTTGCAGCCCGGAGGTAACTCAGTACTACGCAAAGCGCTATGGACAACAACAGAGTTTGATCGCGTCCAGCATGAGTGGCACAGCGGTGGTCCGGAAGCCGAGTCTTGTGCTCCTGGGCACGACAAGCTTGTACGGAATTGGGGCCAGTCAATATAACCGCATTCGGATCGCTGCTGAGCAGGTCGGCGGCCGGGCAGGGACCAAGATTGAGTACAAGGAACTCGGCCGCAGCGTCGGCTACGGGTCGTTCCATTTCAGCAACGAGACCGTGGCGATCATTGGTACGCTACTTGCGCGGACTAAAGACGGTCGCAAGGTGAACAGCATATTCGGCGAGGGTGTCAACCCCTTGATGAGGAAGATAAGAGAGGGACTAGACCTGATCGGTCTTCCCAGCGATCAACTCTTGCTTCACGGCAACCGAAGGATTGTATATGGTGTGAGCCTCGCAGAGAACTTCCGGGAGGTGCTCCTCGGCGTGCAGCGCCGTCCCAAGTTCTTGCTGAGTCAAGACCAACCGCAACGCGGGACTGCCCAAATCGCAGCCTTCTGGCAGCGCCGCTGGCTTGACGCCAGAATCCCTCGTCCGGGAATCCTGGAGACGGTGGCAAAGAACACGTTGGAATACCCCATACAACACGGCGCTCAAGTAGTGCTGCCCTCTAGCAACGATGCCCCAAGCTTGTTTCACGAAGACACAACTTAGCCGAATCGCGTGGTGATGCAGACCAGGGGCGGCCCTTCAGCATCTGTCGCTGCTGGAGGAGTCGGACGTTGAGCATCCTGGCTGGGAAATTGGTGGCCGCCCGCCGGACTTCGGCAGTCTGCCATGGTCAACTGCCGGCGAGGGGCGCTTAGCTGATCCTGAAGACCTCGGAATGCGTGGTGATGTAGATCAGGGGCAGCCCTTCAGTATCTCCTGGTTGCTGGAGGAGTCGGACGTTTAGCATCCTGGCTGGCACGTCGCTCGCCACACCGCTGGCCGACGGGTCTCCGGTAGTCGTGAGCGTCAACACCACCGGCGAAAGTCGCGGAAGCCACGCGGACGTGACAATCACCGCATCCCAACTCCGGGGGCCCCGCTTTGATCCCACCGTCACTTCTATGTCGCCGAACTCATCGGCAATGCCGCTGCTCCTTCTCCACGTTGGCAGAATCGCCCAATACTCCTTGCAGAGGTGTCTCACGTCACAGAAGCAGCACTGCTCTGGATCAGGTCGCGCCGGTGGGGGTGTCTCACTACCCGCCCTGGCAGCGGCCGAGATCCGGCCTCGAAGCTCATCGCGAAAAGCAGCAAGCGCTTCTGGCCCCGGTGGTGCCAGGTCAAACCGGCGGTCAGCATACGAGAGGACAAGCTTTTCGACCGGGATTCCGGCAGGATTTCGCACCTTGTCGTCTATCCAGAGCAACGCATAAGAGCGCAGTTGCTCGTGATGCTTCTCATCGGGATTCCCCGACTTGAACTCCCAAATCGAGCATTTGCCATCTCCAACCTGTAGCATGTCAACTATTCCGACCCAGCTAAGATGTTCCGAATGCAACCTGAGTTCAGAATAGGAACCGTCCCCAAGAGGCGCTTGCGCGTTGCGCCCATTTCCTGGCTGACGCGACGAATGTCGAGGTGCAAGGTCAACATGTAGCAAGTGGCTCTGGACCTGCTGCCGCATGATGGGAACCTCTCGCACGAGTGCCGCACCGAGTTGTTCTTGAACGCGCGCCATTCGAGGGTTCGTACGATGCCGCCCGACAACTTGTTCGATCACTCTATGCAAGACCTTAGTGAAGCCTCCGACATCGCGCAGGACCTCGACGGCTGCGCTATCGCGAATACTGTGACAGCCGCCTTCCGATAAGGCCGCGGCGATCCTCTTCACGGCTTCATGTATTACCTGCCCTTCGAGAGCTTTCACGCTCAGCAACGGAGGATAGCCGGTGCCATCCCAGACTGTGGGGTATTCGGCTGCGCCTAACGCCCAGCGCCTTGGACACGATTCGATCTCCCGAAGCACACTGAAACTCCACATACTCGGCAGACCTGGCCACGCGCGGGGCTCGGAAACGGCAAGAGGGTCACTGGGGTGCATTGCTTCTTCCTCTAGTCACCTATGACGCCCAGAACCTTCAGAATCTTTGCCGACGCACGTGGCAGATTTCGGCGAACGAGCAACTCGTCAATCAGCAACACCGGCATCGAGGAATACTCCTGCACTTCTTCGAGACCTGGTTGTGACGGAACATCCCGACAGAGGGGGCGAGCGAGATCAATGATCAATTGCCTGCCCCCGCTAGCTGCAAGTATGGGCACGGTCACTTCTCCGAGGCCAGGAATCGAACAGGCCACAGCGCGTTGCACTGTGACGGCTTTATCGTTGGACCTCGACAAGTCATAGAAGAGGATATCCAAGGATTGCTTAACCCGCTCGAGTGGCAGGATCATTGGCTCTCCGTTCAGCACGTGACGCAATAGCGCAGCACCAACGTGACGATCAAGGAGATCGTGTTCGAACTTATTTTTGTAGCTCCTGAGACAGCGATAGCACGAGCGGTCGCAGGACTCCGGACAGCTTTCAAGAACGGCGATTGCACGCTCGAAGAGTGACCGGCCCAACTTCCCTGCCTGTTTAGCGAAGCCTGCGCCGCCAGGCAACGTGTCATACAGGTAGATCTCCGCTTCAATGCCGCGTTGTCCGCTCTGGGTGAGTGCTGGCCGAAACTCCGCCTGCAGTTCCTGCGATTCGAGTTCCAACAGTTCACATGCCGCCTTCGCGATGGCCTCGCTGACGGTGCGCAGCGCCACCTCGGTTGCGAGAATTCCAGGGTAGAGCGCGTGTGGCGGCGTGACCGTTACCGACACGAGGAGAACATCCGTAATGAAATCGGTGCCAAGCACGATCCCAGTGCTCGTAGCATTTCCAGGACACGTCGCGTCATTCCCACTAGGGTATGGCTTGGGGTGCGGTGCGAACACCGCATGATTCGGCGCCGCGCTCGGCTCGATGACTCCGCACTTCGTGCAGTAATGGTAGCCTTCTTCACGTGGCCCTCGATTCGTGACGAGAAGGTGGTTCTTGAGGTGATAGTGTCTGAGTTGGGATGTCACGGTCACCCATTTCGATGGATCTGACGGGCTGGGAGCCATGAGCTTGGCGCGCGTCGCGTAGCTTCGCTCGGCAGGTTCATCGCTCGACGTGCGCTCGGCGATGAAGACTGGATGAGCGAACCCCGGCGGCCGAAGCCAATACCGGGCCTCTCCCAGGGTGGCCTGTCGTCCGCAGGCCGGACAATCAAGTCGCTCTCCTTTACTACCTTCGCCTAGCAATTGGGTGCGCGCATAGTGGCACACGCTGCATTCATAGTAAAGTCGCCGATTCTGCCACGCTCCGAAGAGGTCGCTCCGCATTGGCGAATAGATGGCACCAGAAACAAACAGCTTTCCCGAAACCCACACTTCCTTGCCAGGTGCGTACTGGCTGAGCGCAAGCGCCAAACCCTGCGACGGCGTGAACCGGAACACGGTCTTGTACGGTGTGGACTTATCAATGTCAAATATGAAGAACGTGGCCACGTCGGTCGGGAAGGCGTAGCGCGGCAGCACTCCTTTGTATAACAACCTGTCAAGCAAATACGCCGAACTTGGTGTGCGGTCGTATCGCACTGTGTCGCCGTCGTTGGGAACCTCAACACTCACATCCTCGGGATCATCGGTCGCGCTGTCGGGTGGCGGCGTTGTCGGAAGAGGCGATCTGTTGGTTGGTTTAGGCATTGCCGAGTGCCTCGTCAAGTGTTTTCACGGTCTCATCCACAAGGGTGGACAACAGCCTGTTCGCATCCGCGGCGTTGAGTTCCTGCGGTATCCATGCTCGGACCTCGGAGCCCAACGACGTCGTGTTCTCGCGAAGCCACGACTCGAAGTCCTTACGGTTCAGCGCGGAATCGTCTTTCATGAACTCCGCAACCGTTCCCAGCACCGAAAACAGTGTAGCCTGTTCCGCCCGCGGAACTCCCGGCAGACGGTTCTGGTGATAGCGCTGCAAAAGGTACGCTGTGACATGTCTACGGATGATCTCGTAGTTGTCCATCGCCAATGTCGGATCGGAAACGTCCCCACGGATCATCTCATCTGGAAAAGAGAAGTAGTGCTCATCGTGGCTATCAGCGCTTCCGAACGCTATCACCGTCGCGACAGCGTTCCCTCGACGTCCAGCACGACCAGCTCGCTGCTGGTAGTTGGCACGGGCCGGTGGCATATTGCGCAACGCCACCCCCGACAGGGAACCGATATCGATGCCCACCTCCATCGTCGTCGTACAAGATAGGACGTCAATCGCAGGCCGGTCACGCCCATTTCCATCAGGTCCAAGGTCGACGTCTTGAAAGAGCAATTCGTGTTCCTCGGTCTTCGAGAATACTTCACTGGCTTGGGCTGAACTCAACTGCGCAGTGTGTTCCGCCGCAAGAATCGACACTGGAGCCTTCGAAGGGTCGCGAAGTGCGTCGACAGTCGGCTGACGATAGTAGCCCTTCCGTGCGCGAAAGACAGGATCAGCATCGGGATCTAACAGGGCGGCGGATGGTCGCCCGCAATTGAGGCATTTCGTCGACCCTGGAAAGGGTCGCTGCGTGGTGCGGCAGGACTGACAGTACGCCCACGTCCCCCCGACCGCCAACGAAATCTGTCCGCCACGCAGCCGGTACTTGCCGCCGAGTTGTTCGGTAAAGGTCGACAAAAGCGTGGGGAGCCACTGCCCATCGAAGATCTTGACTTCTGGCTTTGAGAGGAAGTTTTTCAGAGTCTCGAAGCGTCCGGTACCGTGAGGCTGGACGTCCCGTTGCCACCAGTCTGGCGGCATTCTGTCAAGCCAGAATCCCTGCCGGTGCCACGCGCGCAACCAAGCGCGTGCGAGTGCAAGTTTCTGGTCCCGAGTTTCCGCGACGTTCGGAATGGATGGTAGCGTACTGAGTTTCTCGGTATGCATAGCCGTTTCGGTAATTGACGCTAGTGCGAGTGACTCCAGGCCATAGTAAGGATCAGTAACGCATTCCAAGATCGGGCGAAGAAGGGATACAGGCGCGTTGCTACTTCGCGCGGCAATGAGTAGTGTGAGGACTCGGATCGGGTCGTCGAGTGCGCCGGTCGCCACCTGGGTCGCGACATCAGTCTCTATGGAAAATGTTTCACCCGGCAAGAGTTCAGGGCGCACTCGGACGTTCATTACCTTGCTTGCAAGGACAACGGCAAGAATCGCATCTTCCAGCGAGGCTAGTGGTTGGACGTTTGGAAACTGTGCGAGCTTGGCAAAGCCCCACACCAACAGGGTGCGAATCACATCCCTCGCTGAGTACGATTGGAGGTTTGGTGCTAGGCGGGCCGCAGTCTGTCTTGAGTCGGAAAACAGTAAGACCTTGCGTCCGCGCAGCGGTGCCAGCTTGGTTGGCGGTTGGGGACCAGGCGGTTGTATCTGAATCTGCTTCGTGATCAACGCCTGAAACGGTTGATCTCCTTTTGTCAGATGGTCTTGGACTGATGTACGTCCGAATCCGGCCAGGCTCCCACACACACCGCAGGGGCGGAATTCACCGAGTTGCCCGGCTGGCCGACCTGTTGTGTCAGAACCAGACTGCGCCACAACTCGGTCTTTTCTAATGAAGACCTGGCGAAAACGCGGGCTCAGGTTCGGCGGATTAATGCGGCCGGTAATGAGATCGAAGTCAATCGGCTCCACGTCAGTGCCGGTGGGTGCCTCAAGCAGGAGATCAATGGGTTCCAGTTCCGAAATCAGCCCCTCCTCGCTTCTGAATGCCCCACCTGACTCTGACCACATGAAATCTGGACTCGCGACATTATCCGTGTAGCCTCTGGCGTAGGCCGCACCACAGTTTCTGCACGTGTAGAGTTCCAGCACACGGGCACCACAGTCGCACGTCTCTCGGGGTTGACTGAACAACTTGCCAGTCGGCCCACCTCGGGTATTCTCCTCCAAGGCCGGGCACTGTGGGTCGAGACAAATCCATAACCCGGGAAGGCCTCGATGAAACGAATGAACGCGGCATGGCAATAAGCCCGGTTCCGACGGCGTTCGTTTGGCAAGGGTGCCAAGACTAAGAAGGGCAGTGACGGCCTGTGCCGACGCTGCAGAGTCGACGCCTGGGAAGAGACGCTGGCCGAGCGTGTCCACGGGTAGTGCTTCCTTCATCGTCAGATTAACGAGTTCACTCATCGGAGGAAAGCCTTCGAGCGCCGCGTACAGGGCCGCGCCCAGAGTCACCGCCTCGACCATCCGGTAATCGAGGAACGGTTTGATGAGAGCCAGCCGTTGTTTTTCATCCTCTGCTGCATAGAACTTTGAGAGATCCAAATTGCCGAGGACGTCGGCGTCCTGCAGACTACCCGGACCGGGGTTCGGGCGCGGTTCAAGTTGCCCCTTGATCACCGCGAAATCGGCAGGTTCTTTTCCCGTAAGTTGCGCTGCGAACCGTCCCGCGTACGTCGCGTCTTTGAAGCTTGCGCTCGTGCAGATCACTTGGAGCCTGTCGGGTGTGATCTCCAGCCGTTGCCGAAGTCGGCGAATCAATAACGCAACCTCAGCCCCTGCCGCACCACGATATAGGTGCGCTTCATCGATGACCAGCAGCAGCGTGTTGTGAGGGTTACTGTGCAGCCACTCTCGCGTCTTGTCGAAGACCGGACGCTCCAATGGCCGCATCAGCATGTACTCTAGCATCGAGTAGTTCGTCACCAACACGTCGGGCGGCGCTTGGTGTACCTCGTGCCGCGTGAACAGTTCCGGATCGTCAGGGAGTGTGACACACCGTTTGAAAGTGTTGGACTTCTCGTCGTACCATCGGCTCCCCTTGACGCCGTACCATCTCGCAAGGTCGGGTTTTCCTGGCCATTTGCCACGATTCTTTAGGGCAGTGACGAGGTCCCTTGCCTGCTGTTGGTCTTGCGACGGTGGCTGCGCAGCTTTCTCCAAGTAAGAGATGTAGTAGTCACCGATCGGCTTGAGCCGTTGCTGGTCTTTCTTGGGATCGCGGACGCCTGGATAGAGTGTGCGGCTTGTGTACCGCGCAAACCGTGCGGGTCGACCTGCCCATTGCTTGAACTGCGCCGCAACTCGTGAGTCGCCAAACAACAGACGCAACCGTCCGAGTTGGTCGTTCACAAGGGCATTCATGGGATATAGAATGATCGCCCGGACACCGGCGAGCGTTCGAAAGCTCGCGGGCGTGGCCTTCGCTTCCATGGCAAGTCGTCCCAGGATTGGGAGCAGGAAGGACTCGGTTTTTCCTGAACCCGTACCGGTCATTACTACCGCACTTCGCCGATCAACGAGAACGGTCTGAATGGCTTGTGCCTGGTGATCGTACGGCGGATCGTAGACCAGCCGTGGGGCGCCGGCAACTTTCGAAAATATCTCCTTCACAGCCGGATCGAGACCCGCGATCTTCGCGAAGCTGGCACCCTCTCGGTACCGCGGTGTTGTTTCAAGGTACGGCCGTTGGCTGATCACGCCGGGCCGATCTAGCAACTCGCGACGAAGCTTAACGAGAACCGGGTGACTCACGTGGTATGTTGCTTCAATGTAGTCCCGCAGGGAACGGTGGAGTTCCGCGATTGTCTCTCCAATACTCACTGCCATGCTCAGGCCCTCCCGTGTTCCTCGACAGCTACTACCGACATCCACAAGGATTGAACCAAGAATTGGCGCACGAACCCAAGATCCGATGGCGCAATGAGGTAGGAGAACAGCGAGCCGCGCACGTCAATCGGGGTGGCCACGACATCGAGTTGACGTTTGGCCCAGCGCGGTAGCGGCGAAAAGAAGCGCAACCGGACGCTGCGGTCGTTCTTGCACTCGCTCACTTCAGCGATCTGGGGCGTTCCGTTAACCGCATCGAGCGCGGCCTGAAGTCTCCAAGCTTCATCACATCCCCGCCATCCCCTGTTCTCCAAGGGGAGATCGACCAGGGATGCGAGCCGACCCGCAGAAAGCTTCGCGAAGGACCAAAGTGGCGCGCCGTAGCGCTGTTCTCGACGTGCGACGAAACATCCTGTAGCAGATCCTGGCGTCTTCCAGCGCCCCTTGTAGTACCGAACGGATTCCGAAGGATCTAGGATGGTCATGCCAGCAGGCTCCGCGAGGCGGTCAGTGCCCTGGAGCATGGAGACATAGCGATCCAATACCTGCTTTGGCTCGGCGCTCTTGGGGCCCTGGAGCCATACTTTGTGGGGCAGTTCGAAATAGCCTGCTGCCTTGAGCAGTGATGGTGCCTGTGGAGCACTGTCAGCCGGTAATGCCCGAACGTGACCTCGGTATTCCACCTTCTCAACCAGTTCCCGAGGCAGCCATTCAACCGACTCAGGGGCGACGCCTAGGAGCAATATCCTTCCGCTCGGAAGGAGGACGAAGCTCGGCGGCGTGACGTAAAGGAGTCGCCCTAGCGACGTCGCAACAGAGGGCGTCTTGTCGATCTCAATGAGGTCACCATACGCGACCAATTCGTCCACAACCACCTCCATTTCAGCGCCGATATCGCCCTTGGTGTCTGTAAGTCCCTGAAGTGATTCGACCACACTCTGGATCAACGCGCGACTTGAGCATGGACACTGGAAACTCGCCGCGCGCCGAAGAAACGCCGCCAGAATCTCGGGCGAGGTTATCGCGTATCGTGCGGTGTTGAAGCCGAGGGCATGAAGTGCCGTCTTCGTGACTTCCGCTGGAGATACTTGCTTCATGCCCATTCCCATTGTTCGTGAAGTGGACCGGCTGATAGCGGCTTCGGCCCGACGTTTAGCTCGCCAGCCATCACGATGAGCCGTGCTGCCGTGAAGATGGTGTTGTATTTCAGCAAGAACTCGAGTCCTTTCGATAGCCTATCAGCAGCCCACGGCTCAAGGGTGCCAGCGGAACTGGCCAGTCGTAGCGCAAACTCTGCCATCCAAGGTCGGCCGTTGAGGGAATCGGGAGATAGAGTGACCGCGGTGCACGGGACTAATGGGAAGACCTTGCGAGCGAAGTACTCCGCACGCCTCATTGTAGGCAGTGCGAGCATCTCCGACCCGAGAGTGCCGACGATTGCTCGTACTGCGCCTTCGGGAATTGAGCGAGCGATCTTCTGCAATATCGAGCGTGCTCCCTCGTTCGTAGTCATATCTGACAACGGAGTGCTTCCGAGGAGCTTGGCCTCGCCATACAAAAGGTCACAGATCGCCAACTCAATTCGCTGAAGAACTCGTCGCCGAAAGCTGAAGGAAACGGGATGGTGTACGATCCTTGCCGTGGCCCAGAGTTCGTAAAGGCGGATGAGCGACTCGACGCTTTTGACGGCCCGCGGGTTGTGCGCCAATTGCGGAGTCATTCCAAGCCCAGCAAAACCCTTGATTACCGGCACTGGTGGCGTGATTATGCTAGTTCGGGTGTCGCCACAACTTGCAACGAAGAGGCCGCTCGGCGGTGAAATCTTGGTTGCATTGTAGAATACTTTCGCGGGCGAGGTTTTTGGCTGATCAGGATTCTCGTACGGATAGAAGTCGACTACGGCAGCGTCAATATCGAGTCCCTCGTTCACTAGTCGCAACTGCAACCCACGGCCTTCCCTTTGGACCAGCCATCGGAGAGGTCTGCACTCGTGCTCGAACAGCAGGGTGGTCGTTCCGAGTTCGGCCGCGTCAAACTGGAGTTTACAGTACTTCGCCGCATCGAATTCGTTGTCCAGCGCCGGGTCACCATCACAGTGGTCACGGAATACCTTCTTCCATACGGAAGCCGGTGCGGGCATCGTGATGGTCGGCATGACCTTGCGAGCCAGTGGAGTGGGTGCAGAGCCAGAGCACAGTTCAATGATCGGAGTGACGGTCCGCCCCTCGGGACCGTGCACTTCGATTGTCACGGCACCACGCCAGAGGTCATCGAGTGATGCACGCTCCGGATCGACAGAGACCCGGAACAGAGACCTGTAGGCATCGAGGCGGGCCTTGGGGGCGCGAACCAGAAATTCCAGGACGCCTGATTGATCTGCTGGATTGGGGCCGGAGTTCTGGACGATTATCTTTAGCCGGTGAATGCCTAATGAGAGTTGTGGCAGTTCAACGAACGAAGGGTGATCTGCCGGTACGTGATGAAGTTGCAGGGACGGCATTCCGTCGAGTACGAGATCAACGTCGCGGACCGGCTTGTCCGAGGTGATTCCCACGATTAAGCGATCCGTCACCAACCATTCCGCCCAACCCTCTCCGTCCCAACTCGGTGCGGACAGCCCCACGGGCCAGACGCGGATTGTCTGCCAAACGTTGAGCCCAAGGCTGTCGAGATACGAACACGTGCTGGTATTTAACGAACTCGGCAGATCAATTCGTGCGACCGCAATCCCGGAGCAGCGTGCTCTCGTCGGGCTCGCTGGTGCGCGGATGGGCAATGATCCTGATGCCTTGGCGACGACATAACTGTGGCCTGCTCGCACGGCGAGGCCTCTTACCTCATACGCCGTACCATCAGCCCCGATCTTGAAGAGCCACGTTGGTCCCGGCCTGAGGAGGGAGTCCGTCCGCATAATGGCATCCAACTCGGGATCAGTCTTGTCGAGTTTGAGCAGGACCTGACCAGGCTGGGGCCACGCAGTTAACGGGACGCGATGTGGACCGTAGAGGAGCCAGCCACGGCTCTGGAACCTGTCCGAAGCACCGCCCACTGCGCACCGACTGGCTGCCAGCACGTCTCTGAAGCGTGGAAAACGACTGATCAGAGGGGTGACGTCGGGTGTCTGGAGGTACACACTCCATTCGTCGGTCGCCTCAGGCACCAGAAGGAGCCTAGGTTCGATCTCAGGGATCTCCTTCTTTGTGATCGGTGGGGACATCCCGGGCGACGGCTGCTTGGCTGTGGAACCGCTTCTCCCTGCCGCCGAGATTCCGCGCAGCGAAACGCGCCTCGCCTCGTCTTGCGCGCCTCCCAGCCATGTTCGGGCGCGCTGCTCACGCTCTAAGTCGGTAATCAGCCGTTTGAGCGTCACCGGGAGGAGGCTCACACTTGCGAGTTCGCTCCCACTCAGCAGCAGTGCTGCGGCGATGGTGCCAACGAGAGTATGTTCTTCGGCGAACTCCTGCAAACGTTTGACCGATCGCCCGCTTTCCGCATGGATGTAGTGGCCCAGGGAGTCGGGGTCTGAAAGTAGCCTCGCGGTGAAGTCGAAGCGGAGTTCGTACAACAGCTTCGCCAGATGGTATTGGAGGTAGCCGGGAAGAACCGCGTGTTGAATCGGCCAAGCGATGATTGGGAAGTTTGACGCCCACCGTCCGCTTGGACGCATGCCCTTGTAGGTTTTGTGGAATCCCACGAATCGGTCGCGAAGCCACTCTCGGGGCTTCGCGCGACAGGTAGTCCAGCCCGGAGTCGTCTGCTCGAACGTCTGCCAGTATTCCTCACCGTCGTACTTGTATCCGACCTCGGTGGCGTAGACCACCCAGGGCAACCAGAAGGCGTCAGATGGCGATCGGACCTTCAAGGACTCTCGAACGTCGGTTTCGAGCGTCTGGATCTCGTTCTCTTGCAGACCGTGCTCAAGAGCAAAAACCGCTCGGCCACATGCCGCCCGCTGCCCCGCAAGGGCGGCAAACTGCTTGTGCATGCGATTATGCCAATTCTCAAGCGACATGTCCGAAGCACCATCATAATCGTTTGCGGCGCGTTGTGTTGGTCGATATTCTGTATGCCTCGCCGGCAGGTCAGCCTCCATGGCCCTTCGGATGGATGACCTTGGCCCCCCTGCGGCGATGCGGCGGCGGCAGCGTTCCAGCCCGCACCGGCCTAACCGGCAATGCGGGCTGACGCCCCCAAATCCGTCAAGTAGCCACATTCCTCCATCCCGTTTACGAAACATACGGCATCCGTGAATTCATGATTGACAGAACCCAAGGGGTTTGCCGACCGCATGTGCGCCGTGCGGGAACCAGAAACGCGGTCGGTTCCTTGATGTCGTTGCAGCCACTCTGCGTAAATGGCCTTCGAGCGATCATCCGTGTTGGAACTATTAAAGACGACAACCCCAGCGCTGTGTCGGGTCCCGGTGCGCCACACTTCTCCAAGCGCCGGGACGGCGGGCAACGGAAACCAGGCGGCCGTCTTCTTCGGTGCCGATCGTATGACGAGATGCCCAAGGAACGACCCGGACGGATGGAGAGCGACGCACTGGTCTCTTTAGCATAGGTCTCCGGCGATTGTGGACGCACCGCCGCCAATTTGTTGACGGCCCTGTCCAGCCCGGCCAAACAAAGCTGCACATCTTCCAACTCGCCTGAGTATTAGTTGACAGGGAGCGCGAACGCGCCCCGGAACACCAGACAGCGGGCAGGCCGCCAACCGGTACTCGTTGTGGATACCTGAGAAGCATCGGCGAGCCAGGCGGCCAGTATTACGGGGCGGCAGCAACTTGTCCCGTTATTCCGCAATATCGGAAGCTTCTGCGGCGAGGGTCGCCCAGTCCGGCGCCGCCTGGGGTTACCGCCGTTCCAAGATCGCAGTGGTTGCCGCGGCGGGGCGCAACGTTGACCCTGTGTGCGCGCACGGCGCGGCGGGACGGTCCATCCTACCAGGCTGAGGTTCTGGCGCGTCCACCCTGCGGGATCGGCCACCCTGGGCAATTGCGGTTCCTCCTTGCCGGACTGGTTATTTGAGATCTGACGGCAAGCGTAGTAGCTCCGTTTCAGCCCCTACGAACCCCCAGGTGACCCACACGTGTCCTTTCAGGATGCGGCGGAAGTATTCCTGGGCTTTGGCGGTATCGCCGCCGGAGAGGTGCCAGTTGGCGATGCCGTATGCCACCGTATCGAACGGCAGTTCGACTTCGGGATCGGTGTTGCC
>OCZT010003711.1_pt1 | contig 15571 bp, 16 predicted proteins | sample 1539031 | NCBI WGS metagenome assembly OCZT01 (sample SAMEA3539308, study PRJEB22396) | soil metagenome | biome: tundra; feature: field; material: soil | place: USA | collected 2010-05 | depth 0.15 m | reverse complement strand
GGGCGTGCAGGCTTCGAAATCGACCTGCGCGATCGCCAGCCGCACCACCTCGCTGGCGGTCTTCAGCCCGCGGGTTTTTCGCGACGACTTTATTTTCGCAATCAGACCCAGGGGCAGGTCAAAGGTCAGCGGGGCGGAATTTTTTTTGGAACGTGAAGCCATGGGAGAGCGGCGACGGGCGCGCCAACCGGGTGTTATCTGGCCCGCGGGAAGCCGGCGGGGCAACGAAATTTTGGCTGCATAAAAAATTGACTCAGCGCGGGATTGCCTGAGTTTCGCGGAAGCGTCCTTTCACCCCACCCCATGGCCAAAGTCATCATTGAAAATCTCGTCAAAACGTATGCCGAGAAAAACGGCCCGGGCGTCCGGGCGGTTAACAACGTCAACCTGACAGTGGAGGATCGGGAGTTCATGGTGCTGGTCGGCCCGTCGGGCTGCGGCAAATCGACCACCCTGCGCATGATCGCCGGGCTGGAGGAGATCACCGGCGGCACCATCACGATCGACGGCCGCGTGGTGAATCACGTCCTGCCCAAGGACCGCGACATCGCGATGGTCTTTCAGAACTACGCACTCTATCCGCACATGTCGGTTTACGACAACATGGCCTTCGGCCTGAAACTGCGGAAATTTCCCAAGGCCGAGATCTATGCCCGCGTGCGCGAGGCCGCCACCATGCTCGGGCTGACCGATTATCTGGAGCGCAAGCCCAAGGCCCTCTCCGGCGGCCAGCGCCAGCGCGTGGCCGTCGGCCGCGCGATCGTGCGCAAGCCCAAGGTTTTCCTCTTCGACGAGCCGTTGTCCAACCTCGACGCGATGATGCGCGTCTCCACCCGCACCGAAATCTCGAAGCTGCACGCCCGCCTCGGGGCGACGATGATTTACGTCACGCATGACCAGATTGAGGCCATGACCATGGGTGACCGCATTTGCGTCATGAAGGACGGCAATATCATGCAGGTCGCCGAGCCGCTTGAGCTCTACAATCATCCGCAGAATCTCTTCGTGGCCGGGTTTATCGGCAGCCCGCCGATGAATTTTTTCAAGGGCACCGTCAAGCGCGCGGGCAATCATGTTTCCTTTGTCGAGAATAACTCCAAGGGCACCCCGATCAACGTGCAGCTCGGCGAGGCACTCGCCGCCAAGGCCGCGGCCTACTTGGACAAGCCCCTCGTGCTGGGCATCCGGCCGGAGGATGTGCAGGATTCGCTGACCCTGACCGCGCCGAATCCGGCGCACACGGTCGAGGTCACGGTGGAGGTTTCTGAGCCGATGGGAGCCGAGACCTACCTCTATCTCGACACGGGCGCCCATTCGTTCATCGCGCGGGTCCGGCCGACGGACCGCTTTGAGGTCAACCAGAAGGTCAAGGTCACGCTGCGCATGGACACCGCCCATCTGTTCGACGCCGCCACCGAGCAGGTGTTGAAATAAGCTGCGGCCCCGGCCCGGTCCGGCTGGCGCAAATCAGCCCAGCGCCTTTTTCAACTCGCGCAGGTAGCCGAGCCCGTGGCGCTTTTCCGGGAGCAGGAAACTGTACTCGGTCCACTCGTTCCACGCGTTGACGAACACGGCGAAGGGGTGACGCGGATCCTGCCGGACATGGTCGGCGGCCCGCCGGCAGAGTTCGCCGAAGCGCCGCGGAGTGTTGCCCACCACCAGGTGGCAGTAGGGATAGTCATGCTGGCCGGTGCGCTTCGAGCGGGAAAACGGCCAGGGGAGTTTCTGGTCGCAGCGCATGGTCACATCCCAGCCCATGGTCACCACCGGGCAGTGCGGCAGCGCGGCCTCGGACAGCTCCTGCCATTTGCGGGGATGCGCCTCCACTAGGTTCGCATACTGCTGGACGAGGCCGCCACCCTTCGCGCCGGTTGACGTGATGTTGTAGGTGGTGGTGCTGTGAAACCCCGCCTCCTTCAAGGCGGCGGCGGGTCCGGGCTCCCAGAGCATGGCGTTCCAGTGCATCGGGGGCAGGCCGGCCGCGCGCAGCCGACGGTCAATCCGGGCGAACAGCCGGCGGGTGGCCGCCGGCCCGCCGAGCTGCTTCACAAGCTCCTCGGGCAGGAATAGGCTGAAAAAAATCCGGCCATCAACCAGCCAGTAGTTGGGTTGGCGGAAATAATGCTCGATCGCGTAGTCGATCACGCGCCCGAGGTCGCGGGGCGAATGGCGGATGGGCAGCCACGAGTTCCACGGCTGGTCAAACGGCGCCGGGAAATAGTCCGCCCAGTTGTGGTTGGCCCACATCAGCGCAAACTTCAGCCGCCGCCGGTTGGGTGCCTTGAGGAATCCGCGCTCCAGCGTCTCCTGCATCAGCTTCACGCCGCTGTACCAGTACCAGTCGAAGATGAAAACATCGATGCCGTGGTCGGCAGCGAGCCCGATCTCGCGCGCGGCCCAGCGCGGGTCGCTTTCATCGAAATATCCCCAGCTCGGCCGGAGCGGAAGCCGGTGTCCCTTGAAGCGCGGGATGGCGGATTTCACCAGCTCCCACTCGCACCAGCCCTCCCCTTTCCACGCGCTCGCGTGGTCGTAATTGTGCCAGAGCGGACAATAGATGACCGCCACCTCCGGGCGTTTGAGCGGCATAGCCATGTTGCAACCTTGGTTACTACGCCGAGCAAGCCGGGTTATGCCCGGGACGCAAGCCACGGTTGCGCGGTGATCAGCTGCCGGGCAATTCGGCCCGCACGATCGCATAGGCCTCGGCCGGCGTCCGCACCGCGCGCCAGGACTTGGCCCGGATCGCCGGGTCGACCGTCCGGTCATGGCAGATGAGCAGCGTGCGTACGCCGCAGTTCGCCCCGGCCAGCACGTCCACATCCGCATCGCCGACAAACAGCGCCTCCGCGTGGGCCAGGTTGAGCTGGCGCAAAGCCTCCTCCAATCCGCCGGGGTGCGGCTTGTGCGTGGGCAAATCGTCGCCGCACACCCAGGCTTCGAGCTTCGGCGCAATGCCGTGTTCCTGCAGTATCCATCCGGTCGATTCGCGCTCTCGGCCCGTCCAGAGGGCCCGCCGGTGGCCAGCGCTGCCCAAGTGGTCCAGCAGCCCGTGCATGCCCTCGAACGGCTGGATCAACCGCCAGTTCTCCATGCTGAAGTCCATCAGGCGCCGCGTCGCCTCGGGAATCTTTTCCTCATCCCCGATCAACGCCCGAAAGGTGCGATCCGGCGGACCGCCCAAATGCGCGGTGATCGCCTCGGACGTCATTTCACCGCAAAAGGGCCGCAGCGCATGGGCAAAGGCGCGCAGGACCAGCGGCATGCTGTCAACCAAAGTGCCATCCAGGTCAAAGACGACCCCGCGGATCGGCGCCGGCCGACTCATGGCGCGACGCGCGTCAGCCGCTCGGCCGCGGGCGGATGAATATCCTCGGTCAGTCGCGCCGGCTCGAAGATGCCCCCGGCGAACTCCAGCCCGAGCGCGGCCGCCGTCACCTGGAAGCGGGTCTTATCCCGCGTCGCCTCGTTGCGCAGGTCGATCGACTTCACGATGTATTGGTCGCCAATCTTCTTGAGATCCACGAGCGACAGCGTCCGCACGATGTGACCGTTCAGGTCGAGCAGCTCGGTTTGCACGGGAGCGTTGAACTGGGTGTCGAGATAGGCCCGCACCGCGCCCACTTCCGGATGCCGCGCCGCCCAGGCTGCCGGCGGCCGGAAGAAAAATCCATGGGCGGGCCGGCCGCGGACCCGGCTCACACTCACGAGCGTCTCGTCGGGCCAGTAAATAAACGGCATCTGCAGTTCAAAGGCCGTCAGCTCCACGCCGGGGACGAGCGGTTCAAACGCCTCCACCATCCGCGGAGCGCTCGCCGGGCTGTCGCTGCACCAGACCGCGGATTGCTTGCCATTTTGAATGAGCAGACGGCGCTCGTGCCCGGCCGCGTCCGCCACGGCAACGCGCATCACGGCGCCCTGCTCGTTGCGCCCGCCCCACAGCCGCCCGTGAAAGATCCGCTCGTCGCCGCGCCGCGGCATCACGCGAAGATCGAATTCCAGGTAATATTCTCCGGCGATCCCCGACTGGCGAAACTGGACGAGGGCGCGGCGGCCTTCCGCCTGATCGAGCGGTTCGAACTGCACGTAGGTCTGCGGCTGGCCGGCGCCCGGCCCGGGAGCCGCGATCGCGCCCGCGACGCTGAGCAGTCCAAGAATAAAAAACGCCCGCCAGGAAACGGCGGGCGCGATCATCTGCTCCAACATGAGGTTGGGATCAGGGCTTCTTCGGCAGCAACGGCGCGGGCGTCGTCACCGGATGGGCGGGGGCGGCGATGGACGGCAGGGCTGCGCCCGTCTCTGCAGCGTGCTTGCGCACATAAATATGGCCGAGATAAAGCACGAAAGTAAGAATGAAAAAGACGATCGCCGAGTTGCGGGTGGCCCGGCTGAGCACATTGCTGGTGTCGGCGCCGAAGGTCGCCTCGGTCATGCCGCCACCGAGCGCGCCGCCCACGCCGCCGTCGGTCTTGGCCTTCTGGGCCAGCACGACAAGGATCAGGAACAGCGAAACGACGATCAGGACCACCGTCAGAATGTTGATGAGAATGCTCATAGGAAAGGGTCAGAAAATCAGGCGGACGACGGTTTTGTCAATCATGGGGTTATCAAGTGGGGCGGCTCTCTGACCCGCCAGTATGCGCTCCAATGGCGGGTCTGAGGCCCGCCCTATTCCCGTCCGTTACGTCTCTACACCCAGCTTTTCCAGCAAGCGCTGGAGGTCTTCATTCCCTTGGTATTCAATGACAATGCGCCCCTTCTTCGCTGTGTGCAGCACGGCCACCCGGGCCCCCAGATGCGAGGAGAGTTTTTTCTCGATGCCTGCCACCGCCTCGGCGTCCTTGGCGGAAATATTGCGGGCTTTCGTCTTGCGGGCCGACCCGCCGGCGGATTTGCGCTCCTGCACCAACTTCTCGGTCAGGCGCACATTCAGGCCCTCCTCGATCACGCGTCGGGCCAGCAGCGCCCGGTGGGCGGTGTCGGCGACGCCGAGGAGCACCTTCGCATGACCCACCGTGAGCAGGTTTTTCGCGAGAAAACCCTGGATCTCCGCATCGAGGGCGAGCAGGCGCAGGGTGTTGGCCACGGTGGCGCGGGCCTTGCCGACCCGATCGGCGGCCGTTTCCTGCGTCAGGTCAAAATCGCGGATGAGACTGGCAAAGCCGTGGGCCTCCTCGATCGGATTGAGCCCCTCGCGCTGCAAATTCTCGATGAGCCCAAGGGCTGCGGAGGAAGCGTTGCTGGCGTCGACGATGCGCGCGGGAATCGCCTTGAGCTTAAGTTGCTGGAAGGCCCGCCACCGGCGCTCGCCGGCGATCAGCTGGTATTTATCCCCGGTCTTGCGCACCACGATGGGCTGCAACAAGCCTTCCGAGCGGATGCTGTCCGCCAGTTCGGTGAGCTGCTCGGCGGTGATTTCGCGCCGGGCCTGATACGGACTCGGCTCGACCAAATGGACGGCGATCTCCTGATAGCCCGGGGCGGCCGCCACAGGCGCGACCGGTATGATCGGCTCAACCTTGGGCGCGGAAATGGCGCTGGCGATGAGGCCGCCGAGTCCGCGGCCAAGACGTGATTTGGGTGCTGAGGCCATGGGATTATTTGCCTCCGGGGGTTGGAATGAAAAGAGTCTGGCCAACGAGGATGCGCGAGGGATCCGCAATCTTGTTGGCGTTGATGATATCCTGGGCCTTGGCGCCGGTCTTCTTGGCGATGACGGCCAGGGTGTCACCTTTCTGCACCGTGTAACTGACGCCATCCTTGGAGTAGTTGTCGGCAAAACTCGTCTGCACCACCGGGCGCGTGGCCATGCCCTTGGCGAGTGAATCAATGGCGGCATTCGTGGCGTCGCCCAGTTTCCGGATCTGGGCCGCAGCGCGCTCCGCGCTGGCGGCGTCGCCGGCCTTGATGGCCTGATTGAGCTCCGCCACGGCATCATTCAATTGCGCCGCAGTGGCGTAGGTCTGGGCCGTCACCGTCGATTTCTCCCGCAATTCACTGTTTTGCCGCTCCAGTTGCTCGACGCGGAGGGAGAGGTCGCCCACGCGTTGCACCAAGCCGCGCACATCCTCACGGAGATTGGCCACCTCGACCTCCGAGGGCTGGGCCGCGAGGCGCACCGCCGCGGCCAAGAGCAGGCCGGAGGCGAAAGACATTCGGATCAACATGGCGGCACAGCTTGCGGAAAGGGTCCGGCAAAAACAAGGAAGACCTAGCGCCGGAAAGGCGTGGCCGAAACGAGTGGCGGCATTGGTTGCGAGGCCAGCATGGTTCCCACCGGCACCGGGAAACCCCGCAAGAAATCAGCCGCCGCCAGGAGCCTGCCGCCCGGCCGCTGCAATTGGCGCAGGCGCAAAATCCCCTGGCCGGTGCCCACCAACAGACCGTGAGCGTCGGCGCCGAGGACAGCGCCCGCTGCGCCGCTGCCGGGCAACGCGTCACCCAGGCCGAGTTTGACCCTCTGCCCGCCGATCAAGATCGCACAGGCCGGCCATGGAAAGAGTCCGTTGACCCGGGCCGCGAGGATTGAAGCGGATTGCGCGAAATCGAGGATACCGTCGGCTTTCACGAGTCGCCGGCAAAACGTCGCGGCCGATTCATCCTGCGCGATGAAAGCCTGCGAGCCGGCGCGCAGCCGCGGCAGGGCGCGAGAGAGGAGCGGCACACACGCAGCGGCCAGCCTTCGCTCGACCACGCCGGCCGTATCGAGGGCTCCGATGGGCGAACGTTCCACGTCAGCCACCGGGCCGGCATCAAGTTTCCGGACGATGCGCATCAGCGTCACGCCGGTCTCGCGCTCGCCACAGGCGATGGCCGTTTGAATCGGCGAGGCGCCGCGATAGCTCGGCAGCAGCGACGTATGCAGGTTAAGGGTGCCGAGCCGCGGCGTGGTGATGAATTCCTCCCGCAGAATCTGGCCGTAAGCCATGACGAGCGCGACGTCCGCCCCGTAGGCCGCCAATTGGGCACACCCCTCGGCGGTCAGCGTTTCGGGCTGGTGAAGGGGCAAGCCGTGCGCGAGCGCCCAGGACTTGATCGCGTTGGCCGAAATCATCTGCCCCCGGCCCGCCGGGCGATCGGGTTGGGTGAACACCGCGACGACCTTGGCCAACGCACTCCCCTCGCCCGCCAGCCAGTCGAGCAACGGCAGCGCGATTGGATCGGAACCGAGGAAAACGAGATTAAGCGGCGTCACTGCAGCTTCGCCTGCCAGGCCCGCACGGCCGGCGCCAGCGACTTTGAGAATGCGGCATCGGTGGTGGGCTTCGGCAGGCCATCGAACACGCCCCAATATTCGACATGCGTCGTTGTCCGGCCCGGCGCGAGGCTCGCAAGGGGCCCGAGCGTTTCCAGTTCCACCATCGCGCCGTTGGTGAAGATCTCGAAGCAACTGCCCAGGTCCGGATAGGCTGCGCCGGCGATCACCCGGGCGTATTTCACGAAGGTCGTGCCTTCGAGCCAGTAGGCCGACCAGCCAGGATAATTGGTGATACCGAGTTTCTGGGCCTGCTTCGCCCGCGAAACATCAACGCCGATAAAATCCCGGCGCGGCTGCCACACCGGCAGCGACAGGTCGGTGAAGGTCCAGGGCACCAGCGCATACGTCGGCAGCAGGTCGCCGCCAGCGTGATCACCCTTCGGGAGCAGCGGCAGCACGGCGTGGCCGCCCGCCTGAAACATGGTCAACGCCCAGGGCGCGCACTCCACCGGCCAGAGGCCGCGATTGGTGAGCGTGTGGGTGACCTTGACCGTCCGCTCGCCGAGCACTTCCACTTTCATGCCCTTTTGCAGCCCGGTCATAGTCTCAGTCGGCGGCGTCAGGGCGACGCCCTTCGGCAGCCGCTTCACCGTCAACGGATCATCGTCGGGCTGGTAGCTGCGGACAATGTCCTCGGGCGCATGCCAGAGCCGGTGCCCGCCGCGCAAAAAGAACCCGTGATAGCGCTGCTCATTGGCCGGCATTTCCAGGAACAGATTGCGCGCTCGGCCCTTCAGCGAGCGCAGCGAGGCGACGCGTGGTCCGACATCGGTCGTGACCACCAACTCAAGAGCGCGCGTCGACAGTTTCAGCGCGTTCCCGCCGCGATATTCAGTCTTCGATGGTTTCATGGGGTGAATCGTCACCGGCCGCCTCGCTGGCGCGCCACTTGGGTGTGTGGGCCTCGGCCCGGGCCGCCTTGCCGGTGTAGGGCGTGCCGGGCTCGTGTTTTTCCTTGCCGACCAGGTCGAAATAGACCGGGCAGCCGTTCAGGTCGAATTCCTTGACGAGCCCCGCCTCGAGGTAGCGGCGGTATTGCTCCGTGAGCTTTTCCTCGCGATTGCAAAACAGCTTGATGCGAAACGGCCGGTTGCCCACCTGCGTGGCGTAGTAAATGCGGAAGCGCCGGCCGCCCACGGCCGGCGGCGGCATCCGCTCGGTGAGGTAGCCGAGCACCTGGTTCAGCTTCGCGGTCGGCAGCTTGATATCGAGCTGCCGGTTGAGCTTCACCGCGGCGTTGAGCATCCGGTCCACCTCGTAGCCGCTCACGGCCGAGACAAAGATCACGGGAGACCCGGGCGTAAAATAGAGGCGCTCAAACAGCGCGTGTTCGTATTTCTCGCGGTAGTCGCGCTCGTCCTTGTAGGGCTCGAATCCGCCCTGGGCCTTGAACGCGCTCCGGATCAGGTCCCACTTGTTCACGACGATGACGATCGGCTTGTGCTCCTTGACCGCCTCGCCAGCGATCGCCTTGTCCTGCTGCGTGACGCCGTCCACCGCGTCAAGCACGAGAAACACGACATCGGAGTTCTTGATCGCATCGAGCGAACGCAGCCGGGAAAAATACTCGACCGGCGACGCCAGCTTCGTGGCGGCCTTGATGCCGGCGGTGTCAATCAGGCGGAACGGATAAAGTTTTCCGTCGCGGCCCCGGAAATCAAAGGGCAGCTCCACCGCGTCGCGCGTCGTGCCGGGCGTTTCGCTCACGATCAGGCGGTCGCTTTGGAGCAGCCGGTTGCTCAGCGAGGACTTGCCGACATTCGGCCGGCCGATGAAGCAGACCCCGAGCGCCTGCGCGGAATCGCGGCCGCGGTCGACATCCTCGACCGGCCCGAGCACCGCCATGATCGCGTCGCGCAGGTCCGCCTCGCCGCGCCCGTGCTCGGCCGAAACACGCAGCGGCTCGCCCAAGCCGAGCCGGTAGGACTCGGAAAGCTGAATCTTGTCGTCATCGAAGTCGGCCTTGTTGATCACCAGCCGCACCGGTTTCTTGCTCCGGCGCAGCATGGCCGCGATCTTTTGGTCCAGCGATGTGAGCCCCTCGAGTCCGTCGATCAGGAAGAGAATGAGCGAGGCCGTCTCCATCGCAAAATTCACCTGCTCCTCGGAGGCCGCGGTGAGCGCGGCGGGCGTGTCCTTGCCCTTGTAGCCGATGCCGCCCGTGTCGAGCAGCGTGTAGTTGCCCTCGGCGATCTCGGCCGCGATGACATCGCGCGTCACGCCCGGCTGGTCGTGCACGATGGAAATGCGCTTGCGCGCGAGGCGGTTGAACAGGCGGCTCTTGCCGACATTGGGGCGGCCAACAATGGCGACAGTGCGATTCATGATTTTGGTTTTACCGGAGAAAACTGGGACAACCGAGAACGAAAGCTTCGTCCCCCCGGTTATCTGCAGCGACGTTACTTCCGCTGGGCCTGCACAAACCGCTCGATGCGGTCGCAGGCCTCGACCAGCTGCTCGTAACTGGTGGCGAAGCAGGCGCGGACATGACCGGCGCCGTTGGCGCCGAACGCCGTGCCGGGCACGACGGCGACCTTGTGTTGCTGCAGCAGGCCGATCGCGAAGTCCTTTTCCGTGAGTCCCGTCACGGCGACACTGGGAAACGCGTAAAACGAGCCGCGCGGCGAATGGCATTTCAGGCCGATTTCGTTGAACCGGCGCACCACCAGGTCGCGGCGCCGGTGATATTGCGCGCGCATCTGCTGCATGCTGTCCCAGCCATGCCGGAGCGCCTCGAGGGCGGCGTCCTGCGCGATGATCGAGGCGCACAGCATCGTGTACTGATGCACCTTCATCATGGCATCGATGAGCGGCGCCGGTCCGCAGGCATAACCGATGCGCCACCCCGTCATCGCGAATGCCTTGGAAAACCCGTGCAGAAAGATCGTCCGCTCCGCCATCCCCGGCAGGCTGGCGATGCTCGTGTGCGTGCCGTCGAACGTCAGCTCCGAGTAAATCTCGTCGGTCAGGACGAGCAGGTCCTTCTCGCGGCAGAAGTCCGCAATCTTTTGCAACTGCTCGCGGCTGCAGGTGCCGCCCGTCGGATTGCACGGCAGGTTGAGCATCAGCATCTTTGCGCCCGGCTGCCAGGCCGCCCGCAGGGACTCAGCCGTCAGGGCAAAATCGTCCTTCGCGAATGTCGGCACCGCGATGGGGCTGCCATGCGCGAGCGCGATGCTCGGGTGGTAGCTCACATAGCACGGCTGGTGATACATCACCTTGTCGCCCGGGTTGATGAAGGCGCGGCACGCGAGATCGAGTGCCTCGCTCACGCCGACGGTCACAATGACCTGGTCTTCCGGCCGGTAGGAAACGCCAAAATGTTTCTCTACATACTTCGCGATCTCCTGGCGCAGCTCGAGTTCGCCGAGATTAGAGGTATATGAGGTCCGGCCCCGCCCCATCGCCGCGATGGACGCCGCCCGAATGTGCTCCGGCGTCACAAAGTCCGGCTCGCCCACGCCGAGCGAAATAACACCCTGACCCTTCAACTTGGTCACCAGCTCAAAGAAGTCGCGAATCCCGCTCTTCGGCAGGGCCGCGACGTGGCCGGCCACCCAGGACTTTGGGTCGGTGCTCATGGCGAAACCTCCGCGACGGCTGTGGGACACAGCGGCAGAATGAAGGAATGCAGGCGTACCGGGCTCATAGGGAAGGCCAGCCTCGCAGAAGATGAAACCATTAATCCACCCTAATCTTCGGGGTGGAATAAGGCAAAATTAGCGTGAACCGGCGCCCGGAAGCCGTTTCAATTTCCCCTCCATGTTCGAATCCCTGACCGAAAAACTAGGCAGCGCCCTCCGCAATCTCCGCGGCGTCGGCCAACTCACGGAGGCCAACATGGCGGACGCGCTGAAGGAAGTGCGCACCGCCCTGCTCGCCGCCGACGTGCACTTCAAGGTCGCGCGGGACTTCGTCGAGCGCGTGCAGCAGCAATGCGTCGGCCAGGAGGTCCTCAAGGGCGTCGCGCCCGGCCAGCAGGTCGTCAAGATCATCCACGACGAGCTCGTGCGCCTGCTTGGCGAGGGCGAAAACAACCTCTCCACTGCCCGGCCGCTCAAGATCATGATGGTCGGACTCCACGGCTCCGGCAAGACGACCTCGACGGCCAAGCTCGCCAAGCTCCTGAAAAAGCGCGGCTACCGTCCCCTCGTCGCCGCTTGCGATATCTACCGCCCCGCCGCCATCGATCAGCTCGAGATCCTGGCGAAACAGGAGGAGCTCGCCTTTTACGCCGATCGTGCCTCCCGCGATGTGCCCGCCATCGGCGTGGCCGCCCTCGCCGCGGCTTCCGCGGCGACCTGTGACTGCGTCATCTTCGACACCGCCGGCCGCCTGCAAATCGACGCCGACCTCATTGCCGAGGTGAGGAAACTCAACGCCCTGGTGCAGCCCGATGAAGTGCTGCTCGTGGTTGATGGCGCCCTCGGTCAGGAGGCGGTCAACGTCGCCAAGACCTTTCACGATGCGCTCGCCCTGACCGGCCTGATCCTCACCAAGCTCGATGGCGACGCCCGCGGCGGCGCGGCGCTTTCGATCAAGTCCATCACGGGCGTGCCGATCAAATTCATCGGCACCGGCGAAAAGACGGGCGATTTCGACACGTTCTATCCCGACCGCCTGGCCTCCCGCATACTCGGCATGGGCGACGTGGTGTCGCTCGTCGAAAAGGCGCAGGAAAACATCGACCAGAAGGAAGCCGAGCGCATGGCGGAGAAAATGCGCAAGGCGGATTTCAACCTCGAGGACTTCCTGGCCCAGATGCAGCAGGTGAAGAAGATGGGCTCGATGCAGAGCATCCTCGGCATGATGCCCGGCATGAGCGGCGTCGAGGTCGGCCCCAATGCGGAAAAGCAACTGGCCCGCACCGAGGCCATCATTCACTCGATGACTTACCAGGAACGGCGCAAGCCCGAGGTGCTCAATGGCAGCCGCCGCCAGCGCATCGCCAATGGCGCGGGGGTGAAGATCGTCGAGGTCAACCAGCTGCTGAAACAGTTTCAGCAGATGCAGAAGATGATGAAAATGATGAAGGGCGGCGGTGCCAAGAAGATGATGCGCCAGATGGAAATGATGCGCGGCAAGGGCGGCTTTCCAGGAATGTAGGCGCAGCCCGGCGGACAGCCCGCGACCGTCGGCGGCATCCCGCTCAACCGGCGTTTAAGCGAGCCTGACCACGAGGGTCTGGCCATCGAAGGTGACCTTGTCCCCGGCCCCGAGCTTCTTGCGCTTCTGCGTCTCGACGGCGTCATTCAGCAACACCCGGCCGGCGCTGATGGCCGCCTTGGCCTCGCCGCCCGTGGCGGCCAGCCCGCCAAATTTCAGGAACTGGCAAAGCTCGATCGGTTCCTCGCGGACCGTCACGGCGCGCGGAACCGCTGGTTTGTTCTCACTCATTTTGTCGCGATCGAATCAGGACAGCTTGGCTTGGACGAGTTTGCTGACGGCGCCAAAATCAATCAGCGGCGCCTCCGGCCGTTGCTTGAGTGCGCCGATTACTTTGCCCATCTCCTTCTTCGACGTGGCACCGGTTTCCTTGATTACCTCGATCACCAGCGCCTCGAGTTTGGCGGCATCGAGTCCCTTCGGCAGGTATTTTTCCAAAATGGCGATCTCGGCGTTGTTGGCGGCCACGAGGTCGGCCCGGCCGCCCTTCTCGAACTCGGCCTTGGCGTCCGTCAGGTTCTTGACCGCCTTGCGGAGCGTCGCCGTGGCGAGCGCATCGTCGATCGGCTTGCCCGTGTCCATCGCGGCGCGCTGGATCGCGGCGTCCGCCGTGCGCAGCGCGAGCGCGGTGGCGCTGTCGCGGGCCTTCATGGCCACGATAATGTCAGAACGGAGTTTTTCGTAGATCGAGGGCATGGGACGAAGCTGTCCACTCTCTCTCGCGTGTCCAGCCGCCAGACGAGCCGGTCCAAACTCCAAATCGATCACGTTACATTCCGCGAGATTGCAGCGGAGAAATCCGGACGACAGGCGCGGCGCACTGTGCTAAGGTAGCGCCATGCGAATGACCAATGACCAGATGTATGCGCGGGTGCTGGCGAGCGACGCGACCTACAATGGGCGATTTTTCACGGGCGTCCTGACGACCGGCATCTACTGCCTGCCGGCGTGCAAGGCGCGCAAGCCGAAGCCGGGCAACGTGCGCTTCTTTCCGACCTGCGAGGCCGCGCGCGCCGCTGGGTTGCGCGCCTGCAAGAAGTGCCACCCCGACGACTTTGCCCGCGGGGCCGACCCGGTGCTGGAGACGATCGAGACGCTGGTCGCCGAGATCCGGACCAATCCGGCAAACTTCGCGGACGCGCGCGCCATCGTGCGCCGATCGGGGTTTGGCGCGACCCGCGTCTTTGAACTTTTCCGCCAGCACTACCACACCACGCCGGCGGATCTGTTGCTTCGGGCGCGGATGGTTCAGGCCAAGCGTCACCTGCTGGACTCCGCGGCGCCGATTTCGCACGCCGCGGCGGACGCAGGTTTTGAGGCCCTCTCCGGATTTCATGAAAATTTCCGGCGGCTCAACGGCCTCACCCCTGCGGCGTATCGCGAACTGGGCGCGGCGCGGAGCTTCACGGTGTCGTTGCCGGAAGGTTATCTCCTAGCCTATTTGCGGCGGGCGCTGAGCCGGGACATCCATAGCATCACCGAGCGGCTGGAGGGTGACACCTACACCACCGTGGTGCAGCTCAGCGACGGGCCCGCGCTGCTCACGCTGCGCCTCGCCGCAGACTCCATCCGGGCCGAGCTCTCGCGTGGCTCGGCGATCGAGGCGCATGCCTTGGTCGTGGGTTTGCTCGGCTTGGATGAAGATGCAGCCGCCTTCGCCCGGCTCGCCAAAAAACTTGGACTCGGCCGGCTGGTCGCCGGCCGTCACGAGCTGCGCATCAGCCAGACGCCCTCCGTGTTTGACGGGCTCCTGTGGGCCATCATCGGTCAGCAGATCAATTTCACCTTCGCCTGCCTGCTCAAGCGCCGTCTCATCGCGCGCACCAGCGCCGTGTTTGCGGGCGGACTCCACGCGCCACCGACGCCAGCCGCAGTCGCCGCCCTGGAGCCGGCCGATCTGCTGCCACTCCAGTTTTCCCGGCAAAAGGCCGACTACGTGATTTCGACCGCCCGGCTTATCGTGGAGGGAAAACTTGATCTGGCTGAGTTGGGGACGATGTCAGCCACTCGCGCCGATCGCACACTGCTCGCCATTCGCGGGCTGGGCCCGTGGTCGGTGAACTACCTGATGATGCGCTCGCTGGGCTTACCCGACTGCGTGCCGCTCGGCGATACGGGCGTGACCAGCGGGCTGCACGCGCTGCTCAAGCTGGAGGAACGCCCTGACATTGACGCCACCCGCCGCCTCATGGCCGTGTTTTCCCCGTACCGCAGCCTCGCCACCACCCATCTTTGGCAGTTCAATCAACCCATCCCAACATGAGACAATTCTACGATACCTTTTCCACGCCGGTTGGCGACTTCTCCATCGCGGTCGATGCCAACGGCTCGATCATCGCCACGGCCTTTGGCGGCCTGGCAGAACTTCGCGAGCGTTTCGCCGCCGACGAGGTGGCGCACGACGCCGCCCGCGTGGCGGCGGCGCGTGTTGAAGTCACCGAGTATTTTGCCGGCAAGCGCGAAGGTTTCACCCTCCCGCTCGCCCCGAGTGGCACGCCATTCCAGCAAGGCGTCTGGGCCGCGCTCCAGCGCATCCCGTTCGGCGAAACGCGCAGCTATGGCCAGCTCGCCGCGGAGCTGGGCAATCCCGGCGCCTCGCGGGCGGTCGGCCGCGCCAACGCCACCAATCCCATCGCGCTGATCATCCCCTGCCATCGCGTGATCGGCAGCGACGGTGCGCTCACCGGCTTTGCCTTCGGCGAAGACATCAAGCGCTGGCTGCTGACGCACGAGGGCGCCTCAAGCCCGGCGCTCGTGTAGGCGCTCGACGAGGAGCTGCAGCTTGGCGTGATCCTTCACGCCCGGCGCGGATTCCACGCCGCTGTTCACATCGACAAACCGGGCCCCGGATTGCTTGATGGCCGTGGCAATATTTCCAGGATTGAGTCCGCCCGAGAGAATCCACGTCTTCTTTGGATGCGCGCGCCGGTGGCGGGCGAACTTGGCCCAATCCGCCGTTTCGCCCGTGCCGCCGAATTTCCGGACGTGATAGGTGTCGAAGAGAAAGGTCTTCGCGAGCGGCAGCACGGCATCCGGCACGCTGATTCCCGAGGGAAGTTTCGGCGCGAGCCAGAGACGATCCACTCCCACGGTTTGCGCCCAGCCCGCCACCGTCGCCGCCGGCAGGTCATGGCGGAAGTGAATTTG
>OCZT010003710.1_pt1 | contig 15573 bp, 7 predicted proteins | sample 1539031 | NCBI WGS metagenome assembly OCZT01 (sample SAMEA3539308, study PRJEB22396) | soil metagenome | biome: tundra; feature: field; material: soil | place: USA | collected 2010-05 | depth 0.15 m | reverse complement strand
TCGTCGAACTCGTCTTTGTCGCCGCCGCAGAAGAAGACCTGGCGAACGACGAAGTTTGAGCCGTCGTAATCGTCGTCCACCATCCAATAGGCGATGTCGTGAACGTCGCGCGACTTCACTTCGTCTTTGATGGGGTCGTAGATGTCCAGACCGGCAATCTCCACGGTGGCGTTGTCGCCCTCCTGGTGCAGCCGAATGTCCGGCTCGCCGATGGTCACGAAGCTGGCGGCTTTCTTATCTTTCTTCAGCAAGCCTTGCTGGAGCAGGTCGTCGTGCATGCGGACGATGCTGACCTGGAAGTTGCCGAAGCTCCGGCTCAGTTCGGTGATGCCGCTCTCAAAAGCGAAACCGAGGATCAGCAGCCAATCGCCGTCGCGCTTGTCGCGGCAGGCTTTGATGGCTTCCGTCACCGCCTGTTTGCTCACCGTGCCGAACTTCGGCCCGATGTGCAGGTATGCCTTCTTCTCACCGGCGGCAGTGGGATACCAGCCTTCCGCGTGCAAGGCGGAATTGGCGAGGCGGTCTATGCGCACGAAGACGGCATTCTCCTCCTTGACGCCGGTCTTCACGCCGGCGCTCTTGAGATGCGCGAATATCAGGTCCTCGAAATTGCCGAGTTCCTTGTCCTCCGTCCGCTGCCGCGCCAGTTCCTCCGGGGAAATGGGCTCGTAACTCTGGAGGGTCTCCACTGTGAACGGCCCGGCCACGCGTAACCGCTTTTTGTCTTCGAGCGGCAGGTTGTAAAGCGTCTCCTCCGGCGCCGGTTCGTTGTTGGCAATGCTGCCAAGCGTGACGTGCGGCACCTTCTTGTAGATGAAGCCTTGCCGTAGGTCGCAGTTCTGCTGGTCATAAAGCTGGTAATACGGGAACGTGGCCGTCATCAAACGCGTCTTGGCGATGTTCAGAGCGATGCGCGACGTGTCAGTGGTAATCCAGCGGCGTCCCCATTGCTCGGCAACGTAGGCGGTCGTGCCCGAACCGCACGTAGGGTCTAGCACCAAATCACCGGGGTCGGTGGTCATCAGGAGGCAACGCTCGACAACTTGAGTTGCGGTCTGGACCACGTAAGAAAGCCCAACACCTACCTGCATTGATTCCCAATGGTCAGTAACGGGGATAACGGGGAAATCCTCTAAGAAGCGACGGTAACGCAGCATGCTCCCCATTACTTCAATGCGACCGTGCTCCTGCAATCGCTTCAAACCTGCAACCGTCGTTTTCCAATGCGTCCCTCCGCGTGGTCTGTAAACCTTTCCACGGAATTCAAAGTCCTGTGGCGTTCCTGTCTCTCCATCTGAAAGCAAGCTGGTCAGTTGAAGACGCTTCCCCTGTGGGAGTTCAACTCTGCCGCGAATTTCATCGCGCGTGAGTCGGCGAACCGTTCCGTCTTCCAGAAGAATTTGGTCGTAACGGTCAAGGCTTGTATCCCCAACTGTGCGCTCCTGATAGAGTGGTCTGAACTTTATGTGCTCTTTCTCTTTCGCATACCAGATGAGGTAATCGACCGTTGAAGGCAACAAGTTCGAGGACGCCCCGCCCGTTTTCTGGAAGCTAACTAGACTTACAAAATGCTCACTCCCAAACACCTCATCCATGAGGTTGCGAACGAGGTGGACATTCTCATCCGAGATTTGCACGAAACAGGAGCCGGATTCGTGGAGGAGTTCGCGGGCGACGAGCAGGCGTTCGCGCAGGTAGCTAAGGTAGGAGTGAATGCCCAGTACCCACGTGTCGCGAAAGGCCTTGACCTGTTCGGGTTCGCCGGAGAGGGATTCGTCATCGCCGTCCTTCACGGTGCGGTTGTTGAGGCGAATCTGCCAGTTCGAACCGTATTTGATGCCGTAGGGAGGGTCCATGTAGATGCATTGCACCTGGCCAGCCATGCCTTCGCGCTCCAGCAGCGAGGTCATTACGAGAAGGCTGTCGCCCTGGATGAGGCGGTTGGTCCAGCCGTCCGTCCACTTGTAGTAATCGGTAACCTTGTCCAGCTCCTCGTGGCCGATGGCGTTGCCGAAGAGTTCGTTGACGGCAAAGAGTTCGTCCTGATTCGCCGCCTGCTCCACCACGAGGCGATACAGCCCCTTGATGAGCGTTTCCGGCGCGATGTGTTCATGCCGGTAAAGCGAGCGGACGTCCACGCTGAGGGATTGGTCGTCCGGCTGTTCGTAGCGGTGCGAGATCAGGTCGCGCAGGTTTTCGAGCGCCGTGCGCGCACCCGCAGTGTCGCCCGCCTTGAGTTTGGCCTGGAGTTCGTCGAGTTGGGCGGTCAGCTTTTCGTCGCTGCCATATTTGTGCATCCAGAAGAGTTCCGGGTCCTGGCCGCGGGTGATGATTGGGTTGAGCGGCAGTTCCACCGCACCGGCTTCCTTCACCTTGGCACTCTCGGCCTCGTAGCCCGCCTCTTCCCCCGACGGGATGTGGGCGCGTTTAGCGTCCTTGTGTTTGAAGGACTTCACTGGTTTGTGCGGTTTCATGACAGCTAGATGGTGTAAGGCGCGACCACGTCGGGGGCAGCCGTGTCAAAGTCATTGGTGTTTCGAGTGAGGAGATTGCAGGCTTCGGCTTTGGCGGTGGCGTAAATGATGGCGTCGGGCAGTTTGATTTTGGATTTCGTCCGGCGAATTCGGACTGCTTCCTCCGAAATGGCCGGAGTCAATTCCGCGATGGTGAACGTGGAGAGAAAGGTGCGGACGGTTGGTTCTTCGTGCGGCTTGACGCCGACCAGGACTTCCATCCAGGTCACCCGGCTGATGATCTTGTCGTTGTGCTTGGAAACCTCGGTCTTCGCCGGAGCGTGCCCATTCAGGTAATCAATGAGGATGTTGGTGTCAAAGACGGCCTTCATTCGTCGTCCCATTCGCTGCGGAGTTTCTTCTGATAGGCGATGGCATCCACCGGCTCATGGCGCCAAATGCCAAAGGCCGGCGGCTGCGAGAGTTTTTGCAGCAGAATGTTCCTCAGATCAGCCAGCGCGGTTTCATTGGCGATTTCGAGGAAATCCCACTTATCCCAGCCGTTCTGCTTACGGATGCGATTGACGGCGGGCAGCCAGCGGTTTTCGACGGTCCACTTCTTTGGCTCCTTATCCCTGCTCATCCCGGTGATTTCAAGCAGAAGGTTCAGGGGCTCACCGTTGTGGCAACGCACGATGAAGTCGGGATAGTAATCGCGCTGCTCGCCGGCGGCATCCGTGTAGGGGATGCGAAAGTCCAGGAACGAGTTCTTCACCCAGGAAATGACGTGGCCTTCCTCCGCGAGATCATCGAGGACTTTGCCTGCCCGACCCTCCCAACCGCTATCCACCACCACGGCGTTCACATGGCTGTGCCGGGTGGGATAAGTTTCGCGGCTGGTCTGGCCGTGGACGAAGCGGGAACTGCCAGTGGGATTGTAGTAATTGAGGATCGGGCGGATGCGATCCTCGCCCGGCGCACCGGTTTGGATACCGCGTACTGCGTGCGCGACGAGTTTCTTGGGGGCGGAGAAATAGAGCAGCTTTTTCCACTCCGGGCCTTTGCCCAGCACGCGGACTTTAGTGTGATACCACTGCGTGACGATAGCGCACAGCTCGTGAAAGCGGTGAAATTGCGGGGCCCCCTGGTCATCCGAGAAATGGTCGCGCAGCAAATCTTTGGTGATGGCGTAGATAATCTGTTGCTCACGCGTTTCGAGGATGCCTTCGACGGTGAGCTTTACCTCCTGGCCAGAAACCGCCGTGGCCATGATGGTCTTGGTGGGTAGTTTCGAGCCGTCAATGGCGTAGTCGTCAACACCGGAGAAATCGGCCACGAGCGGGCCTTCGGCGTATTCGAGCCGGTAGCCTTCGACGTTGGGGAAGGTAATCTCGTTCTGTTTGGTGCGCTCGGCTAGCGCAAAGACGGGGGTTGTGGGTTTGGGCGGCTGTGGCACGGTCTTGCCGCCCTTAAACAGCTTGAAAGGCACGCCGATGATGTGGGCGTACTCGGGTGGGAATTTCCACGCCACTGTGCGGCGCTTGTCGGTCGTGGGCTCGCCCGCCTTGTCATAGCCCTGGAGGTAATAACTCTGGCGGCGCAGGGCGCGCCCGGCAACTTGTTCGCAAAGAAGCTGCGACCCGAATTTACGGATGCCGCAGATGTGCGTGACGGTATTCGCATCCCACCCTTCGGTGAGCATGGAGACGGACACGACACAGCGGATGTGCGCGCCGAGAGCGTTGCGTTTGCCGACGGTGTTCACCACTTCGCGCAAGATGGCGGAATCCTCGATGCGCTCGGCTGCGCCCTGTCCGTGGACGCGGGCATATTCCTCCTTGAAGCGTTTGATTTCAGGGGCGAAGACGCGCTTGAACTCGTCGTCAATCTGCCCGGAATTCTCCAAGGCGTCGCTGTCAATCAGAAGCGTCGGGGGTCTGCGGCGTGGCTGCCTTGTGGCGGGATCATAATTGGAGAACAGTTCATACATTCCGGGCACGGCTTGCGGCGGCTCGGATTCGTCCTCGGATGAAATCTCATACCCCGCGAGGTATTTATAGACCTCCTTGGAAACCGAGGTGTTGTTGCAAACAACGATGAAGACCGGCGGCGAGTCCTCGAATAGGAGTTGATCGGTTTTGCTCGCGGCGGCGGAGTGGCGGCGGTTTTCGTATTCCTCCCTGTAGTGCTCGTAAAACTGCTTGAGCGCGGCCTGAAGCGTTTCCGGCAGGCGGGGCGGTTCTTCGATAAGCTTCTTGCCTTCGGCTTTTGCGCGGGCCTTGGCCGTTTTGCGGCCGGCTTTGGGCAGCTCGTCGCGGATGTGCTCGTACAGATTCCGCAGCACCGGCAGGTCAATTTGCTGTGTGTCGTCGCGCGTCGGGAGAAAGGGAATCTTCACGAGCCCGGATTCGACGGCCTCAATGAGGCCGAAATCGGACACAACCCATTGGAAAAGCGAGTAGGGATCATAACCCGATCCCGTCAAATAGAAAGGCGTAGCGCTGAGGTCGTAAATGCTGCGGACTTTGAAACGCTGCGTGATGCGAACGAGCCCACTGAACCAGACGGCGGCACGGCGATTCTCTTCGGCGGTGTCCTCGCCTTCCGCCTTTTGCTCGTCTTCGCGCGGGAGGTAGCAATGGTGCGCTTCGTCGTTGAGGACAAGCAGTCGCGAGCCGGGACGGAAATTGCCAAGCAGGCGAGCGATGACTTGCGAAAAATCCTCCGTTGCCTCTTGTTTCATTCCGTCTGCCTGAATCTTGCCATCAAACGGGGAACGCTTGTTGCCTTGAAGTGTTTTTGGCTCGAAGGCGTGGTAGTTGGTGATGACCAGGCGCTTGTTCAACTCCGGCATTTCCTTGCGCCATGTTTCCGGCACGAGGTAGCGGACATGGTAGTAATCTTCCGCATCCACACCCAACCGGGTATCGACGCGCAATACGCCAAGCCGGTCGCGAATCGTGATGCCCGGCGCAATGAGGAGAAAGTTGTCGGCGAAGCGGACATCATTCCGATACTCGGCGCGGTTAAAGTAATGGTAGGCGATGAGCGCGCCCATAACGACCGTTTTGCCCGACCCGGTCGCCATCTTAAACGCAATGCGGGGGAGATTATTCTCCGGTGACGCCGAGACCTTCTGCGCTGCCTCAAGCTGCCGAAGGATGTGCTGGCCGACGTTGGATTTCTCGGCGACTTCGTTCAACCAAATAGCCGTCTCGATGGCTTCGCGCTGTGCGAAGAACAAAGATTGGGTCATGTCCCGTTCAGGATTGAGAAACCAGAACTGAAGCAACTCGCGGGTGATGCGTGTCGTTTGGGGGTATTTCGCTTGTCGCCAAGCCCCCACCTCCCGGCGCAGCAAATTGACGACATGCGAGCCATAGTCCGCAGCCGCGACGTCATTCAGCTCCATCAAGTCGCCTTGCGCGCCTTGACGAACCGGGATGGTCTGAACCTCCGGAGTGAAGATGCGCCGGCCCTTGACAGGCCGGGAATAGTCCAATTCCCCAGCCAGATTGGTGGCATAGTGCCAGCCAGGCTCTTCGTACGGATTATTTAGGATTGGATTCTGTTCGGTAGGCATTTGAGCAGCCGGAGTTCCTGTTGATGAGGAACTGAATTGTCACCGCTGAAGCTGACGAGCCAGGGGCGGGCGTCGTCCAGGTAGAACTGGCGGAGAGAGCTTTTGCTGTCGTGGTAACAGGTGGCGTCCATCGATGTGACGATAAGGGCCGAAGGTGGCACCGTTCAAGTCTGTTTTTCGTCGCCGAAATAGTCAGGGGTGCGTCTTGCGGGCTATTCCAGGGGGCTTCTGAAGCTCAGATGCAACCACCTTCAGCGTTGATGGTCATGCCCCGACGTTATTCCAGCGTAGGACCGCCTCCCTTTTGCGCCCCCGGCGGTCCAACGCTGGGCTGAGCGACGCAATCCTTTCAGGATTGGGGATGTGGCGCGGTCGATTCGATTGGCGAGAAGGGGCTGATTAGGCCCAGGCAAGGCGACTTCGCAGCTCCTTGGGGACCGATTAAACGCAGGCGGCAATGTACTGACAGAGCGGTGGGTATTGCTGCGCGGTTAATTCTTCGCAGCCGTGGCGAGCGCGAGGGCCTTGGCGTGATCGAGCAGGAGTTGGCCGAGGCCATCGCCGTAGAAGGAGGCGGTGACCTCGTAGCCACTCTTCTGATACTCCTCTTTGGTCAGGATGTAGCCGATCCCGTCGGTCGTAAGCGCGGCGACACAAGGCTGCCCGATGCCGGCTTTGCGCAGCGCTTCTTTGACCGCCAGCCCCAATTCGCAGATCGGCTCCCCCGGGAACGTCACCAGTTCAAAGCCGTTGACGCGCAGCGCGTAGATCGGCGCCTTTTCGGGGAAGAGAAGCTTCACCATCTGGTCGAGCTGTTCCTGGGTGACGTGATACTCCGCGCCGGCAATCTTCACGAAGTCCGGCGCCCCCTGGCGGGCTGGCAAGGTCACCCAGTCACACGCGACGGCGAATCGACTGATGCTTTCGGTTCGGAGGTCTTTGGCGAGGCGCCCGACGGTGATGCCCACCTGCCGGCCATAGTTCCAGGCCTGCTCGTAATGGCTGCCACCCAACCGGCCTTGGGGGGAGATGTCCCCTTCCGCCCCGTTGGCGTAGAGGCAGGTCACGCCACTACCGATGAAGTCTTCGACCGTTCGTTGCATGCTGCCGGCCCATTCACCGGAAACCAGCATGTCATGCTCGTCCACAAAGGTGCCGTGAGCGGTGTAGTTGACGAACACCGCGTAGGGCGAACCGTCCGCCTTGTCGAGCCGAAGAACGGTGGCTTGGGGGTCAACGCATTTGCTACCGCGCCGGTTGCGGTTCATGTTCGGCAGGTCCACCGATCCGGAGGCGGCTTTCACCGGCTGCAAGGCGGCGTTGGCCTCCTGGAGGGCCTTGGCCAGGCGGTCGGTGACGAAGTTCAGGACCGGTTCGGAGAAGATCCCAATGTGCGGGTTATTGGCGACGTTGCGCCGGTCGAGCGAATAGCCTTCCAGCCCGGCGTGGCTGTGGCTGGCTGCAATGAGCAAGCGGTCCAGCGTCAGGTGCTCGATGGCCGCCTTCTTGAGCGTCTCCTCGGCCACACAGAGCGGCACGGTGCACATGTCCACTGTGATGAGGGCAGTCTTCTCCGCGCCTGAATCGAAGAGGATGACTTTGCCGTAGATCGTGTCGAGGGTGCCCTCGGCGGGCTTGCCTTCGCGCGCGCCGTAGCCGCCCAATTGCGTGGGGAGCTTGTCTTCCATCGGGTTGATGCTCACCCGCGCGACCCCCGCTTTGAGCGGAACGGCTGACGCTGGTGCAATCGCAGCCAGGCAGCAGCTAGCGAAGACCGCAACCGCAAGAGGCAATCGTAGAAGTCGGGAATGGCCGCGAAAAAGCGCAGAAGGCACAAGAAAAGGCCGTATTTCCACACCTCTTGCGTCTTTTGCGCCTCTTTGCGGCAAGTTCTGCAATCGGCTCGCGATTCTGCATTTAGTTCGAGATGGCCTCATGGACAAGCTTACTTCCACCGCGGCTTGTCGGCGAGGAAAGCTTTGAAGTATTGGTCGCGGAACTGCTTGGCGGCAGCCGCGTCAGTAGTGCAGGCATCCCAATCCAGCGTCGGCCGGGGGCCGAGGGCAACCGGTGCGATGTGTGTGCCCGAGTAACGCGCGGAGAGTTGCTGGAAGGTTTTGCCCCAGGCCTTGGTCGTGCCGTCCACTCGCAGCAGCCCCGTCAGCTCGCTGCAATCCGTCGCTTGCGGGTTGTCGTAGAAGCCCCAGTTCAGCCAGCCCACGACGAAGCCCGCGGAGGTCTCGATGACGCGTCGCAGGTATTTCGCCTGCTGCTCTTCGGTGCCAATCGGATGCGCGCCCTTGTCGAACTTCGGCTTCTCCGCGCCGCCATACCAGCCGAACTCGGCCAGCACCACCGGTTTGCCGGGCCGCGCCACTTCGCGCACCACGCTTTCCAAATAGGCGAGGTTGGCTGATTCGTCGTCCTCACTCCTGTATTCGTAGGCGCCGCGTGCCAACGGATAGAAATGGATTTCCAGGAAGTCCAGGAACTTGGCCTGCCGCTCCGGACGGAAGGCGGCGTAGCTGCCGACACTACCCCAGAGTAAAGACGGGACAGAAGTCTGTAAGAAGCCCACCGTGACCAGCGCCTCGGGATCAGCGGACTTGATCGCCCCAGCCTGCCGGCGCGTCCATTCATCGGCGAGGTATTCACGGAAGGACTGGAAGTCGAGCAGCTCGCGGTTGCGCAGCGCATTCTTAGGCGGCGGGACAGGGATCGTCCCGAACTGGAGCTGATTGGTGGCGCCCCAGGCAGCAGCCAGCTTTTCAATGGTTCCGTATCGGTTCTGCAGCCAGGCATTCCACTGCGGCGGCATGATGTCCGTCTGCCAATCGATCATGGGCTCGTTCTGCAGGTCATAGGCGAAGATGACGTGGCGTCCGCGGTAGCGGGCGGCAAAGAGTTTCCAGAACTCTTCTGCGTATTGCAGTGTGCGCTGGTCGGCGACGGCCACCGGCCTCCAGTTCGGCGGCCCTTCCCAATGATCGGGGCCGGTGGGATGGACGTAAATGCCCGCCTTCTCCGCAATGCTGAGGAACTGGTCGAACTTCTCCAGCCCTTCGGTCTTCAGCACCCCGGGATCGGAGTAAAAGGAGTGGTAGGTGAGGAAGACGCGCACGCAGTTGATGCCCAGCTCTTTCATGCGCGCAAAGTCCTTCCGGGTGGCCTCAGCATCGAATTGCTTCCACACCTGCGGCGCCCAGCCGGTCCCAGGCCGGTAATAGGTGACGCCGAAGGGAACAAAGGGTTTGCCGGCCTCGGTCTCGAAGGAACGGCCATCTTTGGCGATGCGGACTTTGGGAAGCGGTTGGTCCGCTGCCCCAAGCTGCGTGGCGGCCATAGCTAAGGAAACGAGGTAAAGGAAGCTGCGGTGGTTTCCGATCATGAAAGGAATCCTACAGGAAGCTGGCGGAATAGCGATCTGATACCGTTTTCTGGTCTGCCGGGGTGTGCACGGCGACCGGAGTTCTTTGATGGGCGTTCGCCCTCGGCATTCGGCACGCCTCCGGTCTGCGAACCGCGCGAAGCGTTTGGAGTGCGCGCAGCTTGCTGCCGCTGTCGGACGCCACGCCCGTTCCAAAGCGGCAGCAAGCTGCGCGCACTCCAAACGCTTCGCGAAATCCGAGCGCCATCGACGAACGACCGAGCTCGGTGGCACCGGGCGGGTGATGTTCAACATGCAAACGAAGCGCCGTCCCGCCGGCATACTGCAAGCGTTATGTTCCGAGAGATTACCGGCAGTGCGGGATGCGGGCGGGGCAAGCCTCCAGGCATCCCGACAGGTCACGTCGCCGTGCCACCAATCGCCTGGCCCAGAACAGCAGCACCGCGAGAACCCCGAACGCCCACGGCGATGGTTCGGGGATGGGTTTAACGAGCCAATTGCCGTAAACCGTCAAGCTGGTTGTGTCGCCAATAGCGAATCCGGGCTGCTGCCCAGGAAGGCCATTGACGTCATAGCCGGGAACACCAGTCGCATATAAGAAATCCAAAGCTACGGCCCAGTGGGAGTCGTTGCCGTACGCTATGCCTGAAATGCCATGAGCCTCGGGGCGACCATCCTGGGATGCTGTCGCTCCCACCAAAGAAATGAGCGAGAGAATCGGCTGGAGACTGGAGGCGGATTCGGCGTACCAATCAGGCCCTGGTATTCCCGCCGAAGCGTAGAGGGCAACCACCTCTTGCGCAGTCGCAAATCTAAAGCCGTCAAAGGTACCGCCCGGCTGAGTGGCGGCCAGCGCCTGCAAATAGGAGAAACCGCTGCTGACAGGCAAATCCAACCAGGCTAATCCACTGCTCGTATCGAGGGTTAGACTCCCCGCGCCATACCGGGGATCATCGGCCGCAACGAGCGCCGCTGAGGTAACGGCCTTGGACAGCAGCAAAACCAGGGTAATGCTCAAAATGCTAAGTGTGGCTTTAGTAATAGGGTCCTCGACACAGTGATCAATCATCAAGCGGAGCATGCGCAGCATTCTGCACGAATGACTCCAGCAAGACCGCCTGTCAATATGGGGTTATGAAAGCGCCTCGGTGAATTTCGTCAAGCTTTATGTTGCGAAAAATCAGGGGCATCCCAGGGTTCTTTCACCTGCGCTGTCCGTAGCCGTCCTGAAGCGTTTGGGCGCTTAGATCAGAGCCTTTGAACAGCGTCGGCGCGCCGGAAGATGGTCGGCTTCTCGGCGCCGGATGCTCCCTCGGTGGGCCGCCCGGTCGGCGGGCACGGTTGTTTGCAATCGGCCAGGCTGCGGCAGTACCGCCGGCGCCAGGCTCTCCACTATTCGTAGGGTTTGGATCAAGAGTTGGATTAATTGGGTGGTGGTCAGTTCAAAGGTCTCGCTGACTGTCAATCCGCTGCAATTCACAAGGCCGACTCAATTCGGAAAAACGTTCAGTAGCCTTGAGCACGCGAGTAGTGTGTGAGTAAAAGGTTCAAGGCGAGCCTGCCCGTAGCGCCTTCAGGCGGGAAGCAACGAATCTGGCCCCTTCGGTGTTAGGGTCGGCCCTCGCGAGGTAGCTTTCGAAGTATCTGACGGCGGCGTTGGTGTCCTTTTTGGCGGCGGCGATTTCACCGAGGCCGGAATAGACTCGGCAATCGTTGGGCCACACTTGGCGCAGCTTCAGGTAGTCGGTCTCGGCGGCATCGAGGTTACTGGTGGCCAGATAGGTGATGGCACGGTCAAAGAGGGCCACGGGCGAGTTGGTCAATTCCAGAACGCGGGTCAGCGGCTTGATGGCATTCGAGTAGGCGCCCAATTGGATGAAGATAATGCCTTCGTTGAGCAGCGCGGAGGTATCGTCCGGCTTCTCCCGTAATCGCTGATGGGTTGCTCGCAGCGCTCCGAACCAGGCCTCTGTTTGCAAGAACGAAATCTCCTTCTCGGCCGGCGCGGCAAGCGCCTGCAGGTTGGGATCGGCGCGGATATCAGCTAAGACCGCGAGTGTTCTGCTGCGTGGTTCTTCTACGTTAGCCGGCCTTCCCCGGCTCAGCGGCGCAGGAGTATCGCTACCTGCGAGGGCTTTGACACGCTCAAAATGCTGGCTCGATTGCCGAAACAGACGGCTCTCTGCAAAGAGAAGGCCGAGTTGGAAGCAGAAACCCGGATCGTCAACGAGGCCGTCCTCAGCAACAACTTGGGCCACGTTGCGGTATCTGCCGGTTGCCTCTTCGAGGGCCGATGATTGGGCCACCTTCGATTTCCGGCCAGCCAGCAGGTCGCTGTTGCACTCGAGATTGATGCCAGCAGCCACACTGCGAGGGTCGAGATTCCGCGCCCGCTCAAAGCAGCGGGCAGCCTCTCGCAGCCGACCGTCCCGCTGGAGAGTCACGCCCCAAGTGTTCAGAGCGACGGCGTACCACTGAGCCACCACTTTGAGTTGGTGCGGAACCGGCATTTCAAGATGCGCGAAATCCATTAGCCGTCTTCGCAGGCCGCGCTGAGGGTGTTCAAAGTCGTAGATCTGCGCCTGGAGCGGATCCACGATGGTTTCAATGGTGCGGGTCCAGAACGCCACGTTGTCGGTCAGGGCTGCGGACGCCAGTTGCGGCGGGTTGAAGACATTCGTGGGATAGCGCTTCATTTCATACACCAAACCCTGCGGTTCGAGATAGAACAGCTCCAAAAGCGGGCCGTAGATCGGGTGAATGTAAAAGAGGCGGTCGGTCTGCGCCAGGCGCATTACCAATTGCACTTGATCGGCCAGGGCCTCTGAAGCATTCGTGACAGTTGACGACGGACGAGCGTTAGAGATTTGCGCCGTCGGTTCGGGCCGACGGTGAGAGAACTTCCGGCGCAGATATTTCTGATACAGCGGAGATGCCAGTGAGCGCGCATCCACTGGAACGAACCGGTCCGACTTGGCTTCACAGGCGAGAGTGGCCTGGAGAACGAGCAGTTGGAAGGGATCACTGCTCAGAACGGTGGCGCCTTCGGGCGGCAAAGATTGCGCGCTGAGTCGGCCGTATTGGCGCAGATGGGGCTGATTCATCGCCTGAATGACCGGCAGATTCTTACAAAGCAAGCCGGCCGCCCCGATGACCGCGAGGAGATAAATGAATTTCGGCACAATCTTTGGGAGGAGCCGATGCCGGCGCTGGCCCCGACCGGGCGGAGCGAGCCCCAACGGATTTCGTCCCGTCGGACCCGTATCTTCGGGCGCGCGGCGGGCGCCGAATAAAAGCAGGAAGAATCCGCTGTAGTAGCCAATGCTCAGGGCCGCAAGGTAATAGAGGGGCAGGAAGGGAAAAGAAATGCCGAGGTCGCTCGCAATCTGCCGAGGGCTGAAGAACGGATCGAAAGCGATCCAAAGACAAACGAACAGGAGACCGGCATGCGTGACCAGGAAGGTCAGAGCGCCCAAACCAAAGTCGGTTCGGTCGCGGATCGAGAAGGTTCGCCAGCGGACGCTCATGAGCAACACCGGCGGGAGCGAAGTCAAGGCCAAGACTGCGGCCGCATCACGGTGGTATCTGAAGAACTGGTCGGAAACAAATTGAACGCCGTTCTTGTACGCGGCGGCTTGGGTACGAAGCGCCTGCCAGAAACTCAAAGGCGAATCCGGAGACAGCGCCTGCACCGCAGGCAGGAGCAGAAAGAGCGACAACCCGGCCAAACCAAAAAAGCCAATACGCGATAATAGCCGGGTCGGAACGGAGATCTGGAAGTCGCGCATCTCGCGCGCCCTCATTGAAATAAAGCTGACTAACTTAACCACCAATAGGATTACCACCACAGGAAAGCAGCAAAGCATCACCCAATTGTTAGCTATCGCTACGCCTCCAACCAGCGCGGCGCGGTCGAGCCACACTTGTTTCTTCTCGAGGCGATGCTCAAGCAGGCACCGGATGATGTAAGCGAAGAGAAGCAGGTCGAGCATTTCGCCAGAGGCGGAAACGGCGTTTTCCCAGAATGTTAATTGGAGGCCGCAGGCGACTGCGGCCAGCAGGGGTGGCACCCATGAACCGCGCAGCAGCAGCAAGCTATGCTCATTATTGGCAAGGCGCTCTTGCTCAACGAACCGATCGTGGGGCAACAGAGACACCGAGCGGGCCAACAAGGCGAGGATCAGGGCGGCGCAGAGCGCTGTGCTGGCGTTCAGCGCCAGCGGCACGCAGCTTGGGGGCAGGCAACGGAAGGGCAGCGTGGCCAGGAATAATGCCGGTTGAACGACTGTCGGCTGCCAATCCCAGCCCGCGACTTTGGCGGTCAGGTGGACACTGTTGAGCGTCAACCAGGAGTTCAGCGTGAAGAGATAAACAGCGAAGGCGCTCACCGCGATGAGCCACGGCAGAACATCCTGAGCAAACCGCCGTTGGGATGGAAGCGAGGATTCTGTTGTCATCACTGCGGGAGGATGCGGGGACAAATGTACGTTTGGCAACAGCGGATTGGACCCGAAATGTCCACGCATGGCCTTGGCGATTGACGCGGTGGATCCATTTGTTTATACATTAGACCATGTTGAAGTTGGATCATCAGAGTTCCAACCCGCTCCGCGCCCAGGTCGAGCAACTTCTGCGCGAGTTGGTCCGCCAGCCCCAATACCAGCGAAGCGCGCTTGCCGTTGTGGCACGCTTTCCGGGCGGGCGAGGGTGTTTAGGCAGCCAGAACATTCGCGTCAAGCCCGTGGCAGACAGGGATTGCATGGGGGCAGAGCGGAAGCAGAATGAACAAATCCCCATTATGCGGAACTGTATGGCGACCGCAGGAATCGTCCGGGTCTGCTCGGTCATTCACGTGGACAGCTCACTGACTTGGGACCCGGACGCAACGGAACCCGGAATCGTTGTCGCTGTAGGTCGGGTTGGGGTCGTAGCGGTTCGCCGAACGGCAGCGCATCGCGTCGTTGCTCCAACTGCCGCCCCGGACCACGCGCCACCAGCCCGAAGCGGGACCACGCGGGTCGGTCTGCGAATCACTCGAATACCAGCCATACCAATCCCAACACCACTCCCACACGTTCCCCGCCATGTCATACAGCCCATACCCGTTCGCCCCAAAGTACCCCACCGGGCTGGTGTAGGGATAAACCCCATCGTTGAAAGTCGGATGATAACCCCGCGTCGTGCTAAGGTCGAAGGCGTAGGCGGTGGCACTGAAATAGTTCGCCCGGCTTTGCGTTATCGAGTCCACATCCGACCACGGAAACCGATGCCCGCTTGCCCCGCCCCGCGCTGCCTTCTCCCACTCCGCCTCTGTCGGCAGCCGGTACCCACCCGCACTCCACTTCACCCACGGGTTTGTCACCTGCCCGCTCTTATATACCGCCGCCATGTTCGCATCGGCGTAGTAGCACGGCTCCAGCCCCTCCATCTCTGACCGCGCATTGCACCACTTCACCACGTCATACCAGTTGACCGTCTGCACCGGATGCGTGGGCGCCTTGCCCGCACCGGCATTGTCGTAGCCGTACCCGTTCCCGCCATTCCAGGCCTTGACCGTGTCCCACAAGCTCTTGGTCACCAAATACTTGTCCATGAAAAACGCGCTCACATTCACCGAGTGCTGCGGGATGCAGTTCTCATCCCCATCCAAACTGTCGCCCATCGTGAAGCTGCCGGCGGGGATCAGCGCCATGCCTTCAGGCGAGGACACCACCACCCGGTAGAACCTTCTAGGCGCAAGCAGCGCGCCCACATCCACGAACGAGTAGTTGGTTTGTGCCACCACCAGATTCGTCAGCGCCACCCAGTGGGGCTGGCTCAGATTGGTGCAGTATTGGATTTGGTCTGTGGCTCCAAGGGTGCCCTCAATGGTCAAGTGCGGCACCATAACGATACCCGCAACCTGGTCTGCCGCCACACCTGTCGCCGCGCCGACCCAAAGTGCCAACGCGCAAAGACCCACACTGATAACTCGTGATTGAGTCTTCATAATATTCATCCGGTTATCTTGTTTGGTTTCAATTGCTGTTCGACCCCCGGCCACGTCGCTGCGGGCTTCCGGAGCCAGCCAGCCACAAGGAACGAACTCCCGCAAGCAAAATGGGGCCGCCCATCTTCCTCGTGCCACGGAATCCTACCCAATGCGCGGG
>OCZT010003708.1_pt1 | contig 15578 bp, 18 predicted proteins | sample 1539031 | NCBI WGS metagenome assembly OCZT01 (sample SAMEA3539308, study PRJEB22396) | soil metagenome | biome: tundra; feature: field; material: soil | place: USA | collected 2010-05 | depth 0.15 m | reverse complement strand
GCAATGCAAGCAGCGCGGCGAATGCGTATTTCGCTACCGCTCGTGCCATTGTCTTAAGAGTCTCACAGACGGGCTGGCCGTGCAAGGCGGCGAAGCGGCGGTGACATCCCGTCGCCGCCGTGCTATCCTCACATCGGGTAAGAAGGAACCTCCGCACTCGGACGTTTGGCGTTCTGCTGGACAGCCCGCCAGATCTTTGACAATCCGCAAAAATTCAGCTTCCCCCCCCGCAAAACACCATCCATCCGTCCCAAACGTCAAGCTGAGAGCCGCCTCGACTCAGGAAATTCCCCCTACTCCCCTCAAAACAAAACACTTCCGCGAAATTGGCTTCGTTTGTTCAAAAAGGCATCGGCACATCACCGAAGGCGCCGCGCCTGCGACCAAACCGCCCACCGTGCCGCTGAAAGCTGATCGCTGATCGCTGACAGCTCTAATTGTGTTAACATTCCGCAGTTCGGGGAGGTACGTATGAAAACCATCGCCACCCTTTTTGCCCTGGCGCTCGCCGCCGCGCCCGGATGGACGCAGTGTCACAAGCTCGCGGAGATCAACACCGGCAGCCCGGAGGGACAACTGCTCCAGAAGGCCGGCCTGGAGGAAGACGCCGCCAAGAAACTGGCCCTGCAGGAGGAGTTCGTCACTCAGTATCCGCAGCACGAGGCCGCCGGCTGGGTCTACGAGCAACTGCTGATCGCCTACGTCAAGGCCAACGACGCCGACAAGGCGCTCGCCGCGGGTGACAAGCTGGCCGCCATGCCTCCGGAATGCGTGGAGGACGCCCAGCAGACCCTCAAGGCGGCTGAGCTGAAGAAGGATCCCGACCTGGTCTTGAAATGGTCGGCCAAGACCGCCGAACTCGCCCAAAAGGTGGTCGCCTCTCCCCAACCGACGGACGCCGACGAGGTCGAGAACTGGAAGGCGCGCGTGGATTACGCCCGCCAGGTCAACACCTACACCGAGTACTCGCTCTACGCCATGGCGCTCGGGACCGCCGATCCCAAGAAACAGGTGGCGTTGCTTGAAGCCCTGCAGCAGCGCAACGCCAAAAGCGAGTATTTTGCCAAAGCCGTCGACACGCTGTTCGTCGCCTATCAGAAATCCGGCGCGACCGATAAGGCGGTGGCCTTCGCGCAGCCTATCGCCGCTACGGGAAATCCGAGCGAAGACATGCTGCTGGTTCTCAACGACGATGCCGTCAAGAAGAAAGACGCCGAGAAGGTTCACACCTATAGCGCCAAAATCGTCGAGGTCATCAGTTCCAAACCCAAGCCCGAAGGCGTCGCCGACGCGGACTGGACCAAGCGTAAGAACACGATTCTCGGGTATGCCTATTCCACGAACGGCGAACAGTACTTCAACCAAGGGAAGCTGGCGCCGGCCGATCAGGAACTGCGAAAGGCGCTGCCGTTGGTCGAAGAGAACGTCGCGTTGAAGACGGAGGTGCTCTTTTACCTGGGCCTGACCAACTATAAGATGGAGAAAGTCCAGGATGCCTACAATTTCTTTAAGGCGTGCGCGGCCGTGAAGAGTCCGTTTCAGGCGCAGGCCACCAAGAATCTGACTGCCATACGAGCTCAGTATCACGGCATCAAATGAACCTGCTGGTTCCGAATCTGGGCTCCACGTCTCTGAAGTACCAGATTCTGGAGATGCCCTCCGAGAAGGTGCTCGCCCGCGGCCGCTTCGAGCGCGTGCGGGATTCGGGCGATGCCATCGGGCAGATTGCCGCCGGCGGCGTTCCGGTGGATGCGGTGGCGTTCAAAGCCGTGCACGCCGGACCGCAATATCGCGGCACGTTCGCCATCGACGACAACGTGCTGCGGGCCCTGGAAGAGTTCCTGCCCGCCGCCCCGGCGCACAATGCCATCTATCTGGCGGCTATCCGCGCCTTCCGGGAGAGCATGCCGGGCATACCGCTGGTGGCCGCCTTTGAGACGGAGTTCCACGCCACCATGCCTGCCTGTGCGCGTCTCTACGGCGTGCCCGCCGCGTGGCGCGCGGAGGGCGTATTCAAGTATGGGTTCCACGGCGCCTCGCACCAGTACGTGGCCGAGCGCTCGGCCGCGGTGCTGGGCCGCCAGACCCGCCTGGTAAGCTGCCACTTGGGCGGCAGTTCGTCGATGTGCGCCATCGACCGCGGCCGGTCCATCGACACCACCATGGGCTTCTCGCCGCAATCCGGCCTGGAGAACGCCACGCGCCATGGCGATCTCGACGCCTTCGCCGTGCTCTTCATGATGGAGCGTCACAATTGGACCTGCGGCCAGGTGCGCGAGCAACTCGCCAAAGGCGGCGGGCTGGCCGGCCTTTCCGGGATCGAAGGCGGCGATGTGCGCGACCTGGAACAGGCCGCCGCCGCGGGCGATGAGCGCGCCGCCGAGGCGCTCCGGGTCTTCGTCTACCAGGTGAAGAAGACCACTGGCGCTTACGCCGCCGCCATGGGCGGCCTCGACGCCGTGGCCTTCACGGGCGGCATTGGCGAGAACTCCGCCAGGCTGCGCGCCGCGTGTTGCCATGGCCTCGAATTCTTGGGAATCGCGCTCGACCCGGAATTGAACGAGCGCGGCAGCGGCGATCGCGTCGTATCGAACGGCCCGGTGGCCGTGATCGCCCTCGCCACCAACGAAGAGCTGATAGTAGCCCGGCGGGCCTTCCAATTGCTGACCGGCGCCTGCGGTACACTCGCATCATGATCGATGCCGCGGTGCTGACCATCAGCGATTCCGTGCATGCCGGTGCGCGCGCCGACGTTTCCGGCCCTGCCGTGCGCCAGAGACTGGAACAATTGGGCTGGGGCGTCTCCGTGACCGAAGTCATCCCGGACGATGCCGCGCTCATCGAGCGGCGGCTGGCTGCGCTGGCCGATAGCCACCGCGTGGCGGCCATCTTCACCACCGGCGGCACGGGCGTGGCCCCGCGCGATGTCACCCCGGAAGCCACACGTGCTGTATTGCACAAAGAGATTCCCGGCCTCGGCGAACTTATGCGCGCCCGCGGATCGCGTTCTACGCCAATGGCAGCGCTCTCGCGGGCCATCGGCGGCACGCGCGGCACCGTGCTGATCGTTAATTTGCCCGGCTCGCCCAAGGGCGCGCTGGAGTCGCTGGATGCTATCGTAGAGTTAGTGCCTCACGTGCTCGACCTTCTGGGAGGCCGCACCGAGCATCGGGATGCGCAACGTTTTTGAAATCCGTAACGTCTGGAATTGCATGAAAAGCATGGCTACACTTCGCTGGCTTCTCGCCGGGCTGCTCGCGGCCGGCCTGCTCGCCCAAAGCCAACAGGACTCCGCCAAACCCGAGACGGCCACCGAGCTGCCGCGGTTCGTGGTGCCGGTGGAGGTGGTAGTGGCCCCCGTAACCGTGGTGGATCGCAACGGCGATCACGTGGACGGCCTGGGGCCCGAGCAGTTCCATCTCTTCGACAACGGCAAAGAGCAGAACATCCACGTGGACGTGGCCTTCCCGCTCATCTCCCTGGTGATCGCGGTTCAGGCCAACGATCGCGTGGAATCCGTGCTGCCACAGATTCAGAAAATCGGCGTGATGATCGAGCCGATTGTGATCGGCGATCAGGGCGAAGCGTCCGTTCTGGCCTTCGATTCACGCATCCGGCAGATGCAGGATTTTACTTCCGATCCCGCCAAGATCACCGAAGCGCTGAAGAGGATTCATCCCGGCAGTAGCCAGAACCGGATGATCGACGCGGTAGAGGAAGCCGCGCGCGAGTTGCACAGCCGGCCGCGGAACCGCCGGCGTGTCATCTTGCTAGTGAGCGAAACGCGCGACAAATCCAGCGAGGCCCGTTTGAAGGAGACGCTCGCCGCCGTCCTACTGGCCAATGTCAGTGTGTATACGGTGGATATCTCGCGCATGGTGACCTCCGTCATGGCCAAGCAGGACCCGGGGTACATCGACAACCGGCCTCCCGCCATGACGCCGATGCCGTCGGGAGTCCCCGCTACTCCCAATACCGTGATGCAGACGACGGGCAGCCTTGGCAGTAGTGCGGAATTCGTGCCGCTGATGGTGGAGGTCTTCAAGGATACCAAGGCCATTTTCAAGCAGAATCCGTCGGAAGTCTTCACCAGGGGCACCGGCGGCGAGCAGTTCGGTTTCATGCGGCAGCGCGGGCTGGAGGATGCCATCGAGCACCTCGGCGCGGAACTTCACAACCAGTACATGATCTCCTACGTTCCAAACAACAAGGATGAAGGCGGCTTCCACACGATCTCGGTGCAGGTAACCGGCCGCAAGGACGTCAAGGTCCGCACGCGGCCTGGCTACTGGCTGGGCGCAAAGTAACGCCAGCACTACCGGCCCGTGCGCATCCACTCCAGCGTCAGCTTGATGCCTTCGTCATAACTCGTCTTGTGCACCTGCCCCAGCTTGCCGCGCAGCTTCTCGTCGTCCAGCAGCACGGGCGTTTCCTGCAGATATAACATCTCCGGCATCTCGCGCATCAATGGATTGAACCAGCCAAGCATGCGGAGCAGCGTGCGGCCGGCGCTGCGGAATTTCGGCTCACGTCCCGCCGCCTGGTAGATCTTCTGGATGAAAGCCAGCGCCGAGATCTCGCCCGGCCCCGCGAGATTCCAGGCTTCTCCGTAACAATCGTCGCGCGAAGCCAGTTCCGCAATCACCGGCCCCGCATCCGGCACAAACACGAATTCGTGCAGCGAACTGATCGGTCCCAGCCAGTTGGCGGTCTTGCCCGCCAGCGCCGCGTCAAAGATGAAACTGGCGAGGCTATGCGTATACGGCCCGTAGAAATCCGGGAGCCGCACCACCATGCTTTTGAATAGCCCGCGCTCGCCTGCGGCCATCAGGATGTCTTCCTGCTCCTTGCGCAATTGTCCCTTCACCGAAACCGGCACGCGCGGATGCGTCTCCGCCACCTTTTTCGTCTGCGGCACGCCGTAGCTATAGATACCCGTCACCAGCACCAACCGCTGAACTCCGGCCGCCGCCGCCGCGTCCACCGCCACGCGCATCATTTTCGGATGAAGTTGGAACTCCGTGTATGCCACGCCCACCGCGTAGACGATCGTATCCACACCGCGCGCCGCCCGCATGGCCCCGCCGGCATCGGATAGATCGGCCGCGACCACCTCCGCGTGCGGCAGCTTTCCAAATGCCTCCGCGAGCTTGCTCGCCGTCCGTCCCACGGCGCGGAACGGCACGCCGCGGCGATCCAGTTCCATTCCCACATACCGGCCGATCGGACCGGCTGCGCCAAAAATCGCTACCTTTTCCATGATTGCTACAATAGTCTCATAATGGCGGAAGCCCTAAACACCCGCGTGACCAGCCTGGAAGAATCCATGCGCCGTGCGTTCACCGCGATTGAAGCGCTGACCGAAAAGGAAAAGAAGCTGGATGACGTCCTCGTTCTCTTGACGGAGGCGCAGATCGCCACGCAGCAAAGCTTCCAGGAGACGGAGCGCCGCTTCGAGGAGACGGAGCGACGATTCCGGGAGACCAACGCGCGCATAGATAGGCTCGTCGAGTCGCAGATGCAGACAGAAGATCGTTTCCGCCAAACAGACGAGCGTTTCCGCCAGATCGGCGAGCGAGTCGAAAATCTGGTGAGCGCCATCGGCGCATTGCTGCGCGACAGGCCGATCTGAAACCCGCTTTGTCCTGTGCCGCTTCGACCTTGCTCGCCGTACTTCCCACCGCGCGGAATGGCGCCTTTTCCATCATTGCTACAATGATCCCATAAACGCCATGGCCGAGACCCCGAGTGCGCGCGTAACCCGGATGCAAGAATCCATGCGCCGTGCGTTTGCCGCGATTGAATCGCTGACCGAAAAGGAAAAGAAACTGGATGACGCCCTCGCTCGCCTGGCAGACGCGCGGATCGCGACTGAGAGAAGCTTTCAGGAGACGGAAAGACTCTTCCGGCAGACGGACAGAGGCTTCCCACAGATCGACGCGAGCATAGAGAATCCGATGCAGGCGCAGATGGATGCCGAGCGTTGCCAGCAGCTTGATGCGCGCATCGCCGAACTGCTTGCCGATATCCGTAAACTGCGGCGGAACAGGCCATAGCCCAATGATTCAAACGCTATTCGGCTCGGTCGAACAAGAGCCTACTCTCCTGGAGCGCTTGAAGAGCGGCGTGCAAAAGACCCGCGCAGGTCTGGTCACGCGCCTCGAAGACATGCTGCAGGGAGCCAAGCAGATCGACGCCGATTTGCTGGACGAACTGGAGTTCACGCTGATCTCTTCCGACATCGGCGTGCAGACTACCGAAGAGATTCTGGACCGCATCCGCGAGCGTGTGGACCGCAGTCTGGTGGGCGATGCCGCCGAGCTGGAAGGGCTCATTCGCGAGCACCTGCTCGAAATCCTGCAAGCATCCGAGCGCCCCATGCCGCGCGTGGCCGAGCCGCCCGCCGTGATTCTGGTGGTGGGCGTGAACGGCTCCGGCAAAACCACCACCATCGGCAAGCTCGCGCACCGCTTCCGCGGCGAGCAGCGCAGCGTGCTGTTGTGCGCCGCCGATACGTTTCGCGCCGCCGCCATCGAGCAACTGGAGATCTGGGGCCAGCGCACGGGCACCGAAGTCATCCGGCAGAAGCAAGGCGCCGATCCCAGCGCGGTGCTCTTCGATGCCTTGCAATCGGCGCGCGCGCGCAAGACCGATTACGTGATCGTGGACACCGCCGGCCGCCTGCAAACCAAGACCAACCTGATGGCCGAACTGGAGAAGATGCGCCGCACCGCCGCGCGTGTGATTCCCGGCGCGCCGCACGAAGTGCTGCTGGTGATGGACGCCACCACCGGGCAAAACGGCCTGGAGCAGGCCCGCAAGTTCACCGAAACCTCCGGCGTGACCGGCATCGTGCTGGCCAAGCTGGATGGCACGGCCAAGGGCGGCATCGTGATCGCCATCGCGCGCGAATTGAACATCCCCATCCGTTACGTGGGCATCGGCGAGAAGGTGGACGATCTGCTTCCGTTCGATGCCGAGAAGTTTATCGCATCCCTCTTCGAAAAATGAACCACCTCGAACAGGAAACTGATGCCCGGTATCTGCGCGAAGCGCTGGACCTGGCGCGGAAGGGTGACGCCCAAGCCAGCCCCAATCCGCTGGTGGGCGCGGTCTTGGTGCGCGATGGGCAAGCCGTGGGACGCGGCTTCCACACTTGGGCCGGCGTGAAGCACGGTGAGATCCTGGCGCTCGAAGAGGCTGGCGAGCGGGCCCGCGGGGCCACGTTGTACATCAATCTGGAACCCTGCTGCCATCAGGGACGCACGGGGCCTTGCACCGCCGCGCTGATCCAGGCCGGCGTGGCGCGCGTGGTGGCAGCGCTCGAAGACCCCAATCCCCTGGTGGCCGGCGATGGCCTGCGGCAACTGCGCGCGGCCGGAATTCAAACCGAGATTGCCGCCGCCTTCTCCGCCGAGGCCGAAAAACTGAACGAGGCCTTCGTGCATTTCATGCGCACGCGCCTGCCGCTGGTCACGCTGAAAACCGCTCTCACTCTGGATGGCAAGATCGCCGCGCCCGACGATAACCGCGGCTGGATCACCAGCGAAAAAGCGCGCGCGCACGTGCAGTTGCTTCGCCATCGTTCCGACGCCATGCTCACCGGCATCGGCACGGTGATGGCGGACGATTGCCTGCTTACGGATCGCTCCGGCTTGCCGCGCAGCCGGCCGCTGCTGCGCATCGTATTGGATTCGCGCCTGCGCTTGCCGCTCGATTCGCAAATGGTCCGCAGCGCCGCGGGAGATGTGCTGGTGGTGGGAACTTCGGCGGCGCCGGCCGAACGCCGCAAAGCGCTGGAAAGCCGGGGCGTCCGCGTGCTGATTCTGGATGGGCGCGATGGGCGCTCCGATTTGCGCGCCGCCATTGAGGCAGTCGCGCAGCAGCAGTACCTGTCGGTGTTGATCGAGGCGGGCGCCAAGGTGAATTGGGCCGCGCTCGAAACGGGCGTGGCCGACAAGGTCTTCTTCTATTACGCGCCCAAGATTCTGGGTGGGCTCGAATCGTTGTCCATGGCCGGCGGCGTGGGCAGGCGGCGGCGCGCCGACGCCATTCGCATAAACCGTACTGAGTTGCACCGCATCGCGCCCGACGAGTTCGCCGTCGAAGGCTACATCGTCAAAGAGGGTTGAATGTTTACCGGGATCGTCGAAGAACTGGGCGCGGTGGAATCCATCGAGAGCCGGCCCGCCGGCGCGCGCCTGAAGATCCATTGCCAGAAAGTGCTCGCAGACATGACCGAGGGCGCCAGCATCGCCGTGAACGGCGTGTGCCTTACTGCCGTGGATCTGCGCCCGGCATCGTTCTCGGCGGACTTGGCGCCGGAGACTCTGCGGCGCAGCAACCTGGGCGCGCTGCGCGCGCTTTCGCGCGTCAATCTGGAGCGGCCCCTAGCGCCCGACGGCCGCCTCAGCGGGCACATCGTGCAGGGACACGTGGATGCGACCGCCGAATTCTTATCGCTGGAGGCGCTGGGCGACGAGAACTGGTGGCTGAAGGTGCGCGTCCCCGCCGAACTCGATCCGTACCTAGTCTACAAAGGTTCTGTCGCCATCGACGGCATCAGCCTGACCATCGCGGCGCTCGAAGGCGACGTGCTGTCGGTGACCATCATTCCGCACACTTACCGCAACACGACGCTGGGCACCTACCAGCCGGGCAGCCGTGTGAACATCGAGTGCGACATCCTGGCCAAGCACGTCGAAAAACTGATCCGCAACCTGGACTTGAAGCCGCGATTGACGGTCGAGCGGCTGCGCAACGAGGGGTACTGATCCGCAGCGTGGGGCGGGGTCAGTTCGGCCCGGCACTCGCCGCAGTCGTGCTGTGAATCGCCAGCGTGCCATCATTCGGCGGTTCGTCCTCCGATCCGACGATCCACACGTTGCCCGGCGACGGCGCCACGCCGGCAAGCAGAATGTCAGACAAGAAACTGCCTGTCGTGGGATTCGGACTGGGCGCTACACTCCACGCGTTGCCGTTCCAATTCATCAGCAGCGTCCTCTGCTGGCCTGAACCATTCGCAAAAGAGGAGGACCCGAACGCCCAGATATCCGTCGGCGACACGGCTGTGATCCCCTGCAGACTGTTCGATTGGAACACGCTCTTCGGCCCCATGTTGGGGCTGGTCACCACGCTCCAACTGGCGCCGTCCCAGTGCTCGATCAGCGTTAACGTAGCCGCCTGCTTCGGCGGCGCGACCGGCGTGGAGAAACCCACCGCCCACACGTCGTTGGGAGCCAGAGCGACCACGCCGTTCAACTGACTCGCGCCCTTCCCGACACTGGGACTGGGCACGGTCTTCCAGCTTGTGCCGTCATAGTGCATCACCAAGGTCCGGCTACTGTCGTTCTCCGGCCCCGTGAACCCCACGGCCCAAACGTCGTTCATCGCGTCCGCGGACACGGCGAACAGAAACGCGTCACTCGCTGGAAGGGCCTTCGCGGTCCAGGCGGTGCCGTCCCAGTGCTCAAACAGAAAGTTCAGAATTTGGCCGCCGTCGCTCAACATGCTGCCCACAGCCCAGATGTCGTTCGCCGAAATGGCGGTTAGTGCCCTGAGGCCGGGCTGGTCGCCAGCGGGGAAGGACGGGCCTGGAAACACGTTCCACTGCGTGCCGTTCCAGCGTTCAATTACCTGTCCCGTATGCCCCTGTCCGATGCCCACGGTTCCGACAGCCCAGGCATCGGTGGGAGAAATGTCCGCCACGCCTCCCAGAAAACTGGCGTTGTCGCCGTTGATCGTGGGCGCCGGGAATGCGGTCCACTTGGCGCCGTCGAAATGGATCGTCGACTGGCCCACGGCCCAGATGTCCCTCGGCGAAAAAGCGGACACCGCCTGCAGCCCGTTGTTGAAATTCTCATTGGGAGTCGGCACGACGTGAAAGATCGATTGACCCGCGGCCTTGACTGGCAGATGTGCCGCCGCCATTCCCGCCACCAACAAGATGTTACCTGTTCTGCGATTACATACTCTCATCGCTCAACCCTACCAGTGGGCAATGCAGGTGGATGTCAAGGTGAAGTAAACATCTTGTAAAAGGCCGTGAATTCGAAGGATCGCAGGTGACATCGTGCCCTACCTGCCCACCTTCCGCAACACTTCCTCCGCGTGCAGCGCCCCGTCCGGCGTCTCTTCATGCTTGAACATCAGAAACAAATCCTTGCCCTGCCCGAGCAGCACCTGCGCGCGCGCGGCGATGGCCTCGATATCCTCCGCCGTGTAGTCGGGTTTTCGCAGCCGGTAATACACAAAATCCGCCGTGATCACCTCTGGCACCTCGAACTTCTCGGACTCGGCCAGGCACAGTGAGATGTTGCGCACCTCCAGCAGGCGATACACATCGTCCACCAGCCACGAGGCGTGCCGGAATTCGAAGGCGTAGCGCAGATCCTCCGGCAGGATCCCGACGAACGCCCGCAGCACGTCGAGGTCGCAGCGCATCTGCGGCGGAAGCTGGAACAGTACCGGTCCCAGCCGCCGCGCCGCGCGCAACGGATCGATGCTGCGCAGAAAAACTCCGGTGGCTTCCGCCGCATTCTTCAGCCGCATGATGTGCGTGATGCGCATGTGCGCCTTCAAGGCGAACAGGAATCCCGGCGGCGTGGCGGCCACCCAGTTCTCGAGCGTCCCAGCGGAGGGCATGCGGCGGAAGGTGTAGTTGATCTCCACCGAGGTCAGCCGCTGCGCGTAGTGCTCCAGGAATTTGTTGGCGGGCAGCTTCGCCGGATAGAACCGCGGCTTCCATTGGGCGTAGGCAAAACCGGAGGTTCCGGCAAAGAGTCGGCTCATTGGCTTATTATGGATCTCCGGGGGACCATTGTGCACCTGCTCATAAACTGGATGCTCAGCGCGCTGGCCTTGTGGCTTTTGCCGCGCATTATTGCCGGCATCCAGGTCCGGAGCTATGGCACCGCGCTGATCGCCACGGTGGTAATCGCCATCGTGAATACGCTGGTCGGATGGCCGCTGCGGTTCCTTACTTTTCCCCTGACGCTGCTCACCCTGGGCCTATTTTGGCTGGTCCTGAACGCATTCCTCCTGAAGCTGGCATCCGTCTTCGTGCCCGGATTCACGGTGCGGGGCTTTCTGCCCGCGTTCTTCGGGTCTATCGTGCTCACCGTTCTTCACTACATTCTGCACCACCTGTTCTTCTACTCGAATGCCGGATTACTCTACTGATATCGTGCGGCCGCAGAGTCCGGAGGAACTCGCCGAGGCCATGGGCTGGGCGTCCGCCCGCCACCAGACGATCGAGTTGGGGGGGCATTTCTCCAAGCGGCTGATGGGCGGCCCTCGGGCGCCATCCAATATGACGATCTCCACGGCCGCCATGCGCCGCGTCCGCCAATACGAGCCACGCGACTTGACCATCAGCGTGGAAGCCGGCATCTCCTACTGCGACCTGAGCCGCCTGCTGGCCGAGCAGCATCAGATGATTCCACTGGATCCGCCTTTTGCCGATACCGCGACCATCGGCGGGATTGTGGCGTGCAACTGCAGCGGGCCGCGCCGCCGGCTATATGGGACGGCGCGCGACCTGGTGATCGGGATCGAGTTCGCCACCCTGGAAGGCAAGCTGGTCGAATCGGGCGGCATGGTGGTGAAGAACGTCGCCGGGTTGGATATGAGTAAATTGATGATCGGCTCGTTCGGCACGCTGGCGGCCATCGCAGTGGTTAACTTCAAGCTGATTCCGCAGCCTCCTTGCGAGCGCACGTTCCGGTTCTCGTTTGCCGGCCTGGAAGAAGCCGTGGCGGCGCGGGACGCCATCCTGAAGAGCCCGCTCGATCCAGCGGCCATCGATCTGCTGAATCCCGCGGCGGCGGAAGCCAAGAAGCCGGCCTACATGCTGGCGGTGCGGGCAGGCGGCAATGCGGCCGCCATCGCCCGGTATGAGCGCGAACTCGCCGCCATGGGCGCCCAGGCCGTTCCCGCGGACGCGGAGGACGCCTTCTGGCGCATGATCGGGGACTTCACGCCGCGATACCTCGATGCGCACAAAGATGGCGCGGTGGTGCGGGTGTCATGTACCCTGAAAGAATTGAGGGCGGTGATGCAGTCGATACCGGGACCGGCCATCGCGCGCGCGGGCTCGGGCGTTTGCTACGCGTACTTCAAGCACTTCGGCCAAGCGGCCGTGTTCGCCGCGGAAACGGCGCGGGAGTATAGCGGGACGGTTGTGGAATTCGCGCCGGAGAACCGCAAAGAGGAAATGGACCTCTGGCCCGCGCCGGGCGAAGATCTGGAAGTCATGAAACGGATCAAGCACATGTTCGATCCGCAACTCTTACTCAACCGTGGCCGACTCTACCGTCGTATCTGAGATCGCGCTCGACAAGCCCCGGCAGGCGGATCTGGACCGGTGCGTGCATTGCGGCCTGTGCCTCAACGCCTGCCCCACCTATCGCGTGCTGGGCGTGGAGATGGACTCGCCCCGCGGCCGCATCTACCAGATGGCGCAAGTAGCCGCGGGTGCGCCCATCGGCCCTTCGTACATCGAGCACATCGAGTTGTGCCTGGCCTGCCGCGGCTGCGAGAGCGCCTGCCCTTCCGGCGTGCAGTACGGCAGGCTGGTGGAAGCCGCCCGCGCGGAAATCGAAGGCGCTGCGGTGCGGTCGCGCCCCGCGCGGTGGATGCGGCGCTTCGTCTTCGGACACCTGCTGCAGTCGCCCGCCCTCATGACCGTGCTCGGCACGCTGCTCTATCTGTACCAGGGCAGCGGATTGCAGAAGCTGGTCCGGGCGCTCGGCTTCTTGAAATTGCTGGGCAAGCTGGGCGATGTGGAACAGCTTACGCCGCCCGCCGAGCCGCCGTTCTTTTTCAGCAAGATTGGCAAGACCTTTCCGGCCGACGGCGAGCGGCGTTACCGGGTGGCGCTGATGGCGGGCTGCATCGCCAACGTGTGCTTCGCCCGATTGAATGAGGCCACCGTCCGTGTCTTGCAGAAGAATGGCTGCGAGGTGGTGGTGCCCGGCGGCCAAGGCTGCTGTGGCGCGCTGCACGTGCACGCGGGCTTGCGGGACGAAGCGCGGGGCCTCGCGCGGCGCAATATCGATGCGCTGGTGGACGGCGGCTACGACGCGATCCTCACCAATGCGGCGGGCTGCGGCTCCACCTTGAAAGAGTACGCCGAATTATTGGAAGGAGACCCGGAGTACGCCGCGCGGGCGCGCGAGTTTTCGCGGCGCATGCAGGATGTCACCGAGTTCCTGGCTTCCATCGAGTTGCACCGCGGGATGCAGCCGCTTCCGGTCACGGTCACTTACCAGGATTCCTGCCACCTGGCGCATGGCCAGCGTATCCGCACGGCGCCGCGTAAGCTGTTGGAAGCGGTGCCCGGCCTGACGTTCCGCGAGATGCCCCTTTCCGACCTGTGCTGCGGCAGCGCCGGCATCTACAACGTGGTCCGGAACGAGATGTCCATGCGGATTCTGGAAACGAAGATGGAGAACGTGAACCGCACCGGCGCGGATGTGATCGCCACGGCCAATCCGGGCTGCATGCTGCAACTGCGGGCCGGCGTGAGATTGCACGGCAAAGGCCAGCGCGTGGTGCACGTGGTGGAGCTGTTGGACGAGGCGTACCAGTGACGTGGCGCACGCACCCTGCGTGCCGTGTCCCCACCCTTGGGGACACCTGCGTCGCGTACTGTAACCTTCTTTGGCGGCGGCGCGCCTCCCGGCTTGTGAGCCTTCTGGCCTGCATCGCCGCCCTGGCAGCCGTCGTCTGCCTCCTGCCGCCCGACGACGCCCGCGCGCAATCGTCCGATGGCCTCAACCACGACCGCATTCTGGGGGGCATTCCCAACTATCAGACCGTTACCGATGCAACCCCGGCGACGCCGCCTCTCACGCCGAAGCAGAAATGGCAGTTCTTTCTGGAAGAGACTCGCGACCCCTTCAACATCGTCTCGGAGGCCTTAATTAAGCGCCGGGCTTTCGCAAGCGGATAACCAGACGCCCAAGTATGGCGAGGGCGGCGTGGCTTATGCCAAGCGATTCGTCGCGGCGGTGGGCGATTTCGGCTCCCAGAATCTCTTCAGCGACGCCGTGCTCGCCTGCTTGTTTCAGCAGGATCCCAGGTATTTCCGCAGGGATCCCCAGGCGCGGTTCGTGCCGCGCATCGCGTATTCATTGAGCCGCATCGCCGTGGCCCGGCAGGACTCCGGCCGGCAGACGTTCAACGCCTCCGGCGTTTTCGGCATGGCGCTGGGCATCGGCGCCTCCAATCTCTACTATCCCTCCGCCAGCCTGGCCCGACATTCGCCAGAAGTTCTTCGCAAATGGTTTCATGCACCGGAAGCCGCCGCAACCGCCGGTGCCGCACCGGTAGATTGCGGGCGCCCTAATTCACTCCAGCCCGCCAGGCTTACCGTAGCGCTCCAACATCGCGCTGGCTATCTCCGCGGATGACGGCCACACGCCGCCCCGGGCGCCTGCGCGGCGTTCATATTTCCCGAGCGCATCGAGGGCGGGCTGGACGGGTTTCTCACACTCCAAAAAAACGAAGCCCACGGCGGCGCTTGGAATGCGGCCGATAAATCGCTCGGCGTCCACGATCATGGCGCGGATGCGCCGGTGAAGCTCTGGCACGTCGAGCGGCCGCTCCGTCGCCAGCACGCGAAACTCCTCCGCCGTAAACCGGCTGTGCCGCGTGATGTCCGACAGCATTTCTTCCGGCGACTGTCCCGGAAAGCGCCCCACGGCGGCGCAGATCACCGCCCCAAGAGGAAGAATGTTTTCATGGATTGTCACCAGGTCCACGATGTCGCGGGGTTCCCGCCGGTCGGCGGCGGCGGACGCTTTGTTCGTGGCGAGGTCCACGGGATGCAGCACATAACCGAACAGATCGTCCCGTTGCGCCGGGAAGAAGCGAAAGTCGCTGTCGGCTACCCACTCAAGCTGCGTGGTTTCGCTAAGGCCTTCCACTTCCGCTTGCCGCCTGCCCACTTGAACTTTCCTCCAGGACAGTGTAAGCCCGGCTGCGGTCAAAACCCGGGAGTCGGCATCGGCGGCGGCTGCAAGCCGCTCTTCCGAGTCCTGGAAGATATCGATATCGCCTGAATAACGCGGTCCTTGCCGGTTCAGCGCGACACCGCCGGCTACGTAACTGTCGGGGCTGCGTCCGGCCGCAAGCAGACGGAGGGCGTGGGATTGCAGTTTAGTGAGGGGCACGGCATCGGCTCTCGATCTGTTCCGCTAGGCGGCGGCCTTCCATCCCGCCGTGCGTTCTTAAGGCTTTTGTGATCGCCAACGCGTCGGCGGGGCTCGGGTCGGCGACGGGCCGCATGTTCCAAAGCGCGCGCGCGCCGTACTCCGCAAAGGCGCGGCTGTAAAGGCTCGCGATGTCGTCCGGCTGTGGCGGCTCGACCGTCATGGTGTCTCTTTTTTAGCACGGACGGCGTCGGGGCGCAAATGCCGCCCCGGTCCGATTCAACTCCACAGCCGCCGCCGAAACCACGCGGAATGCGCGCACCGATCTCGCCCGGGCTAGTGCAACCGGCGTCCCGGCCCGATAGCCGAACATAAAGGACGTTGAACTAAGCCGCTTCGCGGCAGTTGTGTCGATCGAAGTTT
>OCZT010003707.1_pt1 | contig 15579 bp, 7 predicted proteins | sample 1539031 | NCBI WGS metagenome assembly OCZT01 (sample SAMEA3539308, study PRJEB22396) | soil metagenome | biome: tundra; feature: field; material: soil | place: USA | collected 2010-05 | depth 0.15 m | reverse complement strand
AAGCCAGCACCAGCTACAGCAACGTCAACGTCTTCTATTACGCCGAGGCCAACCGGGTGCGGGACGCGATGAACAACGGCACGAACAACAACGTGCGCATGATCAACGCGGTTATTCCCTACGTCACCAACCTGGATTACGTCTCCTATTCGTCCTACGACGGCATGAACCTGAGCACTTCGAGCCTCTATTCAACGCTCGACTATATGCAGGCGCATCTTCCCACGAATAAGGCGGGGTTGGTGCCGGGGGAGCGAATGTGGATAGGCGAATATGGCTGGGGCAGCAACACGACCGATTCCCAGGAAGCGCTTAACCGCTCCTATATCCAGCGGCTGCTGGGTTGGAATTCCGGCGGGCAATGTCTCCAATTCATTCTGTTCTGGGAGATTTACGATAATGAGGTGGCCAAGAACTTCTGTCTGATCGACTCTAATAACGTCCAGACCGCCTCATGGTATCTCCATCAGCGTTTCATCAACCAGGGGCGATTGCTCACGGCCCAATTCAAGGAGACCAACGGCCGGCTGCCCACGGACACGGAGTTCTCTTCACTGATGACGCCGCTGTTGAACCAATCGCTGCCGGCGCCCGTGAACCTAACGGTGGCCAACGGCGCCGTGACGGGCGTGACCGCGGCCTCCGCCACTGTCGCAGGCACGGTAGCTCAGGGGATTTATGGCAGCGACCAGGCTACTCTTTGGGTCTTTTGCGGCAGTCAGGATGGAGGCACCGTGCGAGCCAATTGGCAGCAGTCGGTGCGGGTGGCCGTGAATACCAACTTCAACCCTGTCACTCTGAGCACAACGCTGACCAACCTTGCCCCGGGCGCGAACTACTTCTACCGGTTCTATGCCACTAATGCCAGCGGCGAGGCCTGGGCGCCGGCTTCGGCTGCATTCACCACCGCGCTGGATCCGCAGATGTTCGGCTCGCGAATGAAGATCGTCTTCAGTGGCTACGCGCGGGGCGAAGCGCTCAGCAATTTCCCGGTGCTAGTCACCTTTAGCGCCAGCCAGACGGGATTCTCCTACCGCCAATTCGCCTCGCCGACGGGTGGCGATTTGCGCTTTACGGATTCCTCGGGCACGGTGCCGGCCTTTCACGAGATAGATGAGTGGAACACCAACGGCGTTTCGAGCGTCTGGGTGCGGGTGCCGGTGCTGGCGAGCACGAACGATTCTATCTGGGCATACTGGGGCAACCAGGCGGCGACGAATCCGGCGCCCTATGCCACGGACGGCTCGGTCTGGACACCCAACTATTATGTGGTCTATCACCTCAAGGAGAGTGGTTTTCCGTACGCCGACAGCGCCCAGCAGCATCCCGCGCAGTCCGGCGCCGCGCCCGCCACGGTCGCTGGCGCGATCGGCCAAGGGGCCTCCTTCAACGGTACCTCGCAGTATCTGGATGCCGGCACCTTCAGCCTCGGCAACGCCTTTACGTTCTCCGCCTGGGTGAACCTCTCGCCCACCGTTAACAACCTGGTGACCATTTGGGCCAACAAAGTCGGCGGCTGGAATGCTAATGGCGTCGCCCTCTTCGTGAACACCTGGAACACCACCGATAAGAGTCTGCGCTTGGAAACCGGCGATGGCTCCAACGGCACCACGGTTTGGACCCCAACGAACATCGTCAGTTTCGGCCAATGGCACTTGCTCACGGCGACGGTGGATCAAGCAGCCCATAGCGCGCATTTGTTTGTGGATGGCGCCGATGCGACGCAGTCGGGCGGCGTTTACAATACTTTTGCCAACGCGAACGATTTGAATCTCGGCCGGATCATTGGCGGCGGTTCTTACTTCAAGGGCGTTCTCGACGAGGCGCGGGTCGCGGTGGGCACCTGCTCATCGAACTGGGTCTGGGCGAGTTGGATGACGGTCGCCTCCAACACTGCTTTCTCGGCTTCCTCGTCCATAATCCAACAATCGCCCCCGCTTGGACTAACCGCGGGCACGGGTGGAGTCGTCCTGACCTGGCCGACGACCGGCGTCGGCTTTGCACTGTACGCGGCTACCAACCTGGCCCCCCCAGTCGTGTGGAACCTGGTCACCAATGCGCCAGCGCTGGTCAGTAACCAGTGGCAGATCTCCCTGCCGCCGGGCAATGACGACGCCCTCTTTTATCGGCTCCAGGCTCAATGACCGCTGGTTTACTACTAAAGCACCCGCTGCTGTTGGCATTGGCTCTCGGGGCCTGCCTCAATTTCTCCTCTGCTACCCTCCTTGCAGAAACTCCGGGTGAGTTTCGTCCCCGGCCAGTCCTCAACCCGGCGGAAAAGGCCGGCGGCACGGGCGCCAAAGTGCAGCCGCCCGACACTCTGCCCAAATCCCGCGCTCCCATTCCGGCCGCGCAACGCAAACCGAAACTGGCCAAACGCGGCCAGCCAATCCTCCGGGGCAATGAACTCGTCTTCAGCGCCGGCTGGGAACTCGTCGAAGCCCCACGCGTCAAGGCCGACGGCGCGGCCCTCTCCCAACCGGGCGTTGATATTCATGACTGGTTCGACGCCATCGTGCCCGGCACCGTGCTGACGACTCTAGTGGAGCAGGGCGTTTATCCCGACCCCTATTTCGGCCTCAACAATCTTGCCATCCCGGAGAGCCTCAATAAGCAGGATTATTGGTATCGCACGGAGTTCACAGTGCCGGCCGCCTTCGCCGGGCGCGAGCTTTGGCTCCAGTTTGGGGGCATCAATTACTATGCCGAGGTCTGGCTCAATGGCGAATACCTCGGCCACATTACCGGCGCGTTTATCCGCGGCGAGTTCAACGTCACGCGGTTCGCCAAACCCGGCACTCTCAACGTTCTCGCCGTGATGGTCGCCCCGCCGCCCGACCCCGGTATTCCTAGCGAGCAGTCCGTCAAGTTCGGTCCCGGCGACAACGGAGGCGCGCTCTGTCTCGACGGCCCCACCTTCGTCTGCTCGGAAGGCTGGGATTGGATCCCCGCTATCCGCGACCGGTGTACCGGCCTGTGGCAGGACGTCGTGTTGCACGCCACCGGTCCCGTCACCCTCGGCGACCCGCAGGTCATTACCGAGCTGCCGCTGCCCGACATCTCGCGAGCGGCGATCACCGTTCAGACGGAACTGCGCAACGCCTCTGCCTCCGTCCAGCAGGGCACCCTCAAAGGCGCCTTCGAGGGCGTGCATTTCGAGCAACCCGTCACCCTTCAGGCGGGTGAGACCAAGACCATCGCCTTCCTTCCCAAACAGTTTCCGCAACTCACCCTGCGCCATCCCCGCCTCTGGTGGCCCAATGGCTATGGCCGGCCGGAGCTTTATCATCTCCAGCTCAGCTTCGTTACCAAGGACAAGCAGGAATCGGATCGACATTCCGCGCGCTTCGGCGTCCGCGAACTGAGTTATGAACTGGCGGTGAAGAAGCCCGACGGCCAAATCGAACGTGTCGAATTCCGACCGACCCTGGCGCGCGGCGCGAGCCAGCCGGTCATCGACAACCGGCGCGATACCATGTTGTGGGGTTCCGAAAACAAAGCGAAACGGACCCAGGTGGCTGGATCCGGCGCCAAGCCGCCCACGACCCCATTTTGGTGGGGCGAGGGCCAAGTGACCATTGTGGGAGTATGGCCCGCCGCCGAGCACTCCCCCGCGCTCCGGCCCGTCAGCGATTCCGCAATGGGGCCGTTCCTGGTGGTGAAAGTCAATGGCCAGAAGATTGAGTGCGTCGGCGGCAATTGGGGCATGGACGACGGCATGAAGCGCATCTCACGGGAGCGCATCGAACCCTACGTGCGCCTGCACCGCGACGCCAATCTCACCATGATCCGTAACTGGAGCGGCCAGAGCACTTCCGAAACCTTCTACGATCTCTGCGACGAATACGGCCTCCTGGTCTGGAACGATTTCTGGCTCAACACCGAAGGCTGGAATTACAACCCTGCCGATAACAATCTCTTCCTGCGCAATGTCGCGGACACCCTCAAGCGCTACCGCACCCACCCGTCCATCGCCCTCTGGTGCCCGCGCAACGAAGGCGTGCCGCCGCAGCCGTTGAACGAAGGCATCGACCGTCTCATTCGCGAGCTCGATGGCACGCGCTATTACCAGCCCAACTCGCGCCTGGTGAACCTGCGCAATAGCGGGCCCTGGTCCAACCTGCCGCTTGACAAGTACTTCAGCGACCTAAACCAGGGCTTCAGCACCGAGATGGGCGCCAGTTCGATCCCCTCGGCCGAAGTCATGCGCTCCATGATGCCCGAGGCCGATCTCTGGCCGACCGATGATGCCTGGGCCTACCACGACCTGCACAGCAAAGGCTCCGGTGATCGCGCCTCGATCTTTGGCCGCATCTCCAAACGTTATGGCGAAGCCCAAAATCTGGAAGACCTCTGCCGCAAGGCGCAGATGGTGAACTATGAAACCTATCGTGCCATCTACGAAGGCTTCAACAGCAAGCTCTGGAAGTCATGCAGCGGCGTGCTCGTCTGGATGAGCCATCCCTCCTGGCCGAGCGTGGTTTGGCAGTTCTACACGTGGGATTACGAGCCCAACGCCTCGCTCTTCGGAGCCAAGAAAGCCGCCGAGCCGGTCCATATCCAAATGAACCTGCCCGACTGCGGCGTGGCCGTCATGAACCACCGCGCCGCGCTCCTCATTGATGTCACGGCCACCGCCACCATTTACAATCTCGCGGGCCGCCAGCTCCAAAGCCGCCACAGCACCTTGACGGCTGGCCCCAACGCTGCCACGAACGCCTTTACCCTCGACTGGCCTGCCGACGGGGCCTGTCTTGCCCAACTGGAGCTGCGCGACAAGAAGGGCCGGCTGCTTTCCGACAACTTCTATTGGCACGCCCGCGACGAGCAGCAGCTCCAGCAATTGAACCAACTGCCCAAGGCCGCCTTGACCGGCAAACTCCGCACGAAGCGCAGCGCCGGCTGCTTGGTCGTCGAAGCCAGGCTCAGCAACCCGGGCAGCACCCCGGCGCTGGCCATCAAGCTGACCTTGCGGGATTCCAAGACCGGGCGTCGTATCCTGCCCGCCTACTACAGCGACAACTACTTCTCCCTGCTTCCGGGCCAATCCCGTGACCTCCATATCGAGTCCACCGTCGCCGGGCAAGAGCCCCAGTTGGATTTGGACGGCTGGAACATCGCCCCCTCCACGCTGCGCTGAGCCGCACCTTTGGCCCGGCGGGCAAAGCGCCTGCCGCCGACCGACCATAAGCCTGCCTTATATTACGGGCTCCGCCGACGGCTGGAAGCGCTCCCAGGAGTATCCCATGAGTGCCCGGTGACTCTCCCATGACTCTCCCCGTCGTCCAGCATCGGTTTGGCTTATGGAACGGGCCGTCCTCGCGCTCACTGCGTCAGCCCTGGCTGGCTGAGACCGGATCTTCTTCCAGTCCGAATTAGCCTAAACGCGGCGGTTGAAGGCGACTAACCACAGATGAACACAGATAGACACCGATGGCCCCCACCTGCCACCCGCCTGCGCCCAGGGGAGCAGATTTTAGTCCTGTAAGCACGGCAAAGTAGGCCCAGGCGGCTGGCGCGCAGTTCGTTAAGTGGCTGATGGATCACCAGAAGGAGGCTGGCGTGTGCGCGACGGTTTCCGGCCTGGTGGACCAGCTAAGCGACAATTCGGCGGCGAAGATGACGGCGCAGGAGATTGCGCAGCGGGTGAGGAAGGCGCAGGGGGCTTCATAGTTAACAGAAGGGGAAAATGATTCCCCAGTTCTGGTCCGGGTCGTATGGATCGTCGTCCTCATCGTCCAGGAACCAAGAGCCGAAGAAGTCTTCCACCAGCCCTTCTGTGGCCGTGGTCCTGAGGTTACAGGGCTTCCACTTCGCTCTGACCATGTAATTTGTCCGGTAATAGTCATCCTGGTCTTTAAGCCAGTCAGCGCCCGACTCGTAGAGGAAGCACTTTTCGACTACTTCGGCTTTGACTGAGAAGTCGCCGACGACGTTAGTTGCGATTGAGGCCTCGAGGCACTCGCTGTTGAGTTGAGCGTTTTCGGCGAGGAGCGAGCATAGTCGTACAACGGCGTCAAATTGTTTGGCCAGTTGTGAGCGTGCTACTCCTTTGGCGGGGAACTTGTAAGAGAACATCTCGCGGTCGTGTCGTAGTTTCAGAAGCAGCGATTTGTAGCCGCCCCCTGCGGACGGGAACGCAGCGTCCAAGTGCTGTCCAATTACGTTGATGATTTTACTGTGGTTCATCTGGTAGAGGTCAGAGTTTTGGAGTTGGACGTCCGGGCGGGTGAAGGAGAGTGCCCGGCAGCACGACAGGGCGGCGTAGTACAGCAGGTACGGCTGGACGATGCGGACGTTCTTGCGTTGGCAATATTCGAATGAGGTCAGCATGACTGTGGCCGAAAGGATCATTTTTACCGCGAGGTAGTTCCTTGTTAGCCACTCAGAGTTGTGGTGGTCGGACCAGGCCTTGGTATATTTGGCGTATGCTTCTTTGGTCCGTGAGCAGTATCTTCGGCAATCCTCCTTGTCCCACTCGGACGAGATGTGCACGTACTCGATACCGTGGCCGATGCCGGTGAATGGCGAGAAATCTGGGCTCATGTTAGGGCTTTGGGATGTGGCTGGCGCTCTGGTTGGCTGCTACTTGAAGACCTTCTTCAGTGTGGTCTGGAGTTCGTCGGGATGCTTGATGCCGGAGATGACGACGATGTTGACGTCGGTAGGGACGGTCGCGGTTCTTCCTTTGTGCCAGAGCTGTTCCCCGGTGCGAGATTTGGGGTACTTCACAATGTCGGTAGTTGAGTGATGCGTCGCCACGATGAGACCATTGTCGGTGTTGATGCTATATAATGGAAAGGCGGCAGCTACACGCGAAGCGGGCACGCGGTGAAGGGAGCAAAGGAGGATACTTCTGGCGGCCCGTCTGGGCAGCCTCCCCTTCTGAAATAATTCCTTCAAGATTCCGCTTAGGCCTCTATCCTTCCACGACCTCTCGTAAGCCGTGAGGTCGTTTCTCGACAAGGTGTTGCAGAACCGCGCGTAACACCACTTCAGGTGGCCGGACCTGGCCGGAAGCGATGTGGCGCCACCGTGTGTTTTGTCTTCTTTGTAGCCGTGGCGTTTGCGGGCCGCCAGATAGACATCTCTAAGGCGGTTCAGTTTGTCGTCTAGGGGGACGGGTGCAAACGCTGCTGCTCTTTGCTCGTCCAGGGCGGTTGCTGCCTTGCGCTTGAGGAGTGGTCTGGTCACATGACCTACGCGCGATGCCAGGCGGCTGCCGAATCGCGCATCCGCGGGTGTGCTCCATGTGATGATCGGCTTCATTTGGAGGTCGAAATGGACGGGGAAGTTGCCTTGGGGGTCGTCGGGCCGGTGCCTGAAGTGGTCGGTGCGGCAGGTGAAGATTACCGGGACTTGCCGCCCGTGCGCCACGCCAGCCTCGAAGTAAACCGATGGACGGGCATAGGTGAGGTCGGCTATGACGAGATCGCAACGCTGCAAGCCTGCCAGGATTTGGTCGTCGATGTCTTCGTTGCGAACTGAGCGGTCCACTCGGAAGGCTGCGATGCCCCTCTGCCTTAAGACTGGGGTGATTGACCGGTCATAAAGCGTATCGGTGTCGGTCTGGCCAAAGGCCATGGCTATGAAGCACTCCAGGGGCATAGAGGGTTAGCCGGCGGCGCGGGCGCGGAGGGTTTCCCATAGGTCGGAGTGGTTTAGGAGGATGTCCTTCATGCCGGTCTGGACGGTGGGGGAGTTCAAGGCTTTGGTGCTCATGGAGGTGTGGGCGTCCAGGGCGCCCATGATGGCGTTCAGGAGTTCCGTCTTGAGGTCGGGGGAGTTGGCGAACTGCTCCTTGGTGTTGTTGGCGGCCTGCTGCTGGAGCGTTTCCGATTCCAGCAGTTTGCCCTTGATCACGTGATTCACGTAAACCAATTGGTCCTGCTCGGTGGTGTCTGCGCCGAAGAGTTCGTTGAGCTTTTCGATGAGCTCGGCCATGTACACCTTCGCCTTTTCCTGCAACATGGCGCTGCCCGCCTCGGTGAGCGGGTCAAGCTTGGGGGTCTCGCCCTGGCTTAGCGGCATAGCGTGTTGGCCAAGGTTCCTGAGGTGGTGATGGGTCAGGACCACTTTCGAGAGGTCGATGCCCTCACGCTCGCGGCCAAACTCGAGCAGCGGCAGCAGACGGCGGTAGAAGATGGCGCGCTTCTCGATGGCGGTGTTGCCGTAGTCGAAGATCTGGGAAAGGAACGTGTAGAGCCGGATGAACGCACCCATGTCCGTCTTAAAGAGGACCAGGGCGTTGAGTTCGTTCTGGGCGGCCTCGACGGCTTTGTCGTCCTGCGCCTGCCGAGCGACCTTGAGGACCTCCTGGGCGGCTTTGTATTTCTTGATGAGGCGGTCCCGCACCGGTTCGAGCGCCTGGACCAGCTCGCTCTGCTTGGCGCCGGGCTTGAGTTCCACCGCGACCACGCGGTCAATTTCGAAGTCGTCGTAATGGCCGGCGGCGTCGAGCTTGGCGCGAAGGTTGAAGACGAGGTTGGGGTCGGTGGTGGCGGAGAGCTCGGCCGTGGTGTGGTAGGCCTTGAAGGAGGCGAGGACTTCCTCGGGGTCGTTAACGAAGTCCACCACGTAGGTGGTATCCTTGCCGGGGTAGGCACGGTTCAGGCGGGAAAGGGTCTGCACGGCCTGAATGCCGGCCAGGCGTTTGTCCACGTACATGCCGCACAGCAGCGGCTGGTCGAAGCCGGTCTGGAATTTGTTGGCCACGAGGAGAATCTGATACTCGTCGCCCTTGAAGGCTTCGCGGATGTCGCGGCCTTTCAGATTGGGGTTGAGGACGGGGCTGTGTTCGGTGAAACCGTCCGGGCCGGATTCCTTGTCGCTGACCTCTCCCGAGAAGGCGACCAACACTCGGATCTTGTAGCCCCGGTCGGCGATGTATTTCTGGATGGCCAGTTGCCAGCGAACGGCTTCGACCCTGCTGGCGACGACCACCATCGCCTTGGCCCGGCCGCTGAGGAGGGGGGCAACGTATTCGCGGTAGTGTTCCACCACGACCTGCACCTTCTGGGCGATGTTGTAGGGGTGCAGGCGCACCCAGCCCATGATGCTTTTCAGGGCGGCGCTGCGCTCGACGGTTTTGTCGTCATAGTCCTTGCCATCGTGCGCCAGCCGGAAGGCCAACCGGTAGGGGGTGTAGTTCTTGAGCACATCCAGGATGAACTCCTCCTCGATGGCCTGGCGCATGGAATAGACGTGGAACGGGGCCGGCAGGTTGCCCGGGCCGGCGGGCTGGCTGGGGTTCGGGCGGGTGCCGAACAGTTCCATGGTCTTGGTTTTGGGAGTCGCGGTGAGGGCGACGAAGGTGATGCCGTGGTCCTGCGCGCGGGCGGCCATTTGGGCGGCCAGGATGTCTTCCGTGCTGACCTCGCCGCCGTCAGCGAGCTCGGCGATCTCTTCGGCGCTGAGAACTGCCTTGAGCTTGGCGGCGGCCTCGCCGGACTGGGAGCTGTGGGCCTCGTCGGCGATGACGGCAAAGCGTTTGCCCTGGGTGGCGGCCAGCTTGCGGACGGCTTCCAAGGCGAAGGGGAAGGTCTGGATGGTGCAAACGACGATTTTCTTGTCGCCGGAGAGGGCAGCCGCCAGTTCGCCGCTCTTGCTGCCATCGTTGCCGGTGATGGTGGCCACCACGCCACTGGTGCGCTGGAAATCGAAGAGCGCCTCCTGGAGTTGCGAGTCGATGACCGTGCGGTCCGAGACCACCAGCACAGTGTCGAAGACCTTTTTGGCCTGGGCGTCGTGCAGCTCGGCGAAGAAGTGGGCGGTCCAGGCAATGGAGTTGGTTTTGCCGGAGCCGGCGGAGTGCTGGATGAGATACTTGCCGCCGGGGCCGTCCCGGAGCACGGCGGCCTGGAGTTCGCGGGTGACGTCGAGCTGGTGGTAGCGGGGGAAGATGATTTGCTGGATCTGCTTCTTCTTATCCCGCTGGGCGATGAGGTAGCGGCCCAGGATTTCAAGCCAGCTCTCCCGCGCCCAGACCTGTTCCCAGAGGTAGGCAGTGCGGTGGCCACCCTTCGGGTTGACCGGGTTGCCCGCCGCGCCGTGGTCGCCTTGGTTGAAGGGCAGGAAGACCGTGACCGGGCCAGCCAGGCGGGTGACCATGTGGACCTCGGTATTGCTGACCGCGAAATGGATCAGGGCGCCGTGGGGAAACCCGAGGAGGGGTTCGGGGGCCTGGCCCTTGGGACGGGGATGGCGGTCAAAGCGGTACTGGTCAATGGCGTCGTCGATGCTCTGGGTGAAATCGGTCTTCAGTTCCGCGGTGGCCACCGGGATGCCGTTGAGGAAGAGGACGAGGTCGAGGCTGTTCTCGTTGTGCTGGGAATAGTGGACCTGACGCACCACCCGGAGACGGTTGGCGGCGTAGCGGGCGAGGATGTCGGCGTTGATGGCCAGGGAGGGCTTGAACTGAGCCACCAGCAGGGGCTGCTTGAGGCCGAGCAGCTCGATGCCGTGGCGGAGCACGTCGAGGGTGCCACGCTGGTCGAGCTGGTCGCGGAGACGGGCAGCCAACGTTTCGGCAGCGGCGGGGCCGTGGTTCTTCTGGAGGATTTCCCAGGCCTGGGGCTGGGTGGTCTGGACCCAGGCGAGCACATCGGGCGGGAAGAGGGCGCGGGGGCGGTCGTAGGCGGTGGCGTCGGTTTGGGCATAGAGCCAGCCGTGGGAGCCGAGGTGCTGGCAGATCTCGGTTTCGAAGGAGATTTCTTTGTGGAGATTCATTGGGGAGGGTTCACACAAAGGGCGCGAAGGAAACGAAGGTTCTGGAAACCGCGAAATACGCGAAATACGCGAAAAGGAGACTTGGCTGGCTGGCGCGGGATCATGCGGCGGCGGGGGTGAATTTCTTTGTTTCGGAGTGGACCAGCCAAGGAAAGTAAAATGGGGAAGTTTCACGCACGAGTTTGGCTTCCTTGCTGAGCTGCAGGTAGCGGATGCCGTCGGAAAGAACGTTTCCGCCGATAAGCGGCAGCGCAGCTAGCCCAAGTTTTGGCACCAGCGGACAGAGCGCGGCCGCTCCGAGCTTCAGTGCGATTCCATAGGCCTGCAGGGCTTTGGCCGAGGAAATCTTCTCCAGTTCGGCGTCGATTGTCCGTATGGCGTCGTCTGTTTCTTGCATGAGCTCCAGCAGTCGCTTTTCTGTCTTGGCTTTCGATGTGCTGGTGAAGAAGTCCTTAATGGTTCTGTTGTAACGGGAAAAGAGGTCCCCGTGGTATTGACGCAGTAGCACCATAATGTCTAAGGGAACGCTGCTGAGGTGGGGAAGGTACATGTATGCCGCCGGCTCCTGCACCAAACCGCTGTTCGGCTGGGTCTCAAGAATCTGCCTGCGCAGGGCTTCCTTTGAAAGATCGACGATCTTTAGGGAGGGAATTTCATCCTCAAACAAGAACCACGTTTTCTCGACATTGAGTGGTTCTCTGTCCAAGACAATGAAAGTCTCGCCTTGTATCGAGGGCGTCTGCTCCAGGTACGTCATCCCTTTGGGGAGTATCGCGAGCAGGCCGGCTTCAAGGAGGGGCATATAGGCCAGCGTGAGGTAATACCAGGCGTCAGGGATTAGCTTACCGCGGCAGCCCGGGTGACGGAACTTGGGTGTCAGGAGAACTGCGGTTTGCGAGAAGAACGATAGCTTCTTTACCGCGGTTTCCATGGGATCCCCCAGCAGTTGGTCGGCGACCGTCTTATTTATGGCAAGGCAGAGATTCAGACCGTTGGCTAGAATGTCAATGTGGGTTGTCTTAAAGGAGTAGAACCATGAGTACACGGACGAGTCTAAACGGTCTCGAGCTTTGGGAGTAAGGTCGCGCAGCGAGCGAAATCCCTGCACGGAGTTTTCGCGGAAGATGGCCCTTAGCCTTGCTATTGACTCATTCATGGTTCGCGGTTTGAGTGCGGACGTCGATTTGGCCGGTGACGGCGGCGGAGATCAGGGCGGTGCGTCGTTCTTGCAGGAGGTCGATGGCGCGCTGGGCTTCGGCGGTGAGGGTGTCGATTTTGGCGACTTCCGCATCGAGGTGTTTGACGATGGCGGATTGCTCAGCCCGTGACGGGATTGCGACCATGACGGAATTCAGGTGTGAGGGACCGAAATTCGGCTGGCACGAGCCGGTCATTGCGAGTCCTAGTTGTTCACGAACTGTATCGGACTGGAGCAGCATTGCGATGTAGTCGCAATTCAGTGGAGCACCCTCGGATTCGCTCAAACGAATCGTGCTTGTGTTGAGAATCACCTCCTCCTCTGCCTCGTAGATCGCAACTTTGCCCCATGAGTTCCCCGAACTCGATAAAAGCACATCTCCACGCCGCACGGTGAAATGTCGGTAGCTTGAGTGGTATTCCTCGGTCGATATAAACTTCTCAAGGCGGGTGAAGTCGATACCGGCCTCTGTAATATTTGTGACGCAAATCACACGGGTGCCTTCGTAGGTAAATTGCCAATGTCGGGGACCTGGGCCTTCCTGCATGAACACTGCACGGCCGAGCTTCGTCACGGTCCAGGCTTGTGGCACCTCGCCGAGCCATTCGACGCCGGAGGGTTTCATGGGGGCGTGGGGATTCAGGCCTTTGGTGACGGCGTGGGAGATGACCGCCTGGCGTTTTTCTTTCAGCAGCTCAATCAGCCGCTGCTGCTCCGCCACCAACCCATCAATCTTCGCTGTCTCCCGGTCCAGAAAGGCGGCGATAGCAGTTTGCTCGGGGGGAGTGGGAAGAGGCAGATAGAACTTGTTCAGGTCGGCTTGGAACAAGTGTGGCACGCCCATTCCCCCCTTTGTCCGCTCGATGGTTTGCTCCATGTAGGAACTCGCGAACACGTAGTAGAGGAAAACGCCGCTCAAGCTCGTGTTCGGAGTAATGACAGCTATGGAGCTGTTGACGGTCGTTGGCCGGGGCAGGTGCCGCACAACGTTGACCGTGCCAAGTGTCGAACCGTCTTTTGCTAGGAGCACGTCACCTTCGCGGACTTTGATTTCTGGCGATTCGTCGAATCGCTCTTGGGTGATGAAGTTGACGTTCTCGAAGTCAATGCCGAGTCCCTTGATGTTGGGCGTTGAGAGAAAGGCAAAACCATCATCCACATATTCTTCCGCCTTCAAGCCCTTCCATCCGAGTCGAGCGCGAACCCAAGACTCAAAGCCGAGCCTTGAGACATCCCAATGCTCCGGCACCGCGCCCAGCCATTCCACGCCGCTGTCCTTGTATTTGGGGTAGCGGGGGAAGCTCATGGGGGGAAAAGCTGAAATCCTGAAACGCTGAAGGCTGAAACGGGCAGATAGAAGATTGCAAATGGCAGAGTGGTCATTGGAGCTTCTTTGGGGCGGACGGCGGGGGTAGATAGTTCTCGCGGGTGACGACCTTCTGGCCGGTTTTGGCCTCCAGCTCCAGGCGAGCTTTTTTGGCGATGCGGCCTCCGGTTTTGGCGGCGGCTTTATTTTCTACCATTCCGGTGGCCGACACGCTCGCGGCGATCTGGCGGGTGGAGAGCTCGGCCAGGGCGGTGAAAATCAATTCCGCCTCGCTCATTTGGTCGCGCAGGTTTTCGGTCTTGAGCCCCTTGATCTGCTTGTGACCCTGGACGCTCACGCCGGACCATTCCTGATGAATCAGGTTGGCGAGGATGGCAAACTTATCGCCTTTTTTGATGTCATGCGTGGCCCAGTAATCGGTGAGTTTGTTGCGCGTTTCCTGTCCGGTCATGCGCTGCTCGATCCATTTGGCGCTGCGGCCCTGTTTCTGCCAGGTCTCGCGGGCGCGGACGAGCGAGCGGGCGGGGTCGGCGATTTCCTGCATCCGCTCGTAACCGACCTTGGCCAGCCAGAGTTTGATGGGCTCGGCCTTGGGGCTGGGGACGCTTTGGACGAGGCGCAGAAGGGTTTCGGCGGTGGCGACGTCGGTGAGGCGCTGTTTGCCGTCAACAGCCGTCATTTTCAACTGGTAACAGTTTGTTACCAGTTCACTTCCCTCTATAGCCAGACGGCCTTTTAGAACCTTCCAGTACTTTCTGGCCGCCTGATAATCGAGCTGCTGCGTCAGCACCCGGATGATGTCCACGACCGAGAACCACCACGTTTCGGTCTTTTCGTCGTAGCGGCGGCGGATTTGGTAGCCTTCAAAAATGGCGAGATCGTTGTTCATGGCAGTGGGATGAGGTTGCGTGGGGTTGGTGGCATTTTCAACCGGTTACATTTTGTTACCGGTTGGCCGGGGCAGAAAGCACGGGAATTCAGTTGGTAACAATTTGTAACCAACTGGCGGGCAGCGCCGGGGAGGAGTGCTGGCGAGTTCATTTGGTCAGGCCTCCGATCATGGTGAGGATGCGGTCGGTGACGCCTTTCAACTCGGCGTCAATCTCGGCCAGGGGGCGCGGGGGCTTGAAGACGTAGAAATGGCGGTTGAAGGGGATTTCGTAGCCGACCTGGGTCTTCTCGGGGTCGATCCACGCATCGGGCGCATGGGGCAGGACCTCGCGTTTGAAATAGGCGTCCACGTCCTCGCTGAGCGGGACGTTCTCGGTGTCGCGCAGGTTGGAGTCGGGCACGGGCTGGCCTTTGCCCTTGCCCTTGGTGCCGAGGACGACCTTGCCCTTGGCGTCGCGCTCGGGGCGCTCGACGGTGATGGTGCGGTAGCCGAAGTCCTCGTTCTTGAAGATGCGGCTGATGGGCACACCGGCCCGGGTGACTTTCTTGCACTCGCCAAACAGCCTGGTGATGTCCTCGATGTGTTCGGGGCTGAGTTCCTTGCGCTTGCTGCCGAGGCTCTTGCGCATCTTCTGCCAGAAGCTGCCGGCGTCGATGAGCTGGACCCGGCCTTTGCGGGCGGCGGGCTTGCGGTTGCTGACGATCCAGACGTAGGTGCTGATGCCGGTGTTGTAGAACATGTCGGTGGGCAGGCCGATGATGGCCTCGACCAGGTCGTTCTCCAGCACGTAGCGGCGGATCTCGCTTTCGCCCGAGCCCGCGCCGCCGGTGAACAGGGGCGAGCCATTCAGGACGATGCCGAAGCGGCTGCCGCCGTCTTTGGCGGGGCGCATCTTGGAAATGAGGTGGAGCAGGAATAACAGCGAGCCATCACTGACGCGCGGGAGGCCGGGGCCGAAGCGGCCGTTGAAACCTTGTTCCTCGGCTTCCTTGCGGATTTCGCGCTCGATCTTCTTCCATTCGACTCCGAAGGGCGGATTGGAGAGGCCGTAGTCGAAGTGTTTGCCGGGCAGGCCGTCGGCGGAGAGGGTGTTGCCAAAGATGATGTTGGCGATGTCCTGGCCTTTGATGAGCATGTCGGCCTTGCAGATGGCGTAGGACTCGGCGTTGAGCTCCTGGCCATACATGACGAGGCGGGCGTCGGGATTGAGGCTGGCGAGGTGCTCGCCGGCCACACTTAACATGCCGCCAGTGCCGGCGGTGGGGTCGTAGATGGACCGCACCACGCCGGGCTTGGTGAGGGCTTCGTCGTCCTCGATGAAGAGGAGGTTGACCATGAGGCGGATGACTTCGCGCGGGGTGAAGTGCTCGCCGGCGGTCTCGTTGGAAAGCTCGGCGAACTTGCGGATGAGTTCCTCGAACACGGCGCCCATCT
>OCZT010003706.1_pt1 | contig 15580 bp, 15 predicted proteins | sample 1539031 | NCBI WGS metagenome assembly OCZT01 (sample SAMEA3539308, study PRJEB22396) | soil metagenome | biome: tundra; feature: field; material: soil | place: USA | collected 2010-05 | depth 0.15 m | reverse complement strand
GAAAAGTTGCGGTGGTAGCGGGGTTCGGTGATGTTGGAAAAGGTTCAGCAGAATCACTCAAAGATTCAAAAGTGCGTGTAATCGTTACTGAAATTGACCCTATCTGCGCGTTGCAAGCTGCTATGGAAGGCTATGAAGTGAAAAAAATGGACGATGCTGTGAAGGAAGCTGACATTGTTGTTACTTGCACTGGTAACTATAATATTATCAGCGAACGCCATTTTAAATCGATGAAACACAATGCTATTGTGTGCAACATCGGTCACTTTGATAATGAAATTGACATGGCATGGCTGAATAAAAATCATGGAAAGACAAAAGAAGAAATCAAGCCGCAGGTAGATAAATATACCATTGCCGGAAAAGATATTATTGTGCTGGCAGAAGGGCGCCTGGTGAATCTCGGCTGCGCGATGGGGCATCCATCCTTTGTGATGAGTAACTCATTCACCAACCAGACACTTGCTCAACTGGAGCTTTGGACAAATACATCCAAATACAAAAACAAAGTGTACACGTTGCCAAAAGAACTTGACGAGAAAGTCGCCCGTCTGCACCTGAAAAAAATTGGTGTGGAACTGGATACGCTCAGCGATGAACAGGCAAAATATATTGGCGTAAATAAACAAGGACCGTTTAAGCCGGATTATTATAGGTATTGATTTAATACGTCATTACGAGGAATCCTGATGGCTTTTGCATCAGGATGACGAAGCAATCTCCCAGAAGAAAGCCGAATATTCTGTGAGATTGCTTCGGTCGCTGACTCCCTCGCAATGACGGAACCAAATTGTATAACTTTGTTTTATGTTTAACATTGGCGGGAGCGAACTTTTTTTCATCATGTTTATTGTGCTGATGTTATTCGGCTCAAAGAAAATTCCTGAGATCGCGCGCGGGCTTGGCAAAGGTTTGCGTGAAATGAAAGATGCTGCCAGCGGAATCGAACGGGAAATAAACAAAGAAATTAAGGACATAAAGGATGACACCGACATCCGCAAGATGATTGATAAAAAATAATCATCTTTATCACAAACTCTTCACCAGTTCTTTCATTATCAACGTCATCTTTGGTTCGGTTTTTTCGGCAGCACGCAGAATTTCTTCGTGCGTAACTTTTACAATTTTTCCTTCTATACCTACATCGGTGATGATGCTCATGGCAAAGCAGGGAATTCCCATTTGGTGCGCTACAATTACTTCGGGCACGGTGCTCATGCCAACGGTGTCACCTCCAATAATGCGCATGAATTTGTATTCTGCCGGAGTTTCGAGTGTGGGTCCGGTTAAGGCCACATACACTCCCTGTTGGATTTTTATTTGGTGATTCTTCGCAATTTGTTTTGCTTTTTCTATCAGTGATCTATCGTATGCTACGCTCATATCGGGAAAACGTTCTCCCAGTTCATTTTCATTTTTTCCGATGAGCGGATTGGGCATTAAATTGATGTGGTCGGTGATGATCATCAGGTCTCCGATCTCAAAAGCGGGATTTACGCCACCGCTTGCGTTGGAAACAAAAAGTTTTTTTATGCCGAGATATTTCATCACGCGCACCGGAAAAATAACTTGTTGCATACCATATCCTTCGTAATAATGAAAACGTCCTTGCATTGCCACTACTTTTTTTCCACCAAGATTTCCAAAAATTAATTTTCCTGAATGACCTTCCACTGTGGAAACAGGCATGTTCGGAATTTTTTCGTAAGGAATCGTGTGAAGGATCTCAATCTCTTTCACCAAACCTCCGAGTCCTGTTCCGAGAATGATCCCGATCTCAGGTGAGAAAGGAAATTGTTTTTTAATGTATTCCGCGGTGTTTTTGATTTGTTCTAAAGACATAATCATTTATGAGTTGGTTGAAATCAGCTTTTTCTTTTTCATCAAATGTTATTTCGATTGGAATATAATACATCGGCAGTGTGTGAATCCGCTCCACCAGTCCCGGTTTGTCCAGGCGCATGGCATCTTTTTCCGTAGTGATGATGATTTTGTTTGAAGATGCAATCCCATTAAATGTTTCTATCAATTTTGTTACTTCCACAATCGTGTATTCGTGGTGGTCTGGATAATGCATTGGAATTATTCTGCCGACTTTGTCTTTCAGATAATCTTCCAACGGTTGTGGATTGGAGATGCCGGTGAGAAGAACAACATCTACTCCCCTCTCCTTGAGGAGAGGGGCAGGGGGTGAGGCAAAAACAGCAACCGGCTCTCCGTATTTTATATGCGAAAACAAAACCTGTTGGTGTGCTTCGGGAGAAATATTTTTCTGGATGATTCTTTTTTCCACCGGGGATAAATTGCCAGGGCATTTTGTGGCGATGATGATGTCAGCTCTCTTTTTTCCTGCTCTCCATTCACGAAGCGAGCCGACAGGCAGGAGGAAATCATCGTAAAATATTTTACTGTAATCGGTGAGTAAGATGGAGAGCCCGGGTTTTACCCTGCGGTGCTGAAAAGCATCGTCCAGCAAAATGATTTTAAGTTCCGGGAATTGTGAAAAAAGATTTTTTATTCCGTGTTTTCTATTTTCATCTACCGAAACAATAACTTCCGGAAATTTTTTCTTGAACTGAAGCGGCTCGTCCCCGATCTGCAAAGAAGTGGAATCTTTATCCGCCAGCAGAAATCCTGTTGTATGCCGCTTGTATCCCCGGCTTAATGTAGCGAGAGAGAATTTGTCTTTAAGCAGCCGGATGAGATATTCCGTCATCGGAGATTTTCCTGTTCCTCCCACAGAAAGGTTTCCGATCACAATGATTCCGGTTTCAAATTCTTTGACTGGAAGAATTCCGAGATCGTATAATAGATTTCGAAAAAAAACTAAAACGCCATATAAAAACGCAACGGGGAATAATAAAAATCTCAGCAAGTTCATTTTATAAAAATACGAATAGTATTACACAGAGATTGTGACTAAGACGAAAAGAAAATGGAATTTAAAATTATTTTGTGTTCGCAAAATCCATCACGCAAGTCCATTTTTCTTTTTTATGCGGCTGAATGGAAACACCAATGTATTTCAGGTTTTTGTCCATCATAGTTTTGCGGTGTTCAATAGTTCCCTGTCCTTCATCGATGAGCAAATGAATGACGATTGAAAGCGCATCCTGATTTCCGTAATCACAGTTTTCGGATGTGGATGAATAAATGCCTTTAAATTTTTTCATCCTGGCTTCGTAGCTTTTTCCGTCTCCGGTAAAATGCCCGAGATTCCCTTTTTTTCCTGTGTCTTTTGCATGCTCAGTTGCCTCTTCTGTCAGATCCTGTTTTACTGTGAGCACTTCCATTGGTTTATATTTTGTAGTCAGATCATTAAAAAGTGAACGGGTGAAAGAAGTTACTTTGGTTTTGGTGGAATCCATATATTTCTGAAAATATGTTTTGGCAAACAGATCGGGTTTGAGTCGTGCTAGGTTCGCGTAGTAAACCACCTTTTTTTCTTCGGCAGTATAACCGGCTTCATCTTTTGCAGTATTTGCTTTTTCAAATGTTGCAGCATCCCATTTGTCGAAGGGATAATCACCAACGGGTTTGCTGAAAGAGAACAGAAGTGCTGCGGTTACAAGAAGAAAGAATATTTTTTTCATAATTTGTTTTTTTGACCTTGCAAACAAAACAAGGCAATCGTTTTGGTTTTGAGCAGGTGGTATTAATTTGTACGTCACTTTTAGCTAAGGTAAAAAAAAGATAATTAGTTAAACCACTTCTTTCTTGATTGCACTAAACCCAATGCAACTGTAGTTTTTAATGAGTAGATAGATGTACCATCCCTGTAGTATTTTTATATCGACAAGAGATACATTGATAGTAGCCATAATATTTACTGTCCTTCGGAAATGGCACTTCTATATCCCTACATCCTACTTTATTTTTTTCGTATTTAATCTGTTTAATAATCACTTTATCTCCGATGTTGAAGCTGTCTCTTAAGCAAGGGGAGTAAACAGTTATAGTATCATTATTTATTAATTTAATTATTGAAGTTGAATTATATAAAACCGAATCTTTGCAATCATATGCTTTTTGGTATTTAATTATTGTGCCCGATAACTCAGTCGTTAATTCGAAGAATCTTTTGTCGGAAGTAAATGAATATTCATCTATGAACACGGGAATAGCGCCTCCATTAGATTTAGTTTTACAACTAATGGAAGATGTTAATAGTATTAATGAAATAATTTGTTTTATGATCTTATTAGTCATATGTCGGTGGTAGGTTAGATTGCCTCGTTATCCCGTAGCGCGCCTCTTCGCAATGACGGTTATTTTGAATACACTTTTTCACCATTGACAAATGTAGAAACTACTTTCACATTCGGAACTTCATCAATATTTATTTTCATGATGTCCTTGTCAAGGATGATAAAATCGGCAAACTTTCCTTTTTCAATACTTCCTTTTTCTTTCTCCTCAAAGTTGGCGTAAGCCGCCCAAATGGTCATGCCTTTCAGCGTTTCTTCTTTTGTTAGTGCATTTTCCATCTGGAAACCTCCTTCGGGAAAACCCTTCAGGTCTTTCCTCGCAACTGCTGCATAAAACGTGTACAGGGGATTAATATTTTCCACAGGAAAATCCGTTCCCAGCGCGATCATGCCGGCAGCTTTCAGGAGATCTTTGTAAGCGTAAGCGTATTTCACTCTTTCAACACCTAACCGGTCTTTTGCCCAGTACATATCAGAGGTGGCGTGTGTGGGTTGGACGGAAGGAATAACATTATATTGATTTTTCCCATTCATATTTTTTATTATTTCTATATCTGCTGGAGTTGTAACTTGAAAATGTTCGATTCGCCATCGAGCATCTATTCCAGCATTACCTTCTTCGGGCAGATAGTTATTTGCATTAGCATTATATACATTTAAAATAAATCTGTTTGCAGAATCTCCTATACAATGAGTATTCATTTGAAATCCTTTTCCTTTGTTATATATTTTTACAGCCATCTCTATAAAATACTCCGGTTTGCTCAGTAAAAATCCTTTCCAACCTTTTTTGTCAGAGTAATCCTGCAACAAACACGCACCGCGCGAGCCGAGTGCACCATCGGCATAAAATTTAAAAGAGCGTACGTTCAATCTATCCGTCTTATAAATTCCGTGCTGTAAATAGTAATCTAAATTTTCTTTATTGTCCGTGAGCATGGCGTACACGCGCATTTTCAGTTCGTTGTTCTTTTGCATCTCGTCCATCAGATCCACGATCTGTTTATCCAATCCGGCATCATCAACCGTTGTGAGGCCGACTGCAAAACAATCTTTCTGCGCGGCAAGAAGTGCTGCTCTTGCTTCGGGTTTGCTGGCGGTGGCAATTTTACTGGCAATCAGATCAACAGCATTGTCAACCAAAATGCCGGTAAGCTTTCCATTCTTCACTTCCACGATTCCGCCATCTACTTTTGTTTTCTCCGTGATGTTTGCCCTGCGCAGTGCCTCGGAATTTACGAGAGCGGCATGACCATCAACCCGTTTTAAATATACAGGCGTATTTGGAAATAAACTGTCGAGAATTCTGTTGTCAGGAAATTCTTTCACTGTCCAGTCATTCTGATCCCAGCCCCTGCCTATTATCCATTCCGATCCGCTTTTTGATTTTTGATTTTTGACTTTCTCAATCACTTCCTCAAAAGATTTTGTTCCAACCAGATCCACTTTATTTAATCCAAGTCCGTAAGAATAAAAATGGCAATGCGCGTCAATGAGTCCGGGAAAAACAGCTTTTCCCTGCGCGTCTAATTTTTCTCCTTCAAATTTTGCAAGAATGGAATCATTTGTTCCTACCGCAATAATTTTTCCATTCTTCACAGCAAAACTTTCAGCAGTGGCAAAGGAAGAATCAACGGTATAAACAACCGCATGGTGAACGATAAGGTCAGCTTTTTCTTTTTTCGGGGAAGCGCATCCAAAAATAATTGAAGAGAGAGAAAGAAAAAATATTTTTTTCATTAAATCTTTTTATTGATGACATATGCATTCGCCTGTGCGGTAGGAGTAATCACGACATCGTTAATATTCACATGTGCCGGACGGGAAGCACACCAGAAAATGGTTTCTGCAATATCTTCAGCCATCAGAGGTTGAAATCCGGAATAAGTTTGTTTTGCCCTTTCCGCGTTTCCATGAAACCGCACTATGGAAAATTCTGTTTCCACTAAACCGGGTGCGATATTCGTTACGCGGATGCCGTGCTGTATCATATCAATGCGCATTGCCTGGCTGAGCGCATCCACCGCAAATTTTGTGGCGCAATACACATTGCCATTCGGATAAACTTGTTTTCCTGCAATCGATGCAACATTAAGGATATGTCCTCGTCCATTTTGTATCATTAGCGGTGCGATGTGCCGTGTTACATACAAAAGTCCTTTCACATTTGTGTCTATCATCATTTCCCAATCGTCCATGCTTCCTTCCTGAATGGAACTAAGACCGGAGGCAAGCCCTGCGTTATTCAATAACACATCAATTTTTTTCCATTCCTCAGGCAAAGCGGTGAGATATTTGATGACTTCTTTCAGATGCCTGATATCAAAACTCAGCGCAAGAGTTTTAATCTTGAATTTCTTTTTTAATTCGTAAGAGAGCGCTTCCAGCCGGTCTTTTCTCCTTCCGGTAATAATCAGATCATACCCGTTGCGGGCAAAAATTTCTGCCGATGCTTTGCCAATTCCTGATGTGGCGCCTGTGATGAGTGCGATCATACCTCTCCCTTTTATTCCCTCTCCATATTGGAGAGGGATGATTTGTGTTTATAAAAAATTTCCAATTTATTTAAAACAGAATAAATATTTTCCAATACTTCCTCATTTGTAAATCTTAATATTGTTACACCAAACCTAAGGATTATTTTTTCTCTTTCTACATCACGCTCATGAATTTCTTCAACCAAATGAATGCCGCCATCAAGTTCAATGGCCAATTTTAATTCGTTGCAATAAAAATCAACAATAAATTTATTGAGTGGGTGTTGCCTTCTGAATTTAAGTCCATGGAATTTTTTTGCTTTCAACTTTTTCCACAATGTTTGTTCGGCTAAAGTAGAATTAGCTTTTAAAGTTCTTGCCTTTTCAAACGTAAAAGCGTTTGCACCATGATAAAAAGGATAATCTTTATATGCCATTATTGCATCATTTATCCCCCTCTCTGATTTGGAGAGGGGTTAGGGGAGAGGTTGAGTTTGCTTTTCCAGAAACCATAGCAAAAATATACTACCAGTCCGATGAGCAGCCAGATTAAAAACCATCTCCAGCTTTTACCTTCAATATAAATAAGCAAGTAGCAGCAGGAGAGAAGCCCGAGGACAGGAATAAGAGAAAAGTTTTTGAGGAAAGAAAAAACTGCCATTATGATGCAAATAAAGAAAAATATAATTATCGGGATGTTTGCCGAAAAAGTTTCGGAACTGAAATTGAAAATCCCTTTCATAAATTCTCCGTTAAATAAGAACAGAAGAGAAAACATAATAAACACCATCAAAGGCACAATAAATTTCCCGTTGATATAAGGAAGTTTAAATCTTCCGGCAACTTTTGCGTCTGTATTCCTGGGCAGCATGAGTACGCCACCGCACACGAGTACGAAGGCGAATAAAGTTCCTACGCTTGTAAAGTCGGTCATGAATTGCTGGTCGGTGAAAAAAACAGGAAGGCCCACAACGATGCCCGTTACGATGGTGGAGAACCCGGGTGTTTTGTATTTCGGGTGAATGGAAGAGAATTTTTTCGGCAACAACCCATCGCGGCTCATGCTCATCCAGATGCGTGGCTGTCCCATCTGGAAAACAAGGAGGACGCTTGTCATTGCAATCACCGCAACAATGGAAGTGATGAACAGCATCCACTTCACTTCTTTTATTTTGAATACTTCAGCAAGCGGATCGCTTACCCCAAGAAGTTTGTAGGATGCCATGCCCGTAAGAACAAGCGCCATGACGATATAAATGACGGTGCAGATCACCAAGGAATAGATCATTCCTTTCGGCAGATCGCGCTGGGGATTTTCGCATTCTTCGGCAAGAGTTGAAACAGCATCGAAGCCGATATAGGCAAAGAATACGCTTGACACACCGCCCATCACACCGGTGAAACCGTTCGGCATGAAGGGAGTCCAGTTGTCAATGTTCACATAACAGGCTCCGACAATTATGACAAGGGCAACGATCGCAAGTTTGGTCATCACCATAATGTTGCTGGCGTTGCGTGATTCTTTTACTCCGACAAACACAAGACAGGTGATGATCACATTTATGATTGTTGCCGGTAGATCAAAAATTATTTTTAACCCTGAAATTTCAGGCGCAGAAGTCCATGCAATAAATTTTGATCCGGCCACATTGTTTGTGAATGCCTGGTGTGCTTCCCTGTAGTTAATGGTAAGCCATTCAGGGATATGTAAACCAAAACCGGTGACGAGGTTGGTAAAATAACTGCTCCATGAAAACGCCACCACTACATTGCCTATGGAATATTCCATGAGCAACGCCCATCCGATGATCCACGCAAATAATTCTCCGAAGGAAACATATGCGTATGTATACGCGCTGCCGGATACCGGAACGCGCGAGGCAAACTCTGCATAGCACAAGGCAGTGAAGCCGCAGGCAATGGCGCAAATGATAAAAAGAACAACCACACCCGGGCCTCCGGAATAACAGGCATTTCCGATGGTGCTGAAAGTGCCGGCTCCGATAATGGCGGCAATTCCAAAAAATGTGAGATCGCGTACGCGAAGGACTTTATTTAATCCACCTGGTTCGTCAGAATCGTTCTCCTGCCAAAGAACTTTCCCGGCAGATTTTTTTCGGAATAGCTGGTTGAAATTCATTTTGGTAATGCGAGATGGGCAAATGTAGAAAATTTATCAGCCAATGATTTTTTTCAATCCCGGAAACTTACCGAGCAGTTTTTCTTTGTCAAGCAGGAATAAAAATCCAATGAGTAAAAATGGCAATCCCGGAATTTTATACCTCACCACCGTGCCAAGAATAGGAGTAGTGATGCCGATCAAAACAAAAAGCAGGATCACAATGCATAAACAGAAATAAAGCAGGTACCGGTTCATAATTTTTATTGAACAGAAAAAAATGCAAACCAAAATATAGAGTGCGATAAAAAGATTTTCAATTGCTGAAATAAGCATCAATGGGTTTTTTGCTTCTAAAATATGCGGGCGCAAAAGCGTTGTGAAGAAAGCGGCCGGACTGCTCTTGACGATACTGAAAAAAGTTCCATCAAGAAGAGGAATTTTGATGTTGCTGCCTGCAGCCGCCTGATCGTAATAGATCCAGTAAGTAGCAGTATCTGCTGAATTCTTCACGTAATTACTGTCATGAAATGTTTCGAGATTCCAGGAAACATAAGATATGCCGGGAACAATTTTGCAATAACCGGGTTTGTCTTTTATCCGGATGATCCGGTTTTCAAATTTCGAATCTATGTACACGAATTTATTTGTGGCATTATTGCCAAGAGAACTGCCGCCTTGTGCTATATAAACAGCCTGGCGCTGCTTGTCCATCAGCATGAAAGGGAAATCATACTTTGGGATCACCAACCCGAGGGAAAAATAAACCGCAAGAACGATCATGTATTTTATTTCGGGAAAAGATTTGTTTGTTTTCGCAATCCAGGCATGCGCAATGAAAGCGGGAAGAATAACAAGGAGCATATATAATTTTGTGATGGACAGCAAAAACAGAAAGAGAAATAATAGGGTAAAACGTTTAACAGAAATCCTTTCGTTCATCAGCTTGTAGAAATGATAAATGCACATTCCAAGAGAGAACAGGATCAATCCTTCTTTCAGAACACCTGAACCCCAGAACAGAACAGAAGGCAAAAGAAAAACTGCGGTACGCAATTCTTTTTTCTTGTTTGAAAGAAAGGGTGAAAATGTTTTGAAGATGCCCGTTAAACCCGTCAGCGATAAAAAACAAATGAAGACCGTATGCACATGATAATTGCCGATAGAAAAAATATCAACGAGTGCGTTAAAGCGGATGAGTGTTCTGTTTTCATTGTATAAGTCCTGGTTGAATGCGCGATACCAGTAATTCATATTCAGGTAATGATGCACGGCAGATGAGTCTGAAATTCCCGTCAGCATTTTAATATAATCAAGCGGGTTTAGAAAAAGCACGTTGTACATCACTTTCCCATCGTCAAAATATTTAAAAATATCAGCCGTTGAACGATCGGCATAGAGATAGGAATAGACAAACCATAATGCGGTACCCGCACCTATTTTCAGAATGAAAATGAATATAATAAATTTTTGAGAAATGAGTTCAGTTTGAAAGAATCTTAATTTTCCAATGAGAAAAATGAAAAATGCTGTATAGGCAACTGCAAGAAATATCCCGATCATGAAGCAAAGATAAGATACTGTTTATACAGATTACTCAGGTTTCGGAAAGAATACAGTAACGCGATTCCAATGCACGAATATCATTCGCATGAATTAGTATATTAGCATCGCTTTATATTAGCATCGCGATCAATGAAGAAAAAAGTAATTCTTTCGGTAACCAATGATCTCACCTCAGAGCAGCGCGTGCACAAAGTGTGCATGTATTTGTCAGGATCGGGGTTCGATGTAGTACTTGTGGGAAGATTGAGGAGAAAAAATTTGCCGCTTGATGTACGTCCCTACAAAACCAGGCGTCTGTTTTTGCTTTTTGAGAAGGGCCCTTTGTTTTATGCGGAATATAACCTGAGATTATTTTTTTACCTCTTGTTCCATCCTGCAGATATTCTTGTCGCAAATGATCTGGATACATTGCTTGCAAATTACCTGGTTGCAAAAATAAAAGGAAGCACCGTTGTTCATGACAGCCATGAATATTATACCGGAGTTCCTGAGTTGGAGGGAAGGCCATTTGTAAAAAAAACATGGAAATCAATCGAAAATTATTTTTTCCCCAAGCTGAAATACATTTACACGGTGAATGATTCCATCGCGAAATTATATAAGGATGAATATGGAGTGGAAGTAAAAGTTGTAAGAAATTTTCCGGTTCTTTCTCCCTCTCCTTCGGAGAGGGCAGGAGTGAGGCAGAGAAAAGAGCTTGGACTTCCCTCTGACAAAAAAATTATTCTTTACCAGGGGTCGGTGAATGTTGACAGGGGATTAGTGGAAGCCGTGGAAGCAATGCGCTATGTGAACGATGCCGTTTTGCTTGTTGTGGGCGGTGGCGATATCCTTGAAGAAGTCAAAGCGAAAGCGGAAAAGCTGAATCTTGGGGGGAAAGTTATTTTCAAAAAACGTGTGCCGTTTGAAGAGTTGTGGAATTATACTTCGCATGCCGACATCGGTATTTCTCTCGATAAGGATACCAATATTAATTATCGTTTCAGCCTGCCGAATAAAATTTTCGATTTCATTCATGCCGGAGTGCCTGTTCTTGCTTCGGATCTTGTTGAGATAAAAAAAATATTTTCAAGATACGATATAGGAGACTTGATCGAAAGTCACGATCCGCAGCACATTGCCGCCAAAATAAATTCTATGCTGAATGATCCTGAAAAATTAAAACACTGGAAAGAAAATTGTTTCATTGCGGCCCGGGAGTTATGCTGGCAGAATGAAGAAAAAGTTTTAAAAGAAATATACGGCAATTTCTAACAGGGTTAGCAGCAATTGGGAAACAGGGTTTATTGTGTTAGTAATTAGTGTGAAAAATCATCTTTCAAAATTTTATATTTGTCCCGAAGGGATTCCTTCGGAAACACTCTTTTTACAAAACCATTTTTATGCCGGCACTTGCGCAAGAGAAGAAAATCACGGTTACCGTTGAAACCGCAAAGCAATTAGGATTGCTTCCCGAGGAATTCGAAAAAATAAAAAAAGTTCTCGGACGAACTCCGAATTTTACCGAGATCAGCATTTACTCCGTGATGTGGAGCGAACATTGTTCGTATAAAAATTCTATCAAACTGCTGAAAACTCTCCCGCGTGAGGGGAAAAATGTGCTGGCGAAAGCAGGAGAAGAAAACGCAGGGTTGGTTGACATAGGTGACGGCCTTGCCTGCGCATTTAAAATAGAATGACACAATCATCCTTCTGCCATTGAACCGTACCAAGGAGCGGCAACGGGAGTAGGAGGGATCAACCGCGATATTTTTACGATGGGAGCCCGCCCAATAGCGCAATTGAACTCACTTCGCTTTGGCGACCCAAAATCAGATAAAACAAAATGGCTGGTGAAAGGCGTTGTAAAAGGCATAGGTGATTACGGAAATGCGTTTGGCATCCCTACTGTGGGAGGTGAAGTTTTTTTCGATGACTGCTACAACGTGAATCCGCTGGTGAATGCGATGAGTGCCGGCATAGTGAAAGTAGGAGAAACTGTTTCTGCCACTTCTCACGGAAAAGGAAACCCCGTTTACATAGTCGGTTCCGCTACGGGAAAAGACGGAATTCACGGGGCTGCGTTTGCTTCAAAAGATATTACAGAAAGTTCTGCCGATGATCTGCCTTCCGTTCAGGTAGGAGACCCGTTCCAGGAAAAAATTCTTCTGGAAGCATCGCTGGAAGTGGCAAAGGCAGATGTGCTCATTGGAATGCAGGATATGGGTGCAGCAGGAATCACTTGCTCCACCTCGGAGATGTCTGCAAAAGGTGAACACGGAATGAAAATTTATCTCGACAAAGTTCCGCTTCGCCAGCAGAATATGACCGCCTGGGAAATTCTTCTCAGCGAATCACAGGAACGGATGCTGCTGGTGGTGAAGAAAGGGAAAGAAAAAGCGGTGGAACAAATTCTTGACAAATGGGATATTCCATACGCGGTGATCGGGGAAGTGACGGATACAAAACGCCTGGAATATTTTCTGAATGGGGAACTGATCGCAGATATTCCTGCTGAGTCGCTGGTACTTGGCGGAGGTGCGCCCGTTTATACGCGTGAAAGTAAAGAGCCGACCTATTTTTCCGAAGCAAAAAAGTTTTCTGCGGAAAAAATAAAAGAACCGAAAGACCTGAAAGAGGTTGCCAAATTTCTGATCTCTCATCCCAACATCGCCTCCAAGCGCTGGGTGTATGAGCAGTATGATTCCATGGTGGGAACCGTGAACCAAAGCACCAATTCCCCTTCGGATGCAGCGATCGTGAATATTAAAGATACAGAACGTGCACTGGCTTTCAAAATAGATTGCAACGCAAGATATGTGTATGCCGATCCTGAAAAGGGAGCAGCCATCGCAGTTTCAGAAGCGGCAAGGAACATTGTCTGTTCCGGAGGCGAACCGCTGGCGATCACCAATTGCCTGAACTTCGGAAATCCTTATAACCCTGAAGTGTACTGGCAGTTTGTGAATGTGATAAAAGGAATGGGTGCTGCCTGCAAAAAGTTCGGAACGCCTGTTACAGGAGGGAATGTGAGTTTCTATAACCAATCCTCGTATGAAGGTCCTGTTTTTCCGACTCCCGCCATCGGCATGCTCGGCATACTCGACAAGAAAAACAGAATGACGCTTGACTTCAAGCAGGAAGGCGATCTGATCTATCTCATAGGAGAAATGCGCGATGATTTTTCCTGTTCGGAATATTTATACTCATTTCATAAGGTGAAACTTTCCCCCGCACCCTATTTTGACCTCGAAGAAGAGTTTAAGGTTCAGCAGGCGGTGAGCGCTATCATTAAAAAAGGATTGATCCGTTCCGCGCACGATTGTTCCGATGGCGGGTTGTTCATTGCACTTGCGGAATGTTCCCTTCACAGCGGAAAAGGGTTCGATATCAGCACGGATGAATCCATCCGGACAGACGCCTTTCTTTTTGGAGAAGGGCAGAGCAGGGTAGTGGTCACTGTTCGCCCGGGGGACGAAGACAATTTTCTGCACGAAATGATGGCACGAGATGTTGATTTTTGTTTCCTCGGTGCGGTGATGGGTGATGAAATGACGGTGGATGAAGAAACATTTTTTAAAGTGGACGAAGCAAAACATATTTATGATACTTCATTGGAAAACCTGCTGAAGTGATCCTGAACCATTTGCATAAAATTTCATTGTTACAGTTCGTTAGTTGAAATCCTGCCTGCCTGCGGGTATCCTGATTCATCTGGAAGACTTTCAGTTTCTACAAAATTTAATTTTTGTCGTCATTGCGAGACCAGATGCTTTGATCGGGTCGAAGCAATCTCACAGAAATATCTGGAAGATTGCTTCAGTCGTTCCTCCTTCGCAATGACGTTATTTTTTATGATTTTCGTTCCTAAATAAAACCTCTGTACTTTCAGTATAGAGTGATTTAGTTTTCTCATTTCTTCTTCGGAAAATCAAAGAAGAGCAGCTTACCGCATCGCTGCATTATTTTCTCCCAGTCATCTTCTGAAATTTTTACTGCTGCTATTCCTGCTTTTGGCAAATTTTCTATTTCGGAGGGGCATAAATAATTCACAAGTTCCGTAAGAGAAGGGTTGTGACCCACCAACATAAGCGATTGAATATCCGCACTGGTTTTTTTGATAAGGTCTATCAGCGAGGAAGTTGTTGAGTTGTAAATAGTTTTGTTTTGGATGATCTCGCCCCGGTAGTTTATCCTCTTAGCAATGATCTGCGCTGTTTGCAGTGCTCTCTGTGCCGGGCTGGTAATAATGCTACCGGGCATGACGTTCATTCGGGTAAGTCGCTTTCCCATTTTTTCCGCAGTGCGGATTCCTTTTTCGGAGAGAGTACGGTCAAAATCTGTTCCCGAAGCAGAATTGTCTTCTGCCTTGGCATGCCTCACGATGTAAATGATTTTCATATGACCAATGTAAAGCGAAACTATACAAAAAAAATAAAAAAGAGCCTATTATTTTGTAATGCGATATTTGCATTTTCGTATTTTTCGTATCAATTCGCTTTTCGAAGATTTATGAAAAGACTCTGGCGCATCTTTCTGAAAACATGTTTATGGTTTTTTATCATCAGCATTGCTTCGGTGATCCTCTTTCGCTGGGTTCCCGTTCCGGTTACTCCGCTGATGGGATTGCGGTGCTGCGAGCAGATGTTTGACAGCAAGCGCGATGTGAAACTGAAAAAGAACTGGGTTCCGCTGGAAGAAATTTCTCCCAACCTGCAATTGGCTGTGATTTGTTCGGAAGACCAGAATTTTTTGGAGCATCACGGATTTGATTTTGACGCGATAGAAAAAGCCGTGGAGCACAACGAACACAGCCGGCACAAACGCGGTGCCAGCACCATCAGCCAGCAAACGGCAAAGAATGTTTTCCTCTGGCCGGGCCGAAGCTGGGTGCGGAAAGGGTTTGAAGTGTATTTTACTTTTCTGATCGAACTTTTCTGGAGCAAGGAACGGATCATGGAAGTGTACCTGAACGTGATCGAGTTTGGAGATGGAGTTTACGGTGCGCAGGCCGCATCAAAAGAATTTTTCCGGCAGGATGCAAAAAAGCTTTCGCGCGAGCAGTCGGCATTGCTTGCCTCTGTGCTGCCGAATCCATTCAGATTTCTGGTAAAAAGTCCCGGCAGCTATGTCCGCGGAAGGCAAAGCTGGGTGCTCGGGCAAATGGAGAACTGGGGAGGAGAGTTAAAGTATGAGGGAGAAGAGAAAGGGAAAAAATAATTTGTTACTCC
>OCZT010003705.1_pt1 | contig 15593 bp, 14 predicted proteins | sample 1539031 | NCBI WGS metagenome assembly OCZT01 (sample SAMEA3539308, study PRJEB22396) | soil metagenome | biome: tundra; feature: field; material: soil | place: USA | collected 2010-05 | depth 0.15 m | reverse complement strand
GCAAAGTCCCATACAAAGACATTTACGACATCAACATGCCGGGCGCCTACCTGACCGAGCGTTGGGCGATTGGCATCTTCGGCAGCGGCGACCTGGGCTGGCGTCTGTACGAATTCACGCTTCTGGGAGCGATGACGCTCGCCATGATCGTCATTGCGTTGCCCTATGACTGGCTCGCCGGGCTCTTTGCCGGAGTGCTGTTCATGCTGCAACTCGGTTCGCTTGGCCCGTGGCAGGCCGTCGAGCGCGATGAAGTGATGACTGTCCTCATCTTCATTGGGTATGCGTTTCTGTTCCTTGGTATCCGCAAGGGGATTCCCTGGCTGATGCTGCCGTTCGGACTGGCGATGGGGATCGCGACGCTGATCAAGCCAACGGTGGTCCCGCTCGTCCTCTGCCTTCTGGTGTTTCTAATTGTGGTGCTGCGGCGACGTCAGAAATCGCCAAACGCATACATCCTGTTCGCGATTGCGGGCCTGGGAATCGCGCTTGGCATCCTGCTCGACTTCCTGCTGCCGCAGCACGCCTTTGGCCCCTTCTTCTTCATCCTGAGTAAGCTGGTGCCGTACTATTCCTCACTGGCCCACCCTTCGCTGTGGGTTCTCATCCGCCGCAGCCTGCCCCAGGCCTTCCTCATCTACATGCCTCTCACGCTTCTACTTGCTGTTGCCAGCAGGAGGCGCGCGAACTGGGAGATGTGGGCAGTGCGCGCGGGATTCCTCTTCGGCGGGATCTCGTACTTTATCCAGCGCAAGGGATACGACTACCACCGCATTGCATTTGTGTGCTTTGGCCTGCTATGGATCGGGCTCGAGTTCACCGCTGCGATGAAGGATCGCGGCTGGCGCAGGAATGTGGGAGTTGTCGGGATCGCATTCGGCGTCTTGATGATGGTTCCTTTAAACGCGCGCAAGGTGCATGGGCGACATGACGGCAACGCGGCCGTTCCGGTCCTCGAGCAGGATCTCCTGCGTTTAGGAGGCAACAAACTCCAAGGCAAGGTGCAGTGCCTGGACATGGTGGGTGGGTGCCTAAGCGCACTCTATCGGCTCGACCTGGTCCAGAGCACGGGCTTTACCGGCGACACGCAGTTCTTCGGGCTCGATGATGGCAAGGTCGTCCCCTATTACCGCAAAATGCTGTGGGACGACTTCCATCAGGATCCGCCGGCTGTCATTGTCCTGAGCGACGAGTGGTATCAGGGGTCGACCTACAGCTTCAACAAGCTCAATACATGGCCGGAATTCCGCGACTACCTCAACTCCGCCTATCGCCTGGAGGCGACTCGGGGTCCCTTTACCCTCTACGGCTACCCGATGTTCTTCCGCATCTACGTGCGCAAAGGCAGCTTCGCGGACCAGCCAGGGCTCTAAACCGCAAGATTGCTGGAAGTGTTTCGGTCGCTGGCATCTCCCCAACGGTTCAAGCGCATTTTCCCGCGGCCCTCCAACCCGACACCGCTTGCCTCCCGCGCGGCTCGAGGAAAGCACCGCGCCTCTGTGCAATCTACTCGGCCATTTTCTCGCGGATGCGACGTTGTACCCGGCTATTCTTCTGGCCGTAGCTGAAATAGACAACTAGTCCGATGATCAGCCAGATGATGAGCCGCGCCCAGTTAAGCCAACCGAGTTTGTACATCATGTAGCCGTTGAATAGCACCCCAAGAATCGGCACCGCAGGCACCCAGGGCGTGCGGAACGGCCTTGCGTGGTCCGGATCCGTGCGCCGCAGCACCATGATCGAGATGCATACGATCACAAACGCCAGGAGCGTTCCGATGTTCACCATCTTTCCGATATCATCGATTGGCGTCAGCGCGCCGACAATCGCCGCGACCAGGCCGACAAGATAGGTGTTCTTCAACGGTGTACGAAACTTCGGATGTATCTCCGCGAAGACCTTGCGTGGCAGCAATCCGTCGTTCGCCATCGCGTACAGCACGCGTGTCTGCCCCAGCAACATCACCAGCATAACGCTCGTCAGTCCCGCCAGTGCACCTGCCGTGATGATGTCGCTTGCCCATGGAAGGCCGCGATCGAGGAACGCTCGCGCGATTGGCGCTTCGATGTTCACCTGCTGCCACGGCACCATTCCGGTTAGCACCGCGGCCACCCCGATATACAGCACGGTGCAAATGATCAGCGAAAGGATGATCCCGATCGGCAGGTCGCGTTGCGGGTTCTTCGCCTCCTGCGCGGTCGTCGACACCGCATCGAACCCGATATACGCAAAGAATATATACGCCGCGCCCGCGCCGATTCCTCCAAATCCCATCGGCGCAAACGTGTGCCATGACGTCCCCCAGTTTGGGGCATGCACGTAGTGCACGCCCAGACCAAGCACCATCAGCACGACCGCGACTTTGATTACCACAATACCAGCGTTGAACTTCGCCGACTCATGGATCCCGATCGCCAGCACGGTGGTCACTGCCAGCGCAATCAGGAATGCCGGCAGGTTGAATCCGATCTCATGCCCGAACAGTACAGGAGCTCCCAGCAACACATGCGCTCGCGACATCATGTCCGCCGTCGGCGCGCTTTTGAGAACTCCCAGTTGTGCAATGTACTCCTGCGTCCCCGGTAGCATCGAAGGGAAGCTCACAGCCATGACCTGGCGGCCGACCGACTCCACAGCTTTGCCCAGGGCGGTCCAGTGATCGTAGGCCAACCACAGGGGAAACTTGATATGAAAGATCTCCAGCAGCTCAACAAAATAGTTTGACCATCCGGAACTCACCGTGCTCGCGCCCATCGCATATTCAAGCGTCAGGTCCCACCCGATGATCCAGGCGATCAGTTCGCCAAGCGTTGCATACGCATAGGTGTAGGCCGACCCGGCAAGGGGAATCATCGCCGCAAACTCCGCATAGCAAAGTCCCGCGAATGCACATCCGAGCCCGCTTAGAACAAACGAGAGCATCAGGCCGGGGCCCGCATAATGCGCCCCCAAGCCCGCCATTACGAAGATTCCCGCGCCAATCACCGCGCCTACCCCGAGTGCCGTTAGTTGGAACGCTCCGAGCGACCGCTTCAACGTCCCTGCCCCCGTGGCATTGGCCTCTGCCATCAGCACGTCCATCGACTTCTTCGCAAAAAGATATGCCATGCTCTCCTTGGTCTCCCGTGCTGCCTTTAGCTTTCTGATCCTTGTTGCCTGATTCCTGTTGCCTGTCTCTTCCACACCAGATACACCGGCACCCCAAGCACTACAAGGATCAGTCCCGGCCATGTGTACTGGGGTTTGTATCGCAAGAGTACAACACAAATCCACGCCGCCATCGCGATATACAGCGCGGGCAGTACCGGGTACCCAAATGCCCGATAGGGTCGCGCCGCATCCGGTTGCGTCCGCCGCAACACGAACAGTCCCGCAATAGTCAGAATGTAGAACACGAGCACCGCGAAAATCACATAGTCCAGCAATTGTCCGTAACTTCCCGACAGGCACAGCAAGCAAGTCCATGCCCACTGCACCCACAGCGAGTTCGCTGGCACGCCACTGCGCTCGCTCAGCTTTCCTACGCTCTTGAAGAACAGCCCGTCGCGGCTCATCGCATAATAAACGCGTGCCCCGGCGAGCAGCATCCCGTTCACGCATCCGAACGTCGAGATGAGGATCGCCCCCGCCATCAGCTTGGCTCCGATGCTGCCAAACGCGCTCTCCATCACTGCGGTCGCAACGCGATCCTGTGCGGCAAACTGGATGCCGCGACCCGCAATCGTCGTCGCACCGGCGGAGCCAACCATCGGCAACACACTGAGGTAGACAAAGTTGCAGAGCACGTACAGCAACAGCACCACTCCGGTGCCCATCGCCAGACTCAACGGAAGATTGCGCCGCGGGTTCTCAATCTCTCCGGCGGTAAACGTCACGTTGTTCCAGGCATCCGCTGAAAAGAGGCTGCCCACTTGCACTACCGCGACCACGGTGAGCAAACCCACGTATGCCGTCGGACCGCCCACGCCTACCTGCACCGGATGCAGCGTATGCCACCCGGCTCCCGCCCAGAAGTTTTCCCAGCCTGCGCCGAAATTCGCCGCCACCGCCGCGGCGTTCTTGGCCAGGACACCGACGAGTACCACCGCCATCAGCGCCAGCACCTTCGCCGAAGTAAAAACATTCTGCACGGAAGAACCCAGCTTCACGCCGAAGGTATTCAGCACCGTCAGAAGAGTAATAATCGCAATCGCGGCGAGGTTCGCCGTGTTCAGTCCGATGTCCATGTTGCCCAGAACCATCGGGCCGACCGGGATCGCAGGCACATGCCCGATGTGCCACAGCCAGTTGCCCGCGCTCACCGACGGGACGAAGACTCCGAGAAATTTTCCGAACGCGACTCCAACGGCTGCAACGGTCCCGGTCTGGATCACGAGGAATAGCGTCCACCCATAGAGAAATCCCCACAGCGACCCCAACGCCTCGCGCAGATAGACATATTGTCCGCCCGCCTTCGGCATCATCGCCGCCAACTCACCGTAGCTCAAGGCGCCAATGATCGTCATCACGGCCGTCACCAGCCATGCCGCGATCAGCAAAGCCGGCGACCCTACCGTCCTGCTCATGTCGGCCGAGACGATGAAGATGCCCGACCCGATCATCGAGCCCATCACGATCGCAGTCGCGGAAAACAAGCCCATCCCGCGCACAAACTGCGGTGCCTCAACATTGCCGCCCGCACGCAACGGCGTCCCATCCTGGCTGTCATCCCGCAGCGCCGCTCTACCTTGGTTGTCATCCCGCAGCGCAGCGGAGGGATCTGCTTTTTCTTTTTCTGAAGGAGTCACGTTCCTAAGTTCTACCGCAGAAGCTCAAGAAAGTCCCGCGCAACCTTCTCTGCGCTCTCGCCCTCGGCGAACAGTCCGGAGATCACCGCCACCGAATCCGCGCCTGCATCGATGACACTGCGCGCGTTCGCCCGCGTAATCCCGCCAATCGCTACCAGCGGTTTGCGTGTCAACGCCCGCGCCCGCCGCACTCCCTCAAGCCCCACCGGAGCCTCCGCATCCGACTTCGTGCCGGTCGCGAACACCGGCCCAATCGCCACATAGTCCGCGCAACTCAACTCCGCCGCCGCTACCTGTTCCTCCGTATGCGTCGAAAGCCCCACCCAACGCGACGGCCCGAGTACCCGCCTCGCATCCTCAGGCGACAAATCCCCCTGCCCCACATGCACCCCATCGAACCCCGCCAGCACCGCCAGGTCCGCGCGGTCATTCATGATCAAACGGCAATTGCCCCCGGTCATCGCCTCGCGCAACACCGCCGCCGCCCGCAGCACTGCCTGGGGCGACCCAACCTTATCGCGATACTGCAGCAACCCCACGCCCGCCGCCCGCAACTCATGCGCAAAGTCCTCCAGCAGAACCCCACGCGCCGCCAGCAATCCAGCGTCGACAATCGCATACAGCCGCGGCAGCATCAGTGGGTGCTCGCTCACAGGCGGATCGGCTGCAGGAGAGAAAAATGGTCTTCGGCCGAGGCGTCCGCTTTGTGCCCCTGACGGTCAAAAAACCGCTCCATAAACTTGGTGTCGAATTTGCCCGCGCGAAATTCCGCATCCTCGAAGATCTTCTGGTGTAGCGGAATTGTTGTATGGATGCCTTGCACGACAAACTGCGAGAGCGCCCGCTGTGTTCTGTTCATCGCCTCTTCGCGGTCCTGGCCGTGGCAGATAAGCTTCGCGATCAGCGAGTCGTAGTACGGCGGCACGATGCCCTCCGCGTACTGCGCCGTGTCTACGCGCACGCCACAGCCTCCGGGCAGGTTGAACGCGGTAATCTTGCCGGCGCTCGGCGTGAACTTTTCCGGATGCTCGGCATTGATGCGGCATTCGATTGCATGGCCCGTAACTGTAACCGGTTTAGTGATAATCTCCGAAAGCTTCTCGCCCGCGGCGATCCTGATCTGCGCCTTCACCATGTCGATCCCTGTGACCATTTCGGTGACGCAATGTTCTACCTGGATGCGTGTGTTCATCTCAATGAAGTAAATCTTGCCATCCTCATCCATCAGGAACTCGATCGTGCCCGCATTCCAGTAGCCCACGTCTTTCATGCATCTCTGGATGGTCTGCCCAAGCTCCGCACGCAGCTTCGGCGTCACCATCAGGCTGGGAGCCTCCTCAATCAGCTTCTGGTGACGGCGCTGGATGGAGCACTCACGCTCGCCCAGGCTCAGCACATTGCCATGCTCATCCGCCAGCACCTGGAACTCGATGTGGCGCGGCCGTTCGATGAACTTCTCCATGTAGAGATCGCCGTTGCCGAAGGCGCCGGCAGCCTCGTTCGACGCCTGCTGGAAGAGCATCGGCAACTCCTCAGGGGTGCGGCAGATGCGCATGCCGCGACCTCCGCCGCCTGCCGCGGCTTTCAGCATCACGGGATAGCCAACACTCTTCGCCCACTCCAGCGCCTCGCCCTCGGTCGCAATCACCCCATCCGACCCGGGCAGGATCGGCACTTTCGCCTTCTTCATGGTTTGCCGGGCGGTCGACTTCTCGCCCATCATCCGCGTTACCTCGGGCGCTGGCCCAATGAATTTAATGTTCGACGCGCGGCATACCTCCGCGAAGTTGGCGTTCTCGCTCAGCAACCCATACCCCGGATGTATCGCGTCCACATCGGCAATCTCCGCAGCCGAGATCACCGCGGGCACATTCAGGTAGCTCTCCGCCGATCGCGGCGGCCCTATGCAGATCGCCTCGTCCGCAAAGCGCACGTGCAGTGAATTCCGGTCCGCCTCGCTATACACCGCGACCGTGCGGATCCCCATCTCCTTGCACGCCGAGATGACGCGCAGCGCAATCTCACCACGATTTGCAATCAATACCTTACGAAACATGCTTACCGAAGCCTTCCATATCGCTTGCCGTTGCCTGGTGTTAAGCCTTTTCGTACCTACCGCGGTCGGATAGTAAACAGCGTCTGGCCGTATTCCACTGGCTGGCCGCCCGCCGCAATCCGCTTGACGACTTCACCGGCTACGTCGCTCTCGATCTCGTTCATCAACTTCATAGCCTCGACGATGCACAGTATCTGGCCGACTTCCACCTGATCCCCCGGCTTCACAAACGCCGGTGAGCCAGGCGACGGCGAATCATAGAACGTTCCTACGATCGGCGACGTAACCTCGTGCAGCTTCTCCTCGGCCACAGTCTCAGCCGGAGCGGCCGGCGGACCAGCAGGCGCGTTGCTTGGGATGCTTTCGCCACCCACGCCTGCGATCATCTGCCGCGCCAGCGCCAGGTCGGCCGCAGTCGCGCCGTCGGCGCCCGCAAACTTGATGCGCACCTTCAGATCCGCGCGCTCGAGGTCGAATTCTGCAATCCCATTGGCCTTCAGAAAATCAACCAACTCGCGTAATTCGTCCAACTTATCCTGGTCCATACCTACTCTTCCCGCGCCAAATCCTGGCGCCTGCCGCATTTCCTAACGAACAACAACAACCAGCAACCGCTTCTACAACTCAATCCACGCCTTCGAACTGGGCGTCAAAATCTCTCCGCCCTTCGCCGTCACCAGGACCATATCCTCAATTCGGACGCCGAATTTTCCCGGCATATAGATACCGGGTTCAATTGTAACCACCATTCCTGCTTCGAGCCGCTGCGTTTGCTTCGCCGCCAGCCTTGGGCCCTCATGGATCTCCAGCCCAACTCCATGCCCGGTCGAATGGCTGAACCACATATCGAGCCCCACTTTCCGCAGCACGCCGCGCGCTGCCTCGTCCACTTCGCCCGCAGTCACGCCCTCGCGCACCGCCGCGACTGCCGACTCCTGTGCTTCCAGAACGGCATCGTATGCATCCCGCTCGCCCGCCCGCGCGGGGCCCATATGCACCGTCCGCGTCATGTCCGAGCAGTACCCATCCAGCACCACGCCAAAATCCAGCGTGACAAAGCCGCGCTTGGGCAACTTCGCTCGGGTCGCGTGGCCGTGCGGCAGCGCCGACCGCTCCCCGCTCGCCACAATCGTTGGAAACGACATGCCCTCCGCCCCGGCGACTCTGGCCGCGTATTCCAGTTCTGCCGCCACGGCGGTTTCAGTCATTCCGGGCTCCATGTAGCCGAGCATCCCCTCGAAGAGCCTGCACCCCAGCGCTGCAGCCGCCCGCATCCGCCGAATCTCCTCCGCGTCCTTCACCCATCGCAGCTTCGCCACCATCCACCCGGCCGGCTGAAACATTCCCCGCCGCAACCCCGCCATCCGCATCTGCTTCAACCCTGCGACGCTAGTATTTCCATCATCGAAGCCGCACCGCCGGATACCTGATGCCGCCATCCACTCGCAAGCTGCCGTGACCGCCGGCTTGGTCGCAATCACCACCTTCGATCCCACCGCCTCGGCCTTTGCCTGCGCGGTGTATCGCCCATCCGTAAACAGCACCGCGCGTGCGCGGGTGCCCGTTCCGCACACCAGCACCAGCGCCGCACTCGATCCGGTAAACCCGCAGAGCCAGCGCACATCCGGAAGATGGGTCACCAGCAGCGCATCTACTCCCGCCGCTTTCGCAGCATCCGTCGCTTTCTTCCTCCGTGCATTCAGGCTCATCGGCACAATTCTACTCAACGTTCTTTGTTTGTCATTCGCAAAGGGAATCTGCTTATTTGTAAAGCAGCGACGCCCCATGTACGGCCCATGCATGAAACCCGCTATCATGGACTATGACCGGAAATCTCGCCGATCAGGCTGTGCCAGCGCAAAGAAACCTCCTCACTCGTCGCAACTTCCTGCTCGGCACCACGACCGCTGCCGCCGGCCTCGCGCTTTACTCCGGCGAGTTCGCCCGCCACGAGATCAGCATCCTCACCCACACCATCTCCATCGACAAGCTTCCCGATGCCTTCCACAACTTCCGCATAGCCCAGATCAGCGACATCCACTTCGACGAGTACACCGAACCCTCTTTTGTGCGCAGAGTTATTGCCCACGTCAACTCGCTCGCTCCGGACCTTGTCCTCCTTACGGGCGACTACATCAGCTTTACTCCACTGCCCCGCAGCTTCGTCCTGGGGGCCATGCATCGTTGCGCTGAAGTCCTCCGCGGCATCGCATGTCCCCAGCGATTCGCTGTCATGGGCAACCACGACTCCTTCCTCGGCGCGCCCATTATCCATCCGATCCTTACGGCGGTTGATATCCCGCTGCTGGTGAATGAATACGTCCCCATCGAGCGCGACGGCAAGCGCCTCTGGCTTTGCGGCATGCATGACCCGGTAACTCACGTGCCCGAACTCGACAGAGCCATCCCTGCGAAGCCCGACGGCCCCGTAATCCTCATGTGCCACGCCCCGGACTACGCCGATGACGTCATCGCCCACCCGCGCGGCCATCTGATCGACTTTATGGTGTCTGGCCACTCCCACGGTGGCCAGGTCCGCCTTCCCTTTATTGGGCCCGTCATCCTCCCGTTCGGAGGAAGGAAGTACGTTGAAGGCCTCTTCCGCTTCGGCCGCGTGCAGCTTTACGTCAATCGCGGCATCGGAGCCGTCGGCCTTCCCTTCCGTCTCAACTGCCCGCCGGAAATCACCCTCTTCACGCTACAACGAAGTTAACCCGCAACCCCCAGCTTCCACGGCGTGCGTGTGCTATACAAACGCATGAGCAACTCCCGCCGCCTTCCGCTCGTCGCTCCTTCTGCGTTCCGCCTCCTCCCGCAGATCGTGGCGGTCGCGCTGGTCGCCGCATCCGTCCAGATCCTTCCCGCCCAACCATCCCAGACCGTTCTCGCCACCCCCACCACCGTCGCCTGGGGATACTACTGGGCCGGCGCCAAACCTGTCCTCACCGTCCACTCCGGCGACACTGTCGTCATGCAGACCCTCTCCACCTGCGGCTCTCCCGAGCGCCTCCAGTCCCTCGGCGTCCTTGCCGCCGACATCCCGCCCTACGAGGCCGCCATCTACTCCAACGTTCCTGAGTCCGACCGCGGCCCCGGAGGCCACATCCTCACAGGCCCCGTCGCTATCGCCGAGGCAGAGCCCGGCGACATCCTCGAAGTCCGCATCCAGAAAATTCAGATCGACGCCCCGTTCGCATGCAACTCCTTCGGCGCAGGCCGTGGCTTCCTGCCGGATGACTTCCCCTACTCCCGCACCAAAATCATCCCGCTCGATCGCCAGAAGATGACCGCCGCGTTCTCCCCCGGCGTCACGCTACCGCTCCGGCCCTTCTTCGGCTCCATGGGGCTCGCCCCCGCCACGACGGCGAAGTACAACTCGGCGCCGCCGTGGATGCACGCTGGGAACATTGACAACAAGGAACTCGTCGCCGGCACTACGCTCTTCATCCCCGTGAATGCGGAGGGCGCACTCTTCGAAGCCGGCGATGGCCACGCAGGCCAAGGCAACGGAGAGGTCGACATCACTGCCCTCGAAACCTTCCTTACGGGCACATTTCAGTTCATCGTCCACAAGGGCGACCCCGCCCACCGTCTGCTGTGGCCGCGCGCCGAGACCCCCACGGCCTATATTTCCATGGGCTTCAGCGAGAACCTGAAGACTGCCACCGAGATGGCCGTCCGCAACATGATCACGTTCCTGTCCGAGCAGAACCCCGACTTCCCCCACCTGTCCCGCGACGATGCCTACTCCCTCATCTCCGTCGCCTGCGATGTCGATATCACCCAACTCGTCGACACCAACAGCGGCGTCCACGTCCTCTGCCCCAAGAACATCTTCACCGGCCCCCGCACCCACCCGGCGGTGCCCTAAGAAGTGCCCGAGTTATTAGTTTGCCGCGGGTCGCAGACCCTACCGCGCGCGTCCCGCCGGCTTCTTCTCGCGCTGCATCACCGACACGTTCGACGGAGCTTTAGCCCCGCTCATCCGCACCATCCACGCATCCAGCAGGCTCTTCTTGAAACGCCACCGATTGCCCAGCTTGAACGCGGGAATGAACCCCTCCGAAGCGTACCGGTAGAGCGTGTCGCCGCTAATGCCCAGATAGCCCGCTGCCTGCCGGATATCCATCACCTCCCGCATCATCTGCTGCACCGCACCAGCCATGGACGCTCGCTCCTGAGAACCCGAAGATACCCGGCTAAAACCCTGCCACACCCGGAAGAACCTTTGTATCCCCAATCGGCCGCTCACACAACAGGATTCTCTAACCCGTGTCGGGAATCAACGCCTTAGCTACTAACCGACTGATAAACAAGGGCTAACCGGATGATAAACAAGAGGGCGGCAACCGCCCGAAAGGACACTGCCGGCGCTTTTCAACCCACAACCACCGAGGGTCAACCTGCAACTGTTTTACTTCGCCGGCTGCAACCCACGAATTACATCGAATAAGTCCTCGCCCACCGTGCGCGTCTTCGCAATCGCATCGGCGATCGGTATGCTGCTGATCGTAGTGCCCTTCAGCACCACCAACTGGCCGAACTTCCCGGCATGCACCAGGTCGATCGCCGCCACGCCGTAGCGCGTCGCCAGCATCCGGTCGTACGCCGTCGGAGTCCCGCCGCGCTGAGTGTGACCCAGGTTCACGCTGCGTGTCTCGTAGCCGGTGCGCTTCTCGATCTCTTCCGCCAGCACCTGCCCAATCCCGCTCAGCCGCGCATGGCCGAACGAATCCAGCTTGTCGCCAACCGTCAACTGACCCTCGACGTGCGGCAGCTTCGCGCCCTCCGCCACCACCACAAGGGCGAATTTCTTGCCGCTCTCCCAACGCGCCTTCAGAAGCCGCACCACATCGTCGATGTCGATCGGCTTTTCCGGCGCCAATACCACATCCGCGCCGCCCGCAATCCCTGCCGTCACAGCGATCCATCCTGCATCGCGCCCCATCACCTCAACCACCTGCACCCGGCTATGCGCCTCGGTGGTCGAGTGCAGCCGGTCGACCGCTTCGGTCGCGATCATCACCGCCGTGTCGAACCCGAAACACGCATCCGTCCCGCTCAGATCGTTGTCGATCGTCTTGGGCACGCCCACGCAATTCACTCCGCGCTTGGCCAGTTCAACCGAAATTGACTGCGTATCGTCCCCGCCCATCGCGATCAGCGCGTCCAGCTTCTCGGCCTGAATCACCTTCAGGCACTGCTCGAACCCGCCGGGAATCTTCTTCACATTGGTCCGCGAAGACTTCAGGATCGTCCCGCCGCGATGCAGAATCCCGCTCGTCGTTTCGAGTGTCAGCGGCATCGTCACGTCATCCAGAACCCCGCGCCAGCCCTGCATGAATCCGATGAATTCATCTCCGTAGTGCCAGATTCCCTTGCGCACAGCCGCACGAATCACCGCATTCAGGCCAGGGCAATCCCCGCCTCCCGTCAACATCCCAATCCGCATCTCAAAACCTCACAATTTAAGAAGATTTCAATCAATCGAATGATACTTCAACCACCGCCCGGTCCCGGTGAGCTATGTCACACAGAGTTGCGACTTGTGTGGATCTTCTTGTTTGTCATTCTCGAAGGGAATCTGCTTCTGTCTTGGAATTTGCTCTTACGCTCTTCAAAAATCAGCCGCCGCTCCTGCTGGGTCGGGAGAGGTCTTACATCCGACCCAGCAGGGAAACTCCGCGGCGCAGCGGCTACCAAGGCATTAGTTGTTTACCGCGTCCTTGGCCATCTGTTCATGCAGTTGAGCAAGTTCCTGCGACTTGGCAGCCAGATCGGTGAACTTGCTGGCGAAATACTGGCAATGTCCAATGGTCGCCGCCTGGTTCTTGGCATTGATGTTCGAATTCGCCTTATACGCCGCTACCATCGCCGTGTGCTCCTTCGCCTGGGCCAGGTAATCCTGTGCCTCGGACTTGTAGAACTGGGCGATGCGCTGATGCTCCGCCGGCGTCTTTGCGGCGGCGATCAAGCTGGTAAGTTGGCCCTTGCCGAGCTTCTCCGGCGCTTGCTGTGCCGATGCAGTCTGAGCGAGAGTGGCGAAAGTCATGACGAGTGCGAGCGAAAGGACGGAAAGAATGCCGATAGTACGTTTCATGAGAATCTCCTTGGCAAATCAAATGTTTTGAGGGAATGCGCGCCACGAATCGGTGCCGCAAGGCAAGCCAGCTCAGAGGCAGTGATCTGCGCTGAAATGCAAGGAGAGATTTAGATTCTGAAGACTTGAAACAGAACGTATCGCGCCGGTATGGCAGCAACCGCATCTCCGAGCGTTTTTACACTCCGAATTCATAGCCAAGAATCACTGTTCGCGACAACGCATCCAACCCGCATGTCCACCTTCTTCTCCGGCGACAAATCCATCCACATCGACCAGCACGAACCCACCACCCCGGGCCGTCACCCCGCGATCCTCCTGCTGCATGGCTCGGGAGGCAACGTAAGCTTCTGGTCCGACCGAATCGCCCCGCACCTCACCCGCCTCAACGTCGCCTTCTATGCCGTGCACTATTTCGACCGCACCGGAACCACCCGGGCCGCATACGCCGACATCATCGACGGCCACCACTTCCCCGCCTGGCTCTCCGCCATCGCCGACGCCCTCGCCTATATCCGCACGCGGCCGAACATCGACCCCAACCGCATCGCGCTGCTCGGCATCTCGCTCGGCGCCTTCCTCTCGCTCGCGCTGGCCACAGACCCGGCTACCAACATCCGTGCCATCGTCGAGATCTCCGGCGGCCTCCCCGATCCTTACGCGGCAAACGCCACGTCCGCTTTTCCGCCTACGCTCATTCTCCATGGCGGCGCCGATACCTTTGTCACGGTCAGCGATGCCCACAAGCTCGAGGCTCAACTCACCGCCCTCAACGTCCCCCACGAGACCCACATCTTCCCCAATCAGGGCCACTGGTTCGACTCGCCTACCCAGCTCCAGATCCTCCTCGCCACCGCCCGCTTCCTGTCCCAGCACCTCTAATTCTGCGTTGCCACCACCACGGGTGGTCGTCCGGCCTCACGCGAGCAACCGCCCATTTCTTTCGCTCTCGATCGGTGTCATCGGTGCGAATCGGTGTTAAGCCTCTCGCCTTGGCGCCACCAGTCCGATCGCACCTCGACCCCGCGGACCACCTCGGTCGGCAGCCCCGGCTCCGGCGCCCACAGTTTTAGACCCTCCGCATCCGCAACTTCCAGCAGCCGATCTATCGGTTGCCGCCACCCATGCAGCGCCAGGTCGAACAGCCCCCAATGGATCGGCATCAGCAAGCCCATCCCGCCTCCAGCCGCGCCCAGCGCGCGAAACGCCCGCCCCGCCCCGTCGGGTCCCAGGTGAATCTGCCGCCAAAGATCGTTGTACGCGCCAATCTCCAGCATCGTCAGGTCGAACGGCCCATACTCCACGCCAATTTCCGCGATTCCCTCCCACCATCCAGAATCCGACCCGAAATAAACATTATGGCTGGCCCCACGCAACACAAAGGACGCCCACAGCGTCTCGAACCGGTTGAATGCACTCCGTCCCGAAAAGTGCCGCGAGGGCAGGGAAGTGATCGCACACGTCGCGCCATTCGCGCCCTCGACGGACGCCATCTCCGTCCAGTCCAGCTCGGTGATCCGCTCCACCTGCACTCCAAACCGGCGAAGAACGCCACCCACCCCCAGCGAAGTCACCCAACGCGCTTCCGGCTGCAACCCGGAAAGCCGCCGTACCGTACTCGCGCCCAGATGGTCGTAGTGGTCATGCGACACCAGCACCACGTCAACCCGCGGCAACTCCTCCAGTGGAAGCGGTGCCTCAAAAAACCGCCTCGGCCCAGCCCACTGCACCGGCGCTGCCCGCTCGTCCCACACCGGGTCCACCAGTACCCGCACACCATCAATCTCGACCAACATCGACGAGTGTCCCATCCAGGTGACTCGCAGCCCGCTCATCGGCGCCGATCCATACACCGAAGCATCCGTGCGAAACGGCCCCAACGGCTGCCTTGGCTCCCGCTCTTCCTTATTGAGAAGGAATTGGGGAAGCACCTTCAAAATCAACCCTGGTCCGCCCACCACCGTGGGGACAGGATTCTGAAACTTCCGCCCCACCTTCACCGCCCGCCGCAACATACTCATATAACAGATTTGATGCCCCATCCCGCCCCAGGACGCAGCGCCTGCTGCTCTAAAGCACCAACTCCATGAACACGTTGGCCCGCGCGTACGGAGACGGTGTCACGCGCTCCGGCGGCAGATGCCGGAATCCCAGCGCTTCATACAGATGGATCGCGTCCAGCAGACTGTCGTTCGTCTCGAGGTACAACGCCGCCGCACCCAGTGCCTTTCCCTGTGCAATCGTGTATGCCAGCATCTTGCGCCCCAGCCCGCGTCCCCGATATCCCTCCGCCACCGTCATCTTCGCGACCTCAAACACACCTCGCCGCAAGAAGATCAGAGCGCAGCATCCCACCGCAGTCTCCCCATCGACCGCCATGAAAATATGGCCGCCCTTAGCCAGAATCTTCCCCTCCGGATCGCCCAGCGTGCTCCGGTCCTTATCTTCAATTCCGAAATGCCGCTCGATCCACGCCTCGTTCAGGACACGAAACACCTCGCCATCGCCCGCGCGAAACGGCCGCATCTCGATCCCCGAATCATCGCCACCCATCGCCCTCGCTCCCCTATGCATTCGCCCTACGCCGTCGCCGTTGCCTCATCCTTATAGAACGCCGCAATCTCCGCGGCGTACTTCTTCTCCACCACGC
>OCZT010003704.1_pt1 | contig 15595 bp, 20 predicted proteins | sample 1539031 | NCBI WGS metagenome assembly OCZT01 (sample SAMEA3539308, study PRJEB22396) | soil metagenome | biome: tundra; feature: field; material: soil | place: USA | collected 2010-05 | depth 0.15 m | reverse complement strand
CTCCTGCGGCGCTGTGCCAGCGTCATGGCATCACCGGGCACCGACGCTCACCGCATTTCATGTGACGGCCCCGACGAGTCACGCGCTGCGTTCTACTCCGCGACTGCTCGGCCCCGCGCCTGATCGTCGAATTGCGCGTGGCCCCGCCGTCGAAGAGCCGTCGCCGTCCTGGCGCCTTGAGCTACCGCTCATCAAGGAAGGGTAACCTCGCCGTCGCGAAGCTGCAACACGGAGGTGGCACGCTCGGTGGGTGATATGGCTACGCAAATCAGAGAAACGGACACCGTCGCGTTTCGCCGCTTCAGCGCGGAAGAGTACCACCGGCTCGGCGAGATCGGCGTGCTGGGCGCCTGCGAGCGTGTCGAATTGCTCGACGGGTTCCTGATCGACATGCCGCCGATCGGATATCGGCATGAGTACGTTTCGTCCACGCTGGCAAATCTGATCGTCCGCGCGGTCGGTGCCGGCGAGATCATTCGGGCGAACTCGCCGATCTCGCTGAGCGCAAACTCGGAGCCGCAGCCCGACGTGATCGTCCTTCAGGCGCCACCGACTCGGTATCGCGACCGGCTCCCGGGCCCCGCTGATGTCCTGCTGCTGATCGAGGTCGCCGATTCGTCGCGCGCCTACGACCGCGGTCCGAAAGCGCAGGTGTACGCCGACGCCGGGATCGAGGAGCTCTGGATCGTCGACCTCGTCGCTGCCGAGCTACTCGTGCTGCGAGAACCACGAGCCGAGGGGTACGCTAGCACCGCGGTCTTGCGTCGCGGCGACCGGATTTCGCCGACGAGGCTTCCGAGTGTCGTCGTCGAGGTCTCAGCGTTTCTGGACGCTGCCCAGCCATAGCGCGGAGGTCTTCGGCGCAGCGTTGAAGCGGGCGGGGTGATCCGGCTCCTGGACCCCGAGACGATCGGACAGATCGCGGCCGGCGAGGTGATCGAACGGCCGCTCTCGGTCGTCAAAGAGCTGGTCGAGAACGCGCTCGACGCCGATGCGACGCGGATCGCGGTCCGCGTGCGCGGCGGCGGGCTGCAGGAGATCGAGGTCGCCGATGACGGCGCCGGGATCCCGCCTGCCGACCTTCCGCTCGCGCTGACGCGCCACGCAACCTCCAAGATCGAGGCCGCCTCCGAGCTCTCGCGGGTCGGCACGCTCGGGTTTCGCGGCGAAGGGCTCGCCTCGATCGCCGCGGTCGCGAAGGTGACGATCGTCTCGCGGGCGGCCGGTGCCGACGTCGCGACCGCGATCGATGCGCACGGCGAGGAGATCGGCGAGCTGCGCCCGCTCGCCGGACCGCCGGGGACGCGCGTCGTCGTGCGCGATCTGTTCGGAAACGTGCCGGTACGGCGCGAGTACCTGCGCTCGCCCGCAGCGGAGTTCGCGCGAATCTCGTCTTGGCTCGCAACGCTTGCGCTCGCCTACCCGCAGATCGGCTTCACGCTCGAGCACGACGGGAAAGCGACGTTCGCGTTTCCGCCCGGAGACGATCTCGCGCCGCGCCTGCGCCACGTCTTCGGCGGCTCGTCGAACTCGATGGTCGGCGTACGCGCCGACGAGCGCTACGCCGGCGTCAGCGGCTGGGTCAGTTCTCCCGGCGACGACCGCCCCGACCGCCGCAACCAGATCTTGTTCGTGAACGGGCGGCTTCTGCGCAGCACGCTGGTGAGCGGCGCGTGGGCCGCGGCGTACCGCACGTTTGCGATGGTCGGGCGGCATCCGTTCGGCGTGCTGTATCTGCAGGTGCCGCCGGACGAGGTCGATCCGAACGTGCATCCGACCAAGAGCGACGTGCGGCTACGGCACGGCGACCGTGTCGTCGCGGAGGTGAAGGACGCGATCGCGAACGCATTGCGCCGCGGTGCCGTCGAGCGTCTCGAACGCTCGATCTCGTTCGCGCCGCCGTCGCGCGAGTACGCCGCCGCTGCGTCCATGCCGGTCGATTGGGCCGAGACACTGCTGCCGGAGAGCGCGAGCCCGGGCGCCGAGCCGAAGACGCTCCGCGTGCTGGCGCAGATCGATCGCACGTTCATCTTGGCGAGCGACGGTGATGCGGTCGTGTTGATCGACCAGCACGCCGCGCACGAGCGGATCGTGTTCGAGCAGCTCTCGGCGAACGCGCGCGCGCACGCGGCGGCCGAACCGCTGCTGATCCCGTACACGTTCGAGATCCGGCCGGAAGAGGCCGAGCGTCTCGACGCGACGCTGGAAGCGCTCGCGGCCGGCGGCCTCCACGTCGAACATTTCGGCGAGCGTGCGTACCGGGTCACGGCGACGCCGGCGCGGCTCGTACACGCCGGTCGTAGCCGGCCTTTCGATGTCGCCGACTTCGTCGAGTGCCTCGGTGACGAGGTGCGCGGGCTCGACGCCGATCAGCGCGTCTGGGCTTCGCTCGCGTGCCATTCCGTCCTTCGCGCCGGCGAGCGGCTCGAGTATCCGGAGATGACGGCGCTGGTCGAACGGCTGCAGCGCTGCGAGAACCCGATGCACTGTCCGCACGGCCGGCCGACGATCGTGCGCCTCGAAGCCGATCGCATCGCGCGCCTGTTCAAACGGATGTGACGCCGGGCGTCGTGATCCTCACCGGGCAGACCGCGTCCGGGAAGAGCGCGCTCGCGATCGAACTCGCCGAGCGGTTCGGCGCCGAGATCGTCGGTGCTGACTCGCGGCAGATCTATCGCGGGATGCCGGTCGGAACCGCGGCGCCAGGCGACGCCGATCGGGTTCGCGTGCCGCACCATCTGGTCGGCTTCCTCGATCCGCGCGAGCGGTACTCGGCCGCGCGCTTCATCGCCGACGCGCTTGACGCGATCGACGCGATTCACGCGCGCGGGCATCGTGCGCTCGTCGTCGGCGGAACGGGATTCTACCTGCGCGCACTCGCCGGCGACGTCGCGCTCTCGTCGGCCTACGACGCGTCGCTCCGCGAGCGGCTCGCGCGCGAGGCGCGGCTCCACCCACCCGCTGTGCTTGCCGACTGGCTCGCCGCGCTCGCGCCGGCGCGCGCCGCTGCGATCGCTCCGAACGATCCGTATCGCATCACCCGTGCACTCGAGATCGCACTCGCCGAGCGCGGCGGTGGCGATCGCGTAGCCGAGACCGCGCCCGACAATCTGCGGACACGCGGCACTCCGTACCGAAAGCTGTATCTCGAGATCGCTGGGGACGAGCTCGAGCGCCGCATCGCGGCCCGCGTCGACGCGATGCTGGCCGGTGGGCTGTGCGAGGAGGCCGAGCGGGTGGGGATCGACGCCGTTGCCGCCGATGCGGTCGGCTACCGCGAGGCGCTGGCGTACCGGTCGGGCTGGTCGACGGCTGCCGAACTCCGCAGCCAGCTCGTCCGCAACACGCGCCGCTATGCGAAGCGGCAGGCGACGTGGTTTCGAACCGAGCCGGGGCTCGTCCGGATCGCCGCCGGCGATGCGTTCGAGCGCGCCGCCGACGAAGCGGGAGCGCTCCCGGGCTGGGCCTAAGCCAGTGTCACCATCCCGCCCCGGAACGAGTTCAGGATGACAATGCGACCGCAACCGCTCCAAGACACGTATCTGGCTGAGGTGAAGCGCCAGGCAGTTCCGGTGACGATCTACCTCGTCAACGGTTTCCAGCTCCGCGGCGTGGTGAAGGGGTTCGACCCGTTTACGATCGTCCTGGAGTACGAGAAGAAGGCCCACCTGATCTACAAGCACGCCGTCTCGACGATCTCACCGAACGGTCCGGTCGCCGCGCCGTTGATCCCGGATCAAAGCGAGGCGGTCGCGCCGTGATCGTCGGCGTCCCGATCGTCAAGACGAACGGGACCGGGAACGAGTTCGTCCTGGTCGACGCACGCCGTGCGCCATTGGCCGATCCCGTCGCGTTCGCGCGCCGGGTCTGCGATCGCACGGACGGCGTCGGCGCCGACGGCGTTCTGCTGATCGAGCCATCGGAGCGCTTCGACGCGCGGATGCGCATCGTGAACGCCGACGGCAGCGAAGCTGAGATGTGCGGCAACGGGATACGCTGCGTGGCGCGCTACCTCGACGAATGCGACGGCCGGGAGGCAGCAACGTTCGAGACGCTCGCCGGACCGATCGGCACGCGCATCCTCTCGCGCGCACCGTACCGGGTAGCAGTCGAGATGGGCGAGCCGCGAATCGGTGATCCGCACCTGGTCGCGGGCTTCCGCGCCGTTCCGGTCGATCTCGGGAACCCGCACGTCGTGATCCACCTGCATGACGACGACGTCGACGCGATCGATCTCGCCGTCACCGGCCCTCGCATCGAGCGCGACGCGCGGTATCCCCACGGAACGAACGTCCACTTCGTCGCACGGCAGGGCGAGCGGTGGCGCGTCCGCCATTGGGAGCGCGGGGCAGGTGCCACGCAAGCGTGCGGGACCGGCGCCGTCGCCGTCGCTGCCGTCCTCATCGCCGCCGGCGATGCAACCTCTCCCATCTCGCTGCACGTTCCGGGCGGCGTGCTGGACGTGATCTGGAAGCCGGGCGAGCGCGCGACGCTCGTCGGCGACGCCGTTCGGGAGTTCGAGCGAGTCCTCTCGTGAGCGGCGTCGGGTTGGCGTACACCGACGCGCGCGGTCGCATCTATTTCGACGAGACGCGCTCGCCGCTCGCCGACGGCGGCGTCGAACGGCTGCCCCGGCGTGAAGAGCTGATCCCTGCGCCCGCCGGAACCGTGACGACCATGCTTCCGGGACGGATGCCGCTGCTTGCCGGCGGCGGGATCGCCGCACGCCGCACCGCGCTCGCGGTGCTCCTCCCGGCGGGTTATACGCGACTGCTGCTGCCCGCGTATCGGAGCCGCGCCGAAACGCCGCCGCTGCCGCTGTTCGGATACACCTTCGCCTGCGTGCTCGACGACGAGCTGTACGTCGCCGCCACGCGCACCGACGAGAGCGAGGATTGGACGCCGCGTTATTTCGGCGAAGGCGAGCTCGAAGCGCTGCTGCGCGAGCGCCAGGCGGAGGATCCGCGCAATCGCACGCTCGCGCAGCTCGCGGTCTGCTCGCGCGATTACGGCTGCTTCACCGCGCAGAACGTCTTTCTCGCGCGAGGCGAAGCGGCGCTTCCGGTCTCCCCGAAATGCAACGCGGCGTGCGTCGGCTGCATCTCCGAGCTCGCGCCTGATGCGGGGATGCCCTCGCCTCAGACGCGCGTCGCGTTCGAACCGGACGCCGGCGACCTGGCGCGGATCGCGATCCGCCATCTCGAGCGCGTACCCGACGGGATCGTGTCGTTCGGCCAAGGTTGCGAAGGTGAGCCGCTGCTGCGGGTGACGACGATCGAGCGCGCGATCGAGCAGATCCGCGCCGAGCGTCCGAACGGGACGCTCAACCTGAACACGAACGGATCGCTGCCCAAGAGCCTGAACCGCTTGATCGATGCCGGCCTGCAGGCGGTGCGCATCAGCCTGAACTCGTTCCGCCGCGAGGTCTACGCCGCGTACTACCGGCCGACGGGCTACGATCTCGACGACGTGCTCGCCTCGATCGCCCTCGCGACCGATCGCGGGCTGCGCGTCTCGTTGAACTACCTGACGCATCCCGGCGTCACCGACGACCGCGCCGAGGTCGAGTCGCTCGAGCGCTTCCTGCGCGCGCATCCGGTCGGAATGGTCCAGACGCGCACGTTGAACATCGACCCCGAGCTCTACTTCGCGCAAGTCGGCCGACCCACCGAGCCCCTCGGAATGCGCGAAGCCCTCCACCGCATCGAACGACTCGGCGTCTCCCTGGGCAACTTCACGCACACCCATTAGTTCTGGACGGGCACGGCCGGCTGCTGGGCCACCGGCGTGTGAGGGCGTTTGTGCCCGGCGCGCCCGTTGTGTGCTCCGTGCGTGATTGCGTCGCCGCCGAGCGCGATCTCGTGTGCATGGGTCGTCACGTCGACCCCTGCGCCGGTGCTGCGCAGCGTCGTCGCGATCGTGCCCCCGTTGCCGTTCGACGCGCTCACGTTGAGCGAGCCGTCTTGGTTCGCGGTGACCGTCTCGCCGCCGGAGAGGTCGGCGGATTCACCTTTGCCGAGCTGCACGGGTTGGCCGTTGTCGAAGATGGAGAAGGAGCCGTCACGGTTCATCGTGACGCTGTCCTGGTCGAAGTTCGTGTGGACGGTCGCCGATTGATTCGAGGTGACGCCGTTCGCGTCGGGCTGCGTCACGGCGGTCGAGACGCGATAGCCGCCATCGATCTGGTTACTGTGCACGAGGTCGCCGTGCGAGGTCATGCTGTCCCAGCGCACGTCGACCGCATTCTGACCGCCGGGCCCTTCCTGCGTCCCGGTCTCGGCGATGTGCGGATCGCCGGTCGAACTGACGTCGACGTTCTGGAACTGCTGCTGCGGCCCGTTCGGCAGCGGACTCTGCCAGGCGCCGCTGTTCGGACTCTGCCCGGCGCCCGCGTTCGGCAGCCCGCTCGCGTTCGGGCTCGCGCCCTGGTTCAGCAGCGTGCCGATGAGCTGCTGCAGCATGGTGACCAGACCCGACACGAGCCCGACCAGCGTCCCGCTCGATCCGTTTGCGGCCCCCGTCGTGCTCCCGAGGAGTCCGCCGAATGGATTGCCGGCGTTCGCGTTCGCTGTGCCGCAGCTCCACCACGACGGCCCGATCGCGTCGGAAGGCAGCGCAGGAGAAGCGCCAGGCGCCGCATTGTTCGGCCAGAGCTGCCGGCCGTCGCCGCTCGCGCCGTCGAGAGAAGAGAGGTCGAAGGTCGGGCCCAAGCCGGGCCATTGCGTCTGCATCGTCGGTCCGCGTCTCCTAGAAAGGTGGTCGCCCGTCCATCACGCGCCCAACGCGGTCGTCTAGTGTGGCCCGGTCGAATCAGTTCTCGAGAACCACGCCCTTGTGGGTAGCGATTTGCCAGTCGTTGCCGCACGGGTCCTTGACCATTGCGCGACGATCTCCGTACGGCACGTCGCACGGTTCCTCGAGCGACTCGGCTCCGGCGCGCAATGCACGCTGGTACGTCGCATCGGCGTCATCGACGTAGAGGTGGAGGAAGCTGGGCATCGGATCGCGCGGGCCGATCTCGCCTTCATCGCTGCCGATCACATCCCGGGCGGTGCGGGTCGCCCTCGCGTTCGATCAACGCGCCGCATGACTCGCACACCAGGTGCAGCCAGCAGACCGGGTCGCCGACCGCGTCGGCCGGCTCGGGTTCTTGTTCACGCGAACCCTCCATCGGTTCGGGCAGCCTTAGCCGAAAGCGATCGCGCTGAGGAGGCACAGCGCTGCGGGGAGTGCCTGGATCAGCAGGATGCGGCGCGTCACCGTGAGGCCGCCGAAGATTCCGGCGACGATGACGCACGAGGCGAAGAAGATCTCGAGCGGGCGCTGGAGCGACGCGGGTGCGAGGAGCGACCACACGAGGCCCGCAGCGAGGAAGCCGTTGTAGAGGCCTTGGTTGGCGGCCATCGATTTCGACTCTTCGGCGAACGCGGCGGTGATGCCGAAGGTGCGCAGCGTCGAGGGGCTGGTCCACCGGAACATCTCGAGGTAGAGAAAATACAGGTGCTCCAGCGCGACGATCGCGACCAAGACCATCGTGATCGCGTGCATCGCCGCGTCAGCCGACTAGTGCGGAGCAGACGCCCTGTCGGTTGTCGCGCTTGATCATCGCGATCACGTCGTCGCCGCCTTGCAGGGTGGTATCACCGTTCGGCACGACGACATCGCCGCCGCCGCGGTCGACGGCCACGATCACGCTGCCGCGCGGCAGCTGGACGTCGGCGATGCGTTTTCCGCGCGCCGGGGAGTCTTCGGCGATCCGGAGCTGCACCAGCTCGAGGCCGCCGCGGCCGACCTTCGCCAGCGGCTCGAGATCGAACGCGTTCACCCGCTCGTCGATCATCTCCAGGATCAGCTCGGTCGAGGAGATCACGGTCACCGGGCGGTCGCTGTCGAGCGACTCGAAGATCAGCTTGTTCTTGGGGTTGTTGACGCGCGCGATGCAGCGCGCGTTCGAGTGTTTCTTCGTGATGATGCAGACCACGAGGTTGTCCTCGTCATCGCCCGTGTCGGCGACCACCACCGATGCCCGCTGGACGCCGGCCTGCATCAGCACGTTGGGGTCGCAGCCGTCGCCGACGATCGCGATGTCGCTCTCGAGCAGGTTCGTCATCAACTGCGCCTTGCGCGCGTCCTTCTCGACGACGACGACCTCGTGCTGCTGTTTGATGAGCCCACGCGCCAGGTACGTGCCGACCTTGCCGCCGCCGACGATTAAAACGAACACGCGTTCACGCGCTCAGGCGCGCTTGCGGTCGCGCGGACGTGAACGCCGCGGCGAATTGCGAGAGGGCCTCCGGCGCGACGATCGCGTTGATCTCGTCACCCTCGGTCAAGATATCGCCCGGTGCGGCGATGCTGACGCTGCCGAGCCGACGGATCGCGGCGATTCGGACCTTGCCGTCGATCTCCACCTCGGCGACGCGCTTGCCGGCCTGCGTGCGGGAGACCGTCGCGACCAGCGAGCTGAGCTTGCCGAAGTCGAACGAGGGTACCGATGCGTACGCCACGTCCAGCAAACGGTCACGGATCAACTGCGCGCCGATCGTGGTCGGGCAGAACGTCTCGACCCCGAGCTCGCGGTAGAGCTGGCCGCGCGGCGGATCGTAGATGCGCGCGACGATCTTGGGGATGCGGAACATGCGCTGCGCGATCAGCGCGGCCATCACGTTGCGGTTGTCGCCGTCGGTCACCGCGACGAAGCCATCGGCACGTTCGGCCCCGGCGCGCTTGAGCACGTCGTAGTCGATTCCGGTCCCGACCTCGACTTGTCCGGCGAAGCGATTGCCCAGCCGCCGGAACGCGGCGGGGTTCTCGTCCACGACGACGACGTCGTGCTTGTCGGCGACGAGCAGTTTCGCGAGGTTCGAGCCCACGCGCCCGCAGCCGACGATCAGGTATCTCATGGGGCGCCCCCAGCCTTCGTTACCGTGACGGTTGTTCCCGCGGGGAGGAGAGGTGTACCGCTCTGCGAATTCGGGGGGTTTGGTCCGGCCCTTCGATCAGCTCGATGCGACTCGACGGGGCGTAGCTCAGCTTGGTAGAGCGCTGCGTTCGGGACGCAGAGGTCACAGGTTCAAATCCTGCCGCCCCGACCAGGTGAAAAACCGGCCCGCTTCCACGGGCCGGTTTTTCTTGGCTGCGACCTCAGTAGTCGATGTAGAACGGCCGCTTGAACTTCACGAACAGATCCTCAACGCGGTGCATCCAGTACCCGCCGGGAGGCGTGGTGTACGTGTAGCCGGGTGCCGGATACGGCTGGCATGTCTGCGAATCGCCCCACTGCGAGTGAAAGACGGTGCCCGCGCCCGGGATCACCCGCGGCGGCAGCGGGTCGGTGGCCCACAGCCACGCGTTCGTCGCATTCGTCTGCGGCGGATAGCCCTGCAACGTCACCATCGCGTAGCGCTTGGCGAGCGGCGGCCAGTATATGGCCGCGAACATCGTGTTGCCGCTGCAGTCCGGCGTGGTGAAGAGGGCGGTGCTGCCGCCGGGCGCTTGAAGTGAGTTGAAGACCTCGGGCGTGACCTTGAGCGTGACCGCGTCGCCGCCGGGAAGGCGGTATGCAACATAGCCGACCAGCGCTTGCGGAGCGTAGCTGTTGTCGTAGGCGATCAGGTCGCCGATCTCTTTGCCGGCCTTGTCCCACACTTTCTCACGACAGCAGTGCGTCGCCGGCGGGTGGGGTTGGTAGCCGTCGCCGGGTTTGACGACCATGCGCGGGTCGGGCGCACCCTGCGCGAGCGCCGCGGTACCGACGACGATGACGAGTGCCGAAAGCAGGGTCGATCGCATCCGAGTCCTCCTTCGAGTGGCCGACGAGCGTCGAACGGGTTGCTTGGCTTCCCAGGCGCGAGGGCCTTGTCAACCGCGGCCGCGCGAGGGGAGGTCCCCGAGAACCCTGGGGCCAACGGGCCGCCGTTGTTCTCACGTTTCAGTCCCGCCGCCCGGCGCGTGCTCCGCGCCGCGGAGCAAGAGTGCCGGAACCACAACCACTACTACGTGGGTGCCGAGCACATGCTGTACGCGCTGCTCGAGGAGCATGACGCCGCCGTCGACGCGCGGCTCGCCGCCGACGAGGTCGAGCCGGCGGACGTCCACGCCGAGGTCAAACGCGCGCTGGGGACCGGCGAGGGCCGCACCTGGGAGGGGATCCTGGTGACACCTCGCGTCCGAAAGATTGTAGAGATCGCCGAGCGGCTCGCCGGAGACCGGGAGATCGAGCCGATCGACCTTTTCGAAGCGATCCGTGCCGAAGGCGGCGGGCTCGCGGCCGACATCTTGAGGCGCGCATGGAACACCTGAGCACCGTTTTTCACGATCTCGTCGTCCACTTCGGTTACGCCGGGCTGTTCGTCGTGATGTTCCTCGGCAACATGGGGGCGCCGGCCGGGACCGAGTTCGTCATGCCGACAGCCGGCGCGCTCGCGGCGCAAGGGCACCTGCCGAGCATCGGATCACTGCCGGCCTGGATCCTGGTCGCCATCGTCGGCACGATCGCCGAGGTCTGCGGCGCGACCACCCTTTACGCGGTCGGCTACTACGGCGGCGTTCCGGTGCTCGAGCGCTACGGCAAGTACGTCGGCTTCAAGCACAGCGCGCTGGTGAAGGTGCACGGCTTCTACGAGCGTTTCGGGACGATCACCGTGTTCTGGTGCCGTTTCATCCCGTTCGTGCGCGGCGTCGCCTCGTTCCCGGCCGGCATCTCGCAGATGAGCCTCGCCCATTTCATCCCCTACACCGCGGTCGGCTCGGCGATCTTTTGCTTCGGGCTCGCGTATCTCGGCAACGCGGCCGGCAACAATCTCGACGCGATCCTGGCCAACCTCCACAAGGCGACGCTCGCGATCGTCGTCGGGGTGGTGCTGCTCGTCGTCGCGGCGGTCGTCGTGATGCTCCTGCGCAGCAAGAAGGCGGGGACCGATCCCGGCGCCTGAGGCGCTGTGGCGCCGCGCCAAGCGGCGCGGGCCACTGGTGCTGCTGCTTCACGGTCACGGCGTCGACGAGCGCGACCTCTTTCCGCTCGAGCACGTCTTTCCGGCGGACGCCTCGGTTGCGGCGCTGCGCGGACCGATCGCGGCGGACGGCGGCTACCGCTGGTACGCGCACCACGACGTCGGCCGCCCGATCGCGGCTTCGCTGGCGGCCGGGATGGCGTACGTCGAGGCGTGGCTCGAAGCGCAGGAACCGGCCGGCGTGTGGCTGGTCGGCTTCTCGGGCGGCGCGCTGATGGCGGGTGCGCTGCTGCTCTCGACGCCGCATCGCTTCGCGGGCGTGGCGATGCTGCACGGGCCGCTGCCGTTCGACGCAGGCGTCCCGCTCGAGCCCGGCCGCCTGAGCGGGTGTGAGGTGTTCTACGGCTACGGCGAGCTGGACGCGATGATTCCGCCGGCGCTCACGCTGCGCTCGCGCGCATATCTGCGCGAGGAGAGCGGGGCTCGGGCCGAGATCCACGCCTACCGCGCCGGTCACGAACTCATCGCTGCCGAACACCGCGACCTCGCGCGCTGGTATGCTGCGCTGACGTAATCGTTCACTCATGCGGCGCAGGTTCGTTGCGCTACTTGACCGCGCGGGCGAATTCCACTACGGTATTCGATACCTGGCTTACGTCGCCTGATCGGACGTGAGCGAGTGGACGGGGTTAGGGGTGGTACGATTCGACTCCCGCCGGGCTTGCCCGGCGTCGACGCCGCGCGCGCAATACCGAGCACGCGTGGAGTACGGTTCTCCGTCGCCATCTGCACTACGAAAGGACGTTGATGACACAACAAGAGATCGTCGAGCAGCTCAAGAAGCACGGTGTCCACAATCTCGAGGACTTTGCGAAATTCGTCGTCAAGGAGGCGCAGCAAGGCAACGAGAACGCGCCCGCCAAGAACGGCGTCATCATCCACAGTCACGGGTTCGTCACGCACTGACGGCGCGCCGCGGCATGATTCTCGTCGATCGGACGAGCGTTTTCGGTGATGCCGCGTCACGTGCGGGGTTCGCCGGCGGCGCACTGCGGTGGCTGCTGGCGAACCTGCATTTCTTCGATCCGCCGCAGGAGGACACGGTAGCCGCCGGGCTCGCCGGCGACAACGACGGAAACCGGCGCCGCAAGGCGTTCGCGGAGTTGGGTGCGCTGCTGCGGCTCGCGACGCGGGCACCGGCATTTCACGACGACGAGAGCGTACGCCGTCTGACCGCGTGGTGGCTCGCTACGGTCCGCGCGCGCAACTTTTTCTTCGACGCGCGCCGGCGAGACGGCCACTATGCTCTGCGCTGCGTCGCGTATGCGGTGATGAGATCGCTCGGGGAGGCGCCTGCAGCCACCGGCCGGGCGCTGCAAGACGTCCTGGAGCGTGGCCGCTTCGAACGGCTGGAGCGCAGCGCTTGGGAAAAGATCGACACGGCCTACTATCTCGATGCCGCGGGACTCTCGCACCGGTTGGGCGACCGCCGCGAGCTGGCCCGGGCGAGCTCCCTCGCGGCTCCGCCGAGCTTGCCGTATACCACGAATCACGATCTCTACGGCATCACGCACCTGCTGTTCCACCTCGCGGACTTCGGTCGAGTCGACGTGAGCGGCGTGCTCGGCGCGGCGTTGCCGGCGCTGCGCGACTATGTGGAACTTGCGCTCGCCATGTGTATCGCCGAATCGGACTGGGACTTGGCGGCGGAGTTTCTGATCTGCCGGATCTGTCTGCACGCGCACGGCGCGATCGACCTTGAAGCAGGGAGCGCGTTGCGCGAAGCGCAGACCTCGAGCGGTTTCATTCCCGACCGCGCGTGGCTGTGCGGGCTTGCCTTTCCTGACGACGTTCGAGGGCGCGCCGAGATGGAGTTCTTCGCGGTGTACCACCCGACGATCGTGGCACTGTTCGCGGTCGTCTGCGACATGACGAGCGAAGATCGTCGATCCGCCGAATGAACGAGCAAGCAGAGACCGTCGGCGAGATAGCGGTCAGTGCTGCCGGCTGGCTCGCCGGCGCGGTGCGCCCGGATGACCCGGCGCACCGCAGCTCGCTCGCCCGCGCGCTCGGGCTAGCGGAATTGTGCCGCCTCGTCCAACCGAAAAGCGTCTCCGCCGTGGCCGACCTCGTCAGCGAGATCCTCGAACGAATTACCGTCGAGGATCTGATCGCCACCGAGCTCCTGACCGCGCTGCTCGCCGCCGCGGCGATCGTTCGAACGGACGCGGGCTCGGCGCCCGGCGTGTTCGCGTATCTGGGCATGCTCGAGGATCTGGTCGGCGCTGCGCTCGATGACACGAACGGCGTCCTTGCGCGCATGGCGCTGCGGGGCGAGGGCGCCCCGCGAGTCGACCCCGCCGAGCCGCTCACGTGCGGCGAGGCCGGCCTCCTGCGCTTGGACGGCAGCGGGGGTGACCAGGTTTTCGAGCAGATCGAGGTGCGGAGCGCGTACGGTACGATCGACGCGCGAGGCGAGGCGCCGCTGACCCTCATGATCGAGGGGACGGCGATGGGTGCATTCCGGCGGTACGATCTTCCGCGCGGAATGCGTGCCCTTCGAGCACGCTGCTATCTCGACCCGAGCTGGTCGCTTGGGCTCGAATCCGGCTTCGCGTTCATCCGCACCTCGGCGTGCGCCGACGGCAGCTTCGGCGATTACGACGGAGCAACGATTGCTTTGCGCGAGGCCGGGCGGCCGGCCGAACTTCTGGAGCTCAAGCTGCCGGTAACATTCCAAGCGCTCTGGACGCTCGCCGAAGTGGACGACTGCTCGTTCCGCCTCGCCGCGCGCGCGTTCCCGGGTGGGCTTCTGCGAAAGGGGCAACAGATATGCTGACGCCGGCTCAGATCGGGGACTTCAAGCGCGACGGCGTGCTGCGATTGCCGGCGTTTTTCTCCACCGACGAGACCCGCGTGATGCGCAGCCGCGTCGAGCGGCATTTCGGCGTACCGAAGACGCCCGAGGCCTGGCGGGCTGCGATGCTCAAGACGAAGTCCTCTGCGTTCGACGAGGCGCACATGCCGGCGCCGACGAGTCACGAAAAGTTGTCCGCACTCTTCGCGCGGGTCGACCCGGACGTGCGCTGGACGGGGCGCAACGAGGTCATCATACGCGCCCCGGAACCTGGAGAGCCTTGGCTCGGGGCGCGCGCACCGCACCTCGATTTCCCGATCGGATTTTTCGGTGCAGGGCAGCCGGTGCGCACGCTCGTCCATTTCGTCATCTATCTCGGCGACGTCGGAGAGCGCGGCGGCGCGTTCATGTACTGGCCCGGCAGCCACCTCGTGGCGTGGGACCACTTCCGACGACATCCGCTCGACTATTGCTCCCGCGGCGAGCGTGGGAGCGTAGCGACGTTCGAGATCATCGGACAGCAGCTGGCGTCCTTACCGGAGACCTTCGTCGGACGTGCCGGCGACATGCTCCTGTTTCATTCGCTGCTCTACCACTCGGGGTCGACCAACCTGAGCGATCAGCCGCGCATCGCGATCTTCGGCCGCTGGGGTGCCGGCATCGATCCGGGAGTACCTCACTACGACTTCGACCGCGACATGTGGTCGTATTGGAGCCTGGGAGCGGCCGCGAGCGCGTAGCACGAGGAGCCCACGAGTTCCCTGGCGGCGGCTCCTCGGGTATCATGGAACGAGTGGCCGTCGAACCGACGCGTCTCGAACGCACCCTCGCGCAGCTCCCCGACCTGCCCGGCGTCTACATGATGATCGGGGCGGACGGCCGCATCCTGTACATCGGCAAGGCCGTCTCGCTGCGCAACCGGGTGCGCTCCTACTTCCAGGACTCCGCCGCGCACGAGCTTCGCACGGTGAAGATGGTCGAGCGCGTCGTCGACGTCCGGACGATCGTCGTCACCAACGAGATCGAGGCGCTGATCCTCGAGGCGAACCTGATCAAGCGCCACCAGCCGCCCTTCAACGTGCGGCTGCGGGACGACAAACGGTTCCCGTACCTCAAGGTCACGAACGAGCCGTTCCCGCGCGTCGTCTTCACGCGTGTCGTGAAGGACGACGGCGCGCGCTACTTCGGCCCCTACACCAACGCGCACGGGCTGCGCGAGATGATCGACCTGGTGCGCATCGTCTTTCCGCTGCGCACCTGCCGCGAGCCGATCGACGGCAAGCGCAAGCGCCCGTGCCTGCAATACCATATCAAGCGCTGCCTCGCGCCCTGCGTCGGCTACCAGACGGAAGACGACTACGACCGGCTCGTCGACGAGGTGGTGCTGTTCCTCGAGGGGCACTTCGACCCGCTGATCGAGCGGCTGCAGCGCGAGATGACCGACGCCGCGGGCAACTACAACTTCGAGGCGGCGGCGCGGCTGCGCGACCGCATCATCGCCGTCCGGCGCACGATCGAGGCGCAGAAGGTCGTGTGGCGCTCGCGCATCGACGTCGATCTCATGGCGCTGGCGCGCGCGCAGGGCCAAGCGTGCATGGAAGTCTTCATGGTGCGCGACGGCAAGCTGCTCGGCCAGGAGTACTTCATCCTCGAGGGCACGGGTGAGCGCAGCGACGCGGAGATCGTGTCGGAGTTCCTGAAGCAGTTCTACACCTCGCGCACCGGAAACTTCGGAATGGACGCTTCGTACGACGCCGAGCGCACCAGATCAGAAGAGCGTCGTGTA
>OCZT010003703.1_pt1 | contig 15599 bp, 13 predicted proteins | sample 1539031 | NCBI WGS metagenome assembly OCZT01 (sample SAMEA3539308, study PRJEB22396) | soil metagenome | biome: tundra; feature: field; material: soil | place: USA | collected 2010-05 | depth 0.15 m | reverse complement strand
CTAAAAGGCGGCTGCAGCCAAAATTGGCCGCCCTACAAGACGGTTTGGGAGGGGTTCGACTTTTTTGCACGGAACTGCGTCTTTATGAACGGAGCCAATCGTTGATCTTCCGCGAGGTTGAAGATCGGGACCTGATCGCGAAAGCGCGAAAAGGGGACGTGGAGGCTTATAACCTCCTTGTTTCCCGGTGGGAGAAGCGCGTCTTCAATTATCTGCTGCGGCTGGTTTCGAATCGCGAGGATGCGATGGACGTCAGTCAGGAAGTTTTTTTGAAGGCGTATCAGAGCCTGCCCAAGCTGGACGATGTGGAGCGGTTTGGGGCCTGGCTGTTCCGGATCGCGCATAACGAGGCGTTTTCGCTGCTGCGGCGGCGGAAGCCCGAGGGGGAGATGCCGATCGAGAGGGGCAATCCGGGGCGCGGGTCGGAGCTGCTGCCGATCGAGCTGTCGCTGGCGGTCGAGAAAGCGCTGGGAAGGCTATCGGAAGAGCAGCGCGAGGCGGTTTTGTTGAAGGTTTATCAGGGCTTCAAGTTCGAAGAGATGGCGGAGATCCTGAGCTGCCCGGTTTCGACGGTGAAATCGAGGCTTTATACGGCTCTGGACCTGCTGAAGGCAACGTTATGCGAGGTGAATCATGAGTTGTGAAAATTACGACTGGAAAGCGTACGCGCTGGGCGAACTGGCGGCGAGCGAACGTCGCGAGGCCGAAGGGCATGTGGCGACTTGCGAGGGCTGCCGAGGGGAATTGGCGCATGTGCGGCTGACGGTGGATACGCTGTCGGCGCTGCGCGAGGAAGAAGTTCCGCGAAGGATCGCCTTCGTTTCGGACAAGGTGTTCGAGCCTCGCTGGTGGGATGCTTTCTTGAAACCGTCATTTGCGGCGGCGCTGGTGCTGGCGGCGGCGATCGTGATGCACGGGTATCTGATGAGGCCTCCGGCGGTGGATAGCGCCGCGATTCAGGCACAGGTGAATCAGGCCGTTACCAGGGCTGTTGCCGATGTTGAGCGGCAGAATGCGGAATTGAATACGAAGCTTACGACGTTTTACGTCAAGCAGACGGGGATCAAATATCAATGAACAAAATTTCGAAGTACCTCCTCCTTGTAGTACCTCTTTGCGCTGCCGCCATTGCAGCGACTACGCCGCGCATCAGCGGGAATCTGCTGAAGATGGTGGAGACGAGTCTGGACGACCGGGTCAAGAGCCTTTGGCCCGAAAATCCTTTCTCGATCATCCGGCTGACGCGCGGTCTTTATTTAGACGGGTATGGAGCGGTGTTCACGGTGGACGTGAGCCCGGTGCTGTCGACGACGTCGATGATGCATCCGACGGTGACCAAGGACGAGGTGATGAAGGCGCACAAGGTGCGGCTGGAGAGGGTCGCGGAGCTGCGGACGGCGATGAGGATGGCGGTGGCCGATGCGGCGTCGTCGCTCGACCCGGTGCCGGCCGACGAGCAGGTCACGCTGGTGGTGTATCTGACTTACCATGATTGGGAAGACATCAGCGGCACGCCGGGGCAGATCACGTTTCGCGGCAAGAAGAAGGCGCTGATCGACGCGAAGCGGGCCGGTGCGGCGGCGCTGGCGCAGGCTGTGCTGATCACTGAAAACTGACATGCGATTAGGCGAGATCCTCCTCGAACGAAAACTGATTACCGGCGAGGATCTCGATCGCGCTCTGGAGTTGCAGAAGGAGCGCGGGGGCGAGAAGCTGGGCAAGATTCTGGTCGACCTGGGCTTCATCGCGATGCGCGACGTGCTGAGCGCGCTGGCGGAGCAGTTGCAGGTTCCACTGCTCACGATCGACGGTCCGCCGGCGATGTCGCCTGAAACGGAAACGCTCTCGCCGAAATTTCTGCGGCAGTTCCGGTGCCTGCCGGTGGCATTGCACGATCACACGGTGACGCTGGCGATGGCCGATCCACTGGATTTTGAGACGCGGTCGGCGGTGGAATCGTGCACGGGACTGGCGGTGCGCGCGGGGATTGCGAATGAGCAGGAGATTCTCGACGCCATCGACCGGTTCTACGGGCGCAAGGAAGAAAACGAAACCGAAATCACGACGCCGGGCGGCGATGCCGAGGATCTGGAGCATCTGCGCGACATGGCGAGCGAGGCTCCGGTGATTCGCCTGGTGAACGCGATGGTGGCGCAGGCGGTGGAAAAGCGCGCGAGCGATATTCACATCGAGCCGTTCGAAAAAGAGTTCCGCGTCCGCTATCGCGTGGATGGAGTGCTGGTGAATCAGGACGCTCCGCCGCGCGAGATGAAGGCGGCGATTATTTCCCGCGTGAAGCTGATGGCCAAGCTGAACATCGCGGAGCGAAGGCTGCCGCAGGACGGGCGCATTAAAGTGAAGACGCTGGGGCGAGAGGTGGATCTTCGCGTCTCGACTCTGCCGACGCTTTATGGAGAGAGCGTGGTGATGCGCCTGCTCGACCGGTCGGCGGGAGATTTTTACGACCTGGAGCGGCTGGGGTTCGACGCGCACATGCTGGAGCGGATGCATTATTACACGTCGCTGCCGCACGGCATTTTTCTGGTGACGGGGCCGACGGGAAGCGGCAAATCGACGACGCTTTATTCGGCGCTGAAGCGTATTAATCAGAGCGACAAGAAAATTATCACGATCGAAGATCCGGTGGAGTATCAGATGGACGGGATCAACCAGATCCACGTGAACACGACCATCGGGCTGACGTTTTCTTCCGGTCTGCGGCACATTGTTCGTCAGGATCCGGACGTGATCATGATCGGCGAAATTCGCGACCGGGAGACGGCGGACATCGCGATTCGGGCGGCGCTGACGGGGCATTTTGTGTATTCGACGCTGCATACGAATGACGCGCCGAGCGCGATTGCGCGGCTGACGGACATGGGCGTCGAGAATTACCTGATCACGTCGTCGTTGGTGTCGGTGCTGGCGCAACGGCTGGTGCGCGTGATCTGCCCGGATTGCAAGGCACGGGCCGGGACGGCGATTACTCCGGACGGCGACAGGATCGACGTGTTTCGCGGCAAGGGCTGCGAGAATTGTTTCAACACCGGGTATCGCGGACGGATCGGGATTTTCGAATTAATGGAATTGAACGAAGAGATTCGCGGCATCATCATGGCCAATGCGGACGCGGCGAAGATCACGGCGGCGGCGGCTCGCAACGGCATGCGCAATCTTCGCGACGACGGATGGTTGAAGGTCCGCAACGGCGTGACTACGGCCGAAGAAGTGATGCGCGTCACGCAGGAGTTTTAATCGGTGGCTACCTCGTTTTTCTTTCGAGCGGTTGCTTCGGATGGAAAACTGCGTACGGGCACCATCACGGCGGAGACGGAGAAAAACGTCGCGCAGGAGCTGAAGCGGCAGGGGCTGATTCCGGTCTACGTCGGGTTCGAAAAGAAGAAGGGTTTCGAGCTTCAGATGCCGAAGTTCGCGCGGCGGTATCGCAAGGACGTCCTTTTTTTCACGCAGGAATTGTCGACGCTGCTGAATGCGGGCGTGCCTCTGGATCGCGCGCTGGGGATTACGGCGGAGCTTACGGAGAAAGGGCACTTCCGGTCCATCGTGCTGGACGTGATGAGGATCTTGAAGGGCGGAAAGTCCTTCGCCGATTCGCTGGCCACGCATCCTCTTTATTTTTCCGAGTTGTACGTGAACATGGTGCGCGCGGGCGAGGCGTCGGGTTCGCTGGGCACGATTTTCGAACGGCTTTCTGAATTCGAGCGGACGCGCGACGATTTGCGCGGCTATATCGTCAGTTCGCTAATTTATCCGGGGTTGCTGACGCTGGTCGGCCTCGGGTCGATTTTCATTTTGCTGAATTTCGTGGTGCCGAGGTTTGCGGCGATTTTTTCCGATCCGCGGATGAAAATTCCGACGCCGACGCTGTTGTTGATCGAGGTGAGCGCCTATGTGCGGGCCTATTCGGTCCCGACGTTCGCGGTGCTGGCGGTGCTGATTCTGGCGTTTATCGCGTACATCCGCACGTCGTCCGGCGCGCTGTGGTGGGACACGCTGCGGCTGCGGGCGCCTCTGTTGGGCGATGCGCTGCGGAAGGCGGAGACGGCTCGATTTGCGAGAGCGATGTCGACGCTGATTGCGGCGAGCGTGCCTCTGGTGCAATCGATTGGGATTGCGCGAGGGATTTTGAATAACCGCAGAATCGCGGGGACGCTGGAACAGGTTTCGCAGGGCGTGAAGCGAGGCGAGGGCATCGCGGGTCCGCTGGCGAGGGCCGGACAGTTTCCGCCGCTTGCGAGTCATCTGCTGGCGGTGGGCGAGGAAACCGGCAATCTCGACGCGATGTTCTCGCGCATGGCGGATATTTACGACGCGGAAACCAGGACGGCGATTCGACGTTTTACCTCGTTGTTCGAGCCGCTGATTATCCTGGTAATGGGAATTTTAGTGGGCTCTCTGATTTTGAGTATGATGCTGGCGATTACCGGTATCAACGATGTGGTGATGTGATTATGACCAATCAAAAACGAAAATCTCAACGCGGTATCACGCTGATTGAAATGCTGGTGGTAGTTGTCATCATCGGGCTGTTTGTCGGCCTGGTGAGCGTCAACATGTTCAAGAAAGCGGACGATGCCAAGCGCACGGCGGCGCGGGCCAATATCAGCACGTTCATGCAGGCGCTGGGGCTTTATAAGCTCGACACGGGGACATATCCGACCACTGAGCAAGGTCTGCAAGCGCTGCGCGTGAAGCCTGAGGACTGCCCGCAGTGGGGCGGTCCTTACCTGAAGGCGGATATTCCGCTCGATCCTTGGAACCGTCCGTACCAATACAAATATCCGGGCGATCATGGCGACGATCCCGATGTGATTTCGCTGGGCGCCGACGGGCAGCCGGGCGGAGAGGGGAACAATGCCGACATCCTCAGTTGGAGTAACAAATAGACAGCGCGGCGTCACGCTGATCGAGATGTTGATCGTGATGGCTCTCATTGCGCTGGTGGCGGGGATGGCTGCGCCTTCGGTTTCGGCGGGGCTGGATTCGCTGCGGCTGCGGTCGACCTCCGATGCGATTGTCGGGTTCTTCAACACGGCACTGGCGCGGGCCGATACCCGTCAACAGGTGGTCGAGATCCTGATTTCGCCGCAGGAAGGCACTCTCATCGCGATCAGCGGCGATCATGCATTTCAAAAAAAGTTGGAGATTGCGAGCCCGGTGAAAATTTTGTCGATCAAGCCAGGACTGGCGGCGGATGTTCAAGATCAGGGAGGGCCGCGGCGGTTCCTGGTGTACCCGGGCGGCACGGTGCCGAAAATTACGATTGAGATCGGCAATTCGCAGGGCCGGAAGCGTCTTATCAGTATCGATCCGGTGACGGGAGTTCCGCAGGCTGATGCGAAATAAGAACGGGTTTACGCTGCTGGAGGTTTTGGTTGCCACCATGATCATGGGTGTGGCCGTGGCGGGGTTGCTGAACACGATCTCGGCGGCGGCGCACAACGCGGCGCGGCTGACGCAGTACGATCGCGCGGTGTTGCTGGCTAAATCGAAAATGGACGAGCTGCTGGCCGAGCCGAAATTGCAGCGCAACGCTCCACTGACGGGTCAATTCGATCCGGCACAAACGGGCGGCGTTCCCTGCTCCTGGCAGGCGACGATCACGCCGTTGGACACGATTCCGGGAGCTGCGCCAGGATATTGGGTTGTGGACCGGATCGCGCTCGAAATCGACTGGATGGACGGCACAGTGAAACATGGCTTTGCGCTGGAAGGATTCCGGCGAGGGGTGTTACAGTGACGCGGGAAAAATCGCAGGCGGAACCGCCTGCGCCACCAAAGCAAATCGGCACTTGGCAAACAAGTGGGGCAGGCGGTTTCGCCGGCCACGGTCAAAAAGGCTTTACGCTGATCGAGCTGATGATTTCGATTACTTTGGTCGCGGCGCTTGCCACCGGCATGATGATGGCGATGCGCACCAGCTTGCTGTCGATGGAAAAGATAAATTCGCGGCTCCAGTTCAACCGACGCGTGATGGGGATGGAGCACATCCTGACGCGCCAGATTGGGGGCGTGATGCCGGTGACCAGCGATTGCGGGTCGGCGCGCGTGCCGATTTTTAACGGCACTCCCACTTCGCTGCGGCTGGTGTCCAGCTACTCAATGGCGGAGGGCGCGCGAGGCTATCCGCAGTTCGACGAATTTAAAGTGGTGCAGAGCGAAGGCGGACTGCGGCTGATCGTCACCGAACATCAGTACACGGGGCCGTCGAGCACCGCGCCTTTTTGCGGCGGCCAGGCGCTGCTTCCCACGGGGGGCGCTCCGATGGCCTACGTTCTAGCGGATCGCCTGGCGTCCTGCACGTTTACTTACCGCGAGCAGATTCCCGATCAGCTTCCGTCGTCGAACTGGCTGCCGTCGTGGGACAGGCAGGATTTGCCGGCGGCGGTGAAAATCGAAATGACGCCGCTCGATTCGAGCCCGGCGTTGCTGCCGGTGATGAACGTGACCGTGCCGATCCGCATCACGCGCCAGGTGAGGAATTCCTATGAAGATGCGCCGTAATCGGGGCAGTGCGCTGCTGACCGTGTTGGGGCTGTCGGCCGCGCTGGCCGCGATCGCATTTTCCGTGTCGTCCAGCGTTCGCGCGGAAACGGATCGCGTGGAGGCGGCTTCGAACGGCTTGCGCGCGTGGTACCTGGCGACGGGCGCGGTGGAACGAGGCATCCAGTGGATGGCCTGGGGCGAAAGTTTTCGCAACGAGGACGGGACGGCGCGTTTCTGGCAGTACAACGCGCCTCGCATGAACATGACCTTTCCCAGCGGCACAGCGATTGTGGAAATGATCCCGGAATCGGCCAAGCTGAACGTCAACCGGGCCAGCGCAGACGATTTGACGAAGGTCATCGCGGCGGTGGGTGGCGATGCCGGCAAGGCTCGCGAGATCGCCGGGGCGATTCTCGACTGGAGAGGAGGATCGGAAGGAACCTCGCCGAACGACCAATATTACTTCGGCATCAGTCCGACTTTTCGGGCCCGGCATGCGTCTTTTGAAGAGATAGAGGAGTTGCTGTTCGTACGCGGTATGACGCCGGAGCTTTTTTATGGAAATTTCGTCGCCGATAATCAGGGCGCGCTCTATGCCAGCGGCGGCCTGCGCGATTGCCTGTCCGTCTGGGGGTCGATGGGACCTTTCGATGTAAACACGATGAGTCCGGCGCTGATGGCGGCGATCGGCGTGCCGCCCGGCGCGATTTCGGCGATTATCCAGCGGCGCAACGAGAGGCCGTTTAAAGACTTGAGCGATGTGGGTTCGACGGGCGCGCCCACGGGGCGCATCGGTGTCGGCGGAAATTATATCTGGACGCTGCGCGCGTCGGCGCGGCTGAAACGGCCCGATGGTACGCCTTCGGAAGTGGTGCGGACCGCGTCGGCGACGGTGAAACTGGTCGACCGCAAGCGCTTTGACACTCCGGTGCATATTCTGCGCTGGTATGACGATGCGTGGTCCCAGTCCGCGATCACTCCCCCTGGCCCGGCGACGCAACAACCATGATTCCCGCAAGCATCACAAAATTTCTGGCCTTCGGCAGCGGAGTGGGCATCGAGATCACCGGACCGCGCGGCGCGGAAACGCTGCGCATCACCGTGGTGCGGGTTCGTCCCAATGGCGCTCGGGTGCTGGGATCGTTCTCGATTGAGAACGCCGCGCAGCAGCCGGCCGCGGAGTGGGGACAAGCCTATTCGGCGTTCCTGAAAAAGCTGGCGTTGAATCGCGTGGTGGCGACGGTGCTGCTGCCGCGCGAGGACGTGATCCTGCGGCAGATCGCGGTGCCTGGCGTGTCGGACAAGGATCTGGGGGCGGCGGTCGGATTTCAAATGGACGGTCTGCATCCTTACGCCGAAGACGACGTGTTTTCGAGTTGGGCTCGTTTGCCGGGAACGACAACGGTTCTGGTGGCGATCGCGCGAAAGGCCGCGCTTGAACGGTATAGCGCTTGGTTTTCGGAGGCGGGGATTAAAGTCGCGAGCTTTACTTGTGCGCCGGCGGCCATCTATTCGGCGCGGCGTTTGTTCGCGTCGGGTCCGGTTCCGCCGGTTCTGGCGATGGACGAAGTCAACGGGCGCGTGGAGTTGTACGGAGAGAGTCCTTCGCATCCGCTTTTCTCGGCGGCGTTCGATGCGACGGCGGAGCGCGCGGTGGCGCTGGCGTGCGCGGAGCTGCGGCTGGATCCGTCGACGACCGAGACGCGGTCGTTCCATGCGCTGCTGGGGGCCGAGCCGCCTTTATCGTACGCGGCGGCGCTGGCTGGGGCGTGTTCGCACTTGTTTCTGCCCTTGAATCTGCTGCCTGTTGAGATGCGGGCGTCGAACTCGCGGGCGCTGTGGATTCCGACGGGCGTGGCCGCGGGACTGGCTCTGATGGCGGCCGCGGCGCTGGCGGCTTATCCGGCATTTGAGGATCGGCGCTATCTGCGATCGCTCAATGCGGAGATCGCGAAGATCAAGCCGCAAGCGGCGACGGCTGCGAAGCTCGACAAGGACATCGAGGCGGCGCGGCAGCGGACCATCCTGCTGGACCAGATAAGAAAGCGCTCGAAGATGGACATCGATGTTGTGGGCGAAATGACACGAATTCTGCCGCCGCCGATTTGGCTGAACACGCTGGAAATTACGCGCGCGCAGGTCACCGTCGCGGGCGAGACGGAGCAGGCTGCGCCGTTGCTCAAACAAATCGACGCGTCGCCGTTCTTCGAAGCGTCGGAGTTTTCGATGCAGCCGATGCGGACGCAGACGGGGGAAGCGTTCCGCATCCGCTCCAACAGGGAGGCGGGGAAATGACGTTTTCGCCCCGTTTTCGAAGGTTCGTGTGGTGGTCGCTGGTGAGCCTGGCTCTGACGGCGATTTACACTTACTGGCAGCAATCGAGCGAGCCTGCCGTGGTAGCGGTAGCCGCTTCTGTCGATTCGGTCTCGCTGGCGGAAAAACAGCTTGCCAAGCTGCGCGAAGCGGCGGCGACGGTGCCGCAGAAGCAGGAAATTCTGAAGCAGGTTTCGGGCGACCTGGCGCTGCGCGAAAAGGGAATTGTCATGGCCGACACCGCGCAGCAGGCGCAGTCGCAGATTATCCAGATCCTGCGCAAGCTGGGGCACGATGAGAATCCGCGGGTGGAGATGCGGTCGCAGGAATTCGGCGCGGTGCGTCCGCTGGGCGATATCTACGGCGAGGTTTTCGTGACGGTGCAGATCGACTGCGGAATCGATCAACTGGTCAATATTCTTGTGGGACTCGCGGCGAGGCCGGAGTTGATCGCCTCGAACGAGCTGCGCGTGACCAGCGCGAATGCGAAGGATAAAACGATCGGAGTCCGATTGACGGTCAGCGGCGTGGTGCCGCGCAAACTGGTGCCGGGCAAGAAAGGAGCGGGCGCGTCGTGAATCGCAAACTGATCCTTCTGAATGTCGTGCTGCTGGCGCTCGCCGGCTGGCTGTTCTGGATGCTGCGGTTGAAGTGGGTCGAACTGCACAAGCATGAGCATACGGTGCTCGCGCTGTCTCCCGAGGTGCGGAAGCGACTGATGATTCCGTCGCCGATACCGCAGTTCAAGGCGATGGCGGCAACGGACTATAACGAGGTCGCGCAGAAAAATCTGTTCGCGAAGGATCGCAATCCGAACGTGATTGTCGATCCGCCGCCCGCGCCGCCTCCTCCACCCCCTCCTCCGCCGATGCCGGCACTGCCTTCCTACTACGGGACGATGGCGCTGTTCGGCGATCCGGTAGTGGTGCTCAAGCTGCCGAAAGGCGCGCAGAAAAATTATCATGCCGGAGACAAAGTCGGTCCGTTCCAACTGGTGAGTTTCGATCGCGAGAAAGTGGTCTTCGACTGGAACGGCAAGACGGTGGAGCGGAAGCCGGAAGAGTTGAAGGAGAAAGCAGCGGCTCCCGAGGAAGTGGCGGCTGCGCCCGCGCCGCAGGCTCCGGTGGCGAGCGGCAACAATGGCGGCAGCGCGAGGTCGATCGGCGGAGCGGCCAACGAGGCGGCGAAGGTTTCCGAGGTGCTCGGTCCCGATAACGGCGGAAACGTCCGGATGTGCGTGAAGGGAGACACCTCCGCTCCGGGCACGGTGATCGACGGATACAAAAAACGAATCGCGACGAATATGTTTGGAGAGACATGCATGTGGGAGCGGGTAAATCCATGAAGAAAACGGTGATTGCGGCGATTTTCGGGCTGGCGTTGCTGAACGGGCAGGTGGCTCCGCCGGCGACCGCTCCTCAGGCGCCGGCCACTGCGCCCAAAATCCCGATGGGCAACTCCAATCTGGAGAACGCCTCGCTGACGCTGGTCATCGATCAGCTTGCACGCCTGTTGAAGCTCAACATTATCGTTGATCCGGCAGTGAAGGGCAGCATCACGCTGAATACTTACGGCGACCCTTCCGGCCTCGATGCGCGCAACATGCTCGAGATGATTCTGCGGATTAACGGCTTCGGACTGATTCAGGACGGAGACCTGTATCGCGTGATCCCTCTGAAGTCGATTACGCACCTGCCGATGCATCCGGAGATCAACCAGAAAAATATTCCCGAAGACGACCAGACGATTCTCAATCTGGTTTTTCTGAAGTACGTAAACGTCGACGAGTTGGTCAAAGTGCTGAAGGAGTTCGCCGGAGAAAACTCGGACATGATTGCTTACCCGCCGGCGAATCTGCTGTTCCTGCTCGACAGCCGTCGGAATATGCGGCGCACCATGGAGCTGATCGCGGAGTTCGATAGCGATACGTTCGCCAATCAGCGCGTGCGGCTGTTCGATGTGAAGAACGTCAAGCCCAGCGATCTGTCGAAGGATCTCGACAGCATTTTCAAATCGATCTCGCTCGATGCAAAGACGTCGCCGGTGCGCTTTATCGGGATCGACCGGATTAACACGCTGATCGCGGTGGCGTCCAATCCGGGAGTGTTCGAAAACGTCACGGAATGGCTGCGGAAGCTGGATATTCCGGTGAAAATCACCGCTGGTTCCATCGAGAACTATGTTTACCGGGTGAAATATGGCCGTGCGGATTGTCTGGGCCAGGCACTGACGCAATTGTTCAATCCCGGCTATGGCGCGGGTGGGTACGGCGTCAACAACGCTTACGGAGCCGGCGGGTACGGAAACAACGGCTACGCGAATAACGGCTCCGGCGGCGGCTACGGTGGTAACAACGGCTACGGCAACAATGGCTACGGCAACAATCAGGCGTACGGCGGCGGAGGAGCTAACGGCGGCGGCTACGGCAATCAGAACAGTTTCAATAGCAACTTCGGCGGATCCGGCGGCTGCAACGCGACCGGATTGGGAGGCGGCGGAGGCGGAGGGGGGTATAACGCAGCGCAGGCCTATGGTTATCCGACGTTCGGCGGTTACAACGCGCAAACGCCGGCCGCCAATGCCACTGGGCTGCCGGTGGCGGCCGGGACGCCGATCGGAGGCGCCGCGGCAACGGCTGCCACGCCCGCGGTGCCGGCGGTGATTCCTCCGCGGATCATTCCCAATCCACTCGATAATAAACTGATCATCCAGGCGAACGCGGAGCAGTATCAGAACATTTTGAAAATCCTGACGGAGCTGGATGTGCCTCCGCGCCAGATCCTGCTTGAAGCGAAGATCTATTCGGTGACGCTGTCGGATGCGTTCACCAGCAATATTACGGCGACGCTGGCCCAGACATCGACGGGAGGAATTCGCCAGTTGCTTGGCGGTGCGGCCGCGAGCGGTCTTACTCTGAATGCCGGCATGTTGGTCGGCCAGAGCCGCCAGTTGCTGCTCGCGCTCTCAGCGAGCGAGAACCGTTCCTACACGAAGCTTCTTTCCGAGCCGAGCCTGATTGCCACCGACAGCATCCCGGCCAGCATCAACGTAGGCACGCAGGTTCCGGTGACGACCGGTTCGACGGTGATTCCTTCCGGAGGCAACGTCACCAGTACGTCGTCATACTCGTCGGAGAGCACCGGCATCACGCTGCAGGTGAATGCGCGCGTGAATTCCAGCGGTGTGGTGACGCTGATCATCAACCAGGAAATCAGCGCCGTCGACAGCGCGCAAACGACCAATGCCTCCACGCCCGCCTTCGATCAACAGGTGGTGCAGACGCAGATCACCATGATGGACGGCGATACCATCGCCATCGGCGGGTTGATCTCGGAGACCTATACGAACAATAGCTCCGGTATTCCCGGATTGATCCGCCTTCCCTGGATCGGCTGGTTATTCGGCTCCAAATCCGTCTCCAAGGGACGCAACGAGTTAATCATGTTCTTCACGCCGCACGTGATCTTCGACGAAAGCCAACTCATCGAGGCCAGCGACGAACTGAAGGCGCGCGTCAAGATGTTGAAGAAAAGCATCCGGCGCTTGTAAAGAGAGGCGCTGAAAAACCCGCTTTGATCGCTCCCTATGGTCGCGGCTCGGAATCGGCGCTAAATGAAATTGACTGCTTACCGAGCCGCGACCGCAGGGAGCGATCTTCTGAACGCGGAACCCGTTTTGTAAACGGGAAGCCGCGGATACCGTCTACAATAGGGATCTTTATGCGATTTTCCCTCCGCCTGCCGGTGGCGGTTCTGTTGTGCGTTTCGATGTGTGCGCAGACCGTCGTCGATGTCGGCACCGGCGCCCCGACTCCCGCCATCCGGGAACTTTTCGTCGAGGCCTGGGCTCGCAACGCTTTTAATCTCCAGGTCGCGCTGCCGCCGCTTGGTAATGTCAAGAAATTCGGGTCCACCGGCTACGTGCAGGAATTCTCGCCTGCCAACGCCGCCGTCGGCAAAATGGCCATCGTCTACAACCCGAACCTCAACGCCGCGTTTCAGGAACAGGTCGCGATGTATGCCTATTACAGCGGCGTCAGCGCCGCGACCGCGGGCTATCCCGCCATCGACACCACCGGCTGTCCGCCGCTGATCACCTCCCAGGACAGCAATAATGCCTGCCAGTACCAGTTGTTCGACGGCAACTACGCGCTGTTCACGTACGCGGCCCTGCTGCTGCTTCCCTCGCAAACGTTCTCCATCGCCGATCCCTTCTACACGCTGTGGACCTCGATGGGAGGCGTGGCGGGAAATCAGGGTTTCGCGCTCGGCCCTCCGCTGACCGCGCAGGCGGCCGTGACCAGCTCGTTCGGTTCCAAGGCAACACAGCAGACCTACGATCGCGGAGCGATTTATAACATCACCTCGGGCAATCTGACCGGACGCCTGCTCGCCGTGAAGGAGCCGATTTACGACGTGTATGTCGTCCAGGGATTGCAGGGAGGTTCGTTAGGGTTGCCGGCCACCGCCGAGCTGATCGAGCCGAATGGCATGAGGCAGCAGCAGTTTGAAGGCGGCGCGATCGAGTACGATCCGGCCACTCTAATCGCGACTCTGCTCTCGCCGGTGGGATCGGTGTCGATTCAGCCGAGCACTTCGGCGCAATTGAACCTCGGCGCGACGCTGAACGTCACCGCGACGGTGACCGACACGCTGGGGGTGCAACTTTCCGATCGCGGCGCGATCTGGAATACGACCAATGGAAACGTCGCGCAGATCGCCTCCTCGTCGGGGCTCACGGCGACGATCAAAGCGGTCGGCGGAGGCGTTGCCTCCATCACCGCAACCTCCGGAGGAAGGACCAGCACTGCTCTTACCGTCTCGGTCACCGCACCTTGCTGCCAGATTGGAGAAGGCGCGCCCGCCGCGTTCGCCAGCGCGTTTCAAGCGGCCGTGCAGCGCGACAAATTGAGCATTGCGCTGCCTGCCGCGTCGCCCGCGCTGCGCGTCGGCAAAGGATACGTGCAGCAGCTTCAGAGCACGGATGCGACGCCGGTGACCTATCTCGTCGCCGTCGCCGACGGATCGGGCGCCGGCTACGTGGTCACGGGCGCGATTCTCGCGGCGTATCGGAATCTCGGCGGGCCCGCGGAATCGCTGGGATACCCGACAGCGGACGCGACGAAGGCGGGGAGGCAGAATTTTCAGCAGGGCGCGCTGGCCGGATCGCCCGTGCAGTTGGTGACGGGAGGCATTCTCAACGCGTGGGGAGCCGCCGGATACGAGGGCGGCGTTGCCGGTTCTCCCACCGGCCCCGCCACGGGGTTCCTGACGTTCCGCGCCACCTCCGGGTTGGCGCAATCGTTTCAGGGCGCGATGATTCTCACCCAAACCAGCGGATCGCTCGCGGGGAGCACGTTCGACGTCACCGGCCTTATCCTGGCGCAGTATACTGCCAATGGCGCCGCCTCCGGCGATCTGGGCGCGCCGGTCGACGCCGAGTACACGGCCTCCAGCGGCCTCCGCCAGCAGGATTTTGAAGGTGGCTCTGCCACTTATTCGCCGGGGGCGGCGTCCGCCACGGTGACAACCTCGCCGCGCGTGCCGGTGGTGACGGCGACGCCGTCGTCCGTGCTCAGCGGATCGTTCGTCCATCTGACCGTCGGCGGTTTCGATAACAACGCCGCCGTGCAGGTCTCGATCGCCGGCCAGCCGAATTTTCTCGCGACGCTCTCGGGCGGCGCCTATGTGTGGGATGTTTATGTGCCGGCCACCGCGCCCAGCGGGACGGTCGTGGTCCGCGCGGTTTCCGGAACGCTCGCCGCGCAGGCCTCTTATACGATTCGCGCGGCGTCTTCCGTCGCCATGACGCTGGCGGCAGTCAGCGGAGACGGGCAAACAGGCGCGCCCGGCGCGGTGCTCAGCACTCCGCTCACCGTCGTATTAAACGATAATCTCGGCAACCCCGCGCCCGGACAGCCCGTGACGTTTACCGCGTCGCCCGGCGCGCAGATCGTTTCCGCCTCCACTGCCACCGATGCGAACGGACACGCCAGCGCCGTGCTCCGCCTGCCAGCGTCGGCGAGCCTGGCGCTTGTCACCGCGCAGGCCGCGCACCAGGTCGTCACCTTCAGCGCCAGCGCGGCGGCATTCTCGCTGACGAATTTCCCTGCGATTTCGCAGGTGGTGGCAGGCACGCTGGGCAAGGGCACGGATACGATTCGCGCCAAAGGATCGCTGCTGACGGCCGCGGCCGGGATCATTCTCTATCATCAGATGCGGGGCGAACTCTCGTCGCCCAACGGCCTTGCGGATCCGGTGACGCTCAACGCGTTTCTTCAGACAGGCGACGGTTTTGTCACGCTCAGCGGCTCGACCGAGCAAACCGTGAACTTATGGCGCGTCGGCACGTTCGTCGCGGGGAACATCGACGTGAGTGTTGAGCAGGCCGATCTCGATACCGTGCGCTCGCTGGTCGCCCAAGGATCTCCCGTCCTGCTGGCGCTCGCGCTTTCTAATAATCAGGGATCCCATTTTGTCGTCGCCACCGGCATCGGCGCCGATGGCAGTGTGGTCATCGCCGACCCCGACCCATCGTTCGGACAGACCAATTTAAATGGTTATCTGAACGGCGGGGCGACTCTTGCCGGCTCCGTGCGTCTGCTCCCTCAATCGCCCGCTTTCCCGAATGCCTTTTTGATCGTCTCCAATGGCCCGGTGCAAGTCTCGTCGGTTGCTGGGACCTGCGGCATCACTCTCGCGTTCCCAGGCGTGTCGGCCACCGCCCCCGCGGCGCTCGCCACAAACTGCAAGCCCAGCTTCTGCCACGCGGTCAGCCCC